>Ga0169931_10007186_pt1 | contig 16586 bp, 17 predicted proteins | sample Kivu_15m_20L_FD_129675 | JGI IMG/M metagenome (GOLD analysis project Ga0169931, IMG submission 129675) | Freshwater microbial communities from Lake Kivu, Western Province, Rwanda to study Microbial Dark Matter (Phase II) - Kivu_15m_20L... | ecosystem: Environmental > Aquatic > Freshwater > Lake...
TAAGCTTTGAAGAAGAGGCGCCCGCTGAAATCAATGTGTCTGGTTCAAGGATTATCAAACAAGGCAAAGATATAACCATTGTGGCAACTTCGGTCATGGTGCTGGAGGCAAAGCGCGCAGCGGTTCATCTTGACGAACAAGGGATCTTTGCGGAAATCATCGATTTACATTCCATCTCCCATCCCGATTCGGATCTAATTTTTCGAAGTGTTAAAAAAACCGGAAAGTTATTGATAGCAGATACATCTTGGCAGGCTTACGGGGTAGCTGCTGAAATCAACCGGATTATCAATGAGCGTGATCCCAGCATTTTAAAAGCTCCCTCTATTAGTTTAGGAATGAAACCGGCTCCTTGCCCCACAGCGAAGGTTTTAGAAGATATGTATTACCCCGATGTGCACGACATTGTAGCTAGCGTCCAAGCGCTATGTGAGTCACGGAATGCTTCAATAATTGAATTACCCCCCAAACAGTCAATGACGGATTATTACAAGCATTTTAAAGGTCCTTTTTAGGTTCACTATGATGAAAGATCCACATTTGAATTTTGAGGAGAAGGCACGCCAAATTCGAATTGATGTTTTGAATGCTGTTCATGGAGCCGGAAAAGGGCACATTGGAGGAGCCTTTTCAATTGTCGACATCTTGGTCAGCCTTTTCTACGGGGGCTCATTACAGTTTAGGCCGAGTGAGCCAACGTGGGAGGGGCGTGATCGCTTTTTACTAAGCAAGGGCCATGCTGGCGTTGCGCTATATGCAGTATTGGCTGACTTGGGGTTTTTTCCAAAGGAAGAGTTGCGTCGGTTGAACCGTGGGGGGCTACTTGGCGAACATCCAGACCCGCGTATTCCAGGTGTAGAGTTTCTCTCAGGTTCGTTGGGGCATGGTTTGCCTGTCGCTAACGGCATGGCCTTGGCAGACAAGATGGACGGGAGGGATCGAAGAAAGACTATCGTTCTGATGGGCGATGGTGAGTGTTATGAGGGATCTGTGTGGGAGGCAGCGATGTTTGGAGCCCATCATCAACTCCATAGTCTTTGCGCAGTCATAGATCGAAATCGCTTGATAACGCACGGCTCAACTGAAACGATAAACAGACTCGAACCATTCATGGAAAAGTGGCTTGCTTTTGGTTGGGATGTGTTCGAAGTAAATGCACATGACTACGCTAATCTGAAAGCCGCTTGGTCCCATCATTGGTCTAAGACGAAGGGAACCCCGACTCTATTGATATGTAACTCAGTAAAGGGAAAGGGAGTTTCGTTCATGGAGAATGAGGCGCATTGGCATCACGGGGGCATCCGTTCTGAGTTATATACGCAAGCTTATCTTCAGTTGAAGGAATGAGCCCGCAATGATCATGGACATGAGAGATGCGTTTTTTGAGGAGTTATTATTTGCTGCCAGGAGAGACTCAAGGGTTGTCTTTTTGACTGCCGATCATGGTGCAACTGCGCTACAAAAATTCGAAAGTGAACTTCCTGAACGTTATATAAACGTCGGAATTTCTGAACAGAACATGATCGGTGTCGCAGCGGGACTTGCATCCTCCGGCAAAATAGTTTTCGCTTATGGGATAGCCCCATTTGTAAGCCTTCGTGTACTGGAACAACTTACTTTGGATGTTGCTGCCATGGATTTGCCAGTCAACATCGTAAGCGTAGGCGCTGGTTTTACATACAGTACCGACGGCCCCAGCCACCACGGGTTAATCGACGTCGCAGCGCTATTGGCAATTCCAAACCTAAGCATATTAAACTCTTCAGATCCATGTAACACAAAGTTTTTTATTGATCTTTCAATTAGGGCCCGAAAGCCACACTACATACGAATAGATAAAGAGAAATTAGAGGATCTAAATCGTTGCGTTCCCTTTGAAAAGACCGCATCCTTAGGATACTCCCTACTGACTTCGGGAGGTTGCAAGGACTTTTTGGTTGTATCAACTGGTTACATAACCCACAGGGTTTATCAGATCCTAGACGCGATTGCCTCCTCGGGAAGGGATAATTTCTCTCATATTGATATGCATCAAATTAATCCAATTACAAAAAGTACTATAGATTTTCTCTCGCAATTTGGGACGATCATTACAGTGGAAGAGGGGAGTGCTAGAGGTCTTGGTTGTAACATTTTTCATTACCTGTCTTCAATACATCCTCGCGTGCCAAAAATCATCTGCTTGGGAACGCAACATGGTTATGTGTTCAGGGCAACATCCAGGGCAGAGCTTTTGGAGGAAAATCTTGACTTAGAAAATAGATTACGAGACTCATTAGACTGGAAGGTTAAGTAGTGGGTAAGGAAAAAAAATCGGAAATTGGCTCCGATAGTCGCGTAAACTTTGCGCGAATTCTCGGAGAGATGAACGAAACCACCAGTAACTTGATCCGAAATTTCGATTTTAGTTATCGAAAAATATCAGAAGTTGAACGCGATGTCCTCCTAATGAGGTATGTTGACGCCCTGATCACGCCCAAGACACCATCGGGTGAAGGATATAGGGCAATTTGGGAGCAAGGTTGGTCTGAGAACTTGAGGGATTTCAACAGTAGCTCCTCACTAGAATGTCTGATACCAAAATTTGTGAAAAGGGGAGACTATATTCGATTTGGCGGACAGTGGATCTACCCGTTCAACGGTGATTTTGAGACCAATTTCGTCAGGGTTCTTCGGGATCATTACTTTAGAAAGTATTTTTCTTCTGTAGATCTCTTGATTGAGGTCGGGCCGGGGCCGGGCCTAAATTCGGTCCATTTTCTAGAGCTCTTTCCAGAGAAATGTGTTTTGGGCTTGGATTGGTCCGATAGTGCGATTGAGTTAATGAACAGAATCCGAGAGGTCAAGGGTCTATCGATTTTCGGAGTCAAATTCGATATGTTTTCGCCCATTGAATTTGACAAAATAGTAGGAGATTCTAGGTTGCGAGTTGGCATTCTGTCGGTTGGAGCTTTCGAACAGCTTGGCACCTCTTACGAGAAGATGTTGTTCTGGTGTTTGTCGTCTGCTCAGATAGAGGTGGTTTTTCATATGGAGACAAACTATGAAGCCTATGACGTCCGCAGCCTGTTTGACAGTCTGCCAATGAGGTACATTGAAAAGCGAAACTGGCTTCGAGGATACTTCAAAACGTTACAGCAGCTTTCGGACCAAGGTGCTTTAAGTATCCTTGAAAGTGTCAAGACTTTCGGTTCTTTTTTTCATGATGGCTATTCGGTAGGAATTTGGCGTCCGAATCGCCCTGGAGCCAGTATTGAAGAAAATTAAGAACATTCATGTTGACGTTAACCCTTTGGGCATAGGCGCGGGCGGCTTGGGTGGAATGGACACACGGGATTCATCCAACGATTCGTCTGTGATATTGGCCTTGGAGACAGGATTTTCCTTGGGAATGAACCTTATTGATACCGCAGAGGTATATGGTGGGGGGCACTCAGAGGAATTGGTAGGAGTCTCGATCAAGAACCGAGAAGTGGTTGTGGCATCGAAGGTATCTCCAGAGAATTTGGGCCGAGAGAGACTTATAAAGTCACTGGATGAGAGTTTGCTTCGCTTAGGCGTAGAGGTAATTGACCTCTATCAGGTACATTGGCCTAACCCCCTCATTCCACTTTCAGAAACCATGGGGACGCTCAACGAACTAGTATCTATTGGGAAAATTAAAGCGGTTGGGTTATGTAATTTTACATTAGATCAAATAAAAGAGGCCTCTCTTTACCTCGCCCCTAACTACCTTTCCACAGTACAGCTCGAGTATAACCTCTTTGATAGGTCGTGTGAAGAGGATATCCTCCCCTTCTGTGCAGCTAACAATATTAAGTTGCTGGCATATAGCCCACTCGACCAAGGCTCAATTTGCGGTAGAAAGAATGTAAAGGATAAGTTGCAGATGTTTGCAAGTAAGCACGAGTGCTCCGTCGCAACCCTAGCCCTTGCATGGCTCATAAGGAGGGACGAGGTTTTGGTGATACCAAAATCGGTAAGTGTTAAGCATGTGAGGGAGAACGCACTCGCTACGAGCATTTCTTTATCGGATGCGGACTATTCCGAAATTGCGGCGCTTACCGTTAATACACCAGAATTGATAGATATAAATGATATTGAAATCGTACCAGGAATTGGGGTAGGCGCGCGGAAGGTTTACGTAACCTTAGATGAAGCGCTTAGCAATATTTACGGGTTTGTTCCCAGTCCAAGTGAACTTGCGGAGGACATGTTGCAAGGTAAGTTCTTGAAGCCTATCAGACTCATGCTCCGTCCGACTAGAGGTGGTTCGCCCAGATATGAGTTAGTTGAGGGGCGCATCAGATACTGGGCTTGGATAATCGCCTTCGGAATAAATAGGCCCATACCCGCTCTGGTAAGAGATATTTAGAAGATTTCGTTTATGGAGTAAAGTTTGACTCAATTTTTTAATGAGAAAGAGGTCTTGGTAACTGGTGGAACCGGGACAATTGGCACGAGTCTGTGTAACAAGCTTCATAACATGGGAGCTAAAGTTACAGCGGTCTCTCTTCACTCGGAGCAAAAAGCTCGACGTATACTCTCACCTAATGTGAATTTTTTGAATCGAGATCTTACATCTTATGATAATTGTATAGAGGTCGCCAGTGGGAAGGACTTTGTGTTTCACCTCACGGCAATTAAGGGTAGCTCGCAGCTGGGTAACTCAAGAGTCGCTTCTGCTTATAGATCTTTTATTTTGTGCGATTCGCACATGATGGAGGCGAGCTATCGCAGTGGGGTCGAGCGATTTTTGTATGTCAGCAGTATTTGCGCCTATCCAGACGTCCCCCTAAGGAAAGAGGCCGAAATCTGGTCCGGACCGCCAGCAGCCAACGATCGGTTTACAGGTATTGCCAAGCGAGCGGCGGAGTCTTTGGCAGAGGCCTATTCACTCCAGTATGGGTGGGATGCTGTACGAATCGTGAGGCCTTCGAATGTTTACGGCCCATTTGATGATTTCAACCCCATTTCCGCTCAAGTTATACCCGCGTTGATTGCGAAGGCCATATCTTCGCAAGATGATGTTCTACAGGTGGCGGGGGACGGTAGCGCTGTGAGAGACTTCATTTTTTCTGAAGACTGCGTTGACGGCATTCTCCGCGCTGTTGAGCTCGCCCCAGCATGCACCCCAATAAATCTTGGTGCCGGGCGTGGATGTAAGATTATTGAAGTTTGTGAGACTATAGCAGAGGTTTTGCTCGAGTTAAATATCAAGAGGTCACTGAGTTTGTCATTAAACGCGAATGCAGCGGTCGGTGACCGTGCAAGGGTTCTAGATTGCGAGCTTGCATCCAGATTAATTGATTTTAGCCCGACAACATCCCTGAAAGAGGGGATTCTCAGAACTGTGAAGTGGTACGTTGAAAATAGAGAGATTTGCTAAAATTCCTTTGAGAACTATTTCCTTACACATGGGTATATTACCTTTATCTATTTATTTCAATTGAATTTTGACGCTTCAAAAGAGGCATTGAGAGGTTTTATGAGATTAGCCCTCGTTTCCGTGCTCATTGCTTAGAAAAAATTAGATAGGTTTTGTGAACCACAGTGATGAGTAATCGAAAAATTAGAATATCGCAGGCCGAGCTATTCGATGCTCTGGCGATAAATCAGATAAAACAACTTTATCAAGTGCAGGATAGCAATATTCTGGAAGATTATATTATTCGAATAGTTAGTGATCTTGATGAGTACTCCAGGGCGCAGAATATTTCGCTATCGGGGAGATTCGCGCATCTCCTCGTGGGGCTCTCTCAAGTCAACCTTCACATATTTGAATCAAAAAGTCGGATGATGATGTCACCTGAAGACGAATTCGAAAGCCACATGATGTTAGCTCATCAACTGAACGGAGTAAGAAACAGGTTTAAGAGAGAGATTCAAAGAATATACGAGCCCCACGATAGCGCGTCTGTGCCTACCAATACCGCTACAGACGGTCTAGCGGGATGGCTATTTAGCGTCATTGACAAAGAGCTCGATTCGATAGATATATCCGAAACTCCTCACTCGAATCCCAGCGTCGTCGCATCAGTGGGACTAAACTACTCGGTTGCCGACTTAGTGGACCGTTTATCGATAAGTCAACTAAAGGAAACACGCTTCGATAGCGACAAAAGATTGTTGTATACGCAAGATCTTCTGAATATCACTCGGGATATTGATGCGCATATAGGCGAGTGTGGCTGTAAGGTTCTCTCTGGTAAGTTGATACGGGCAGTCATTTTTATCGCTGTCGCCAATGGACTGGTATGGACGCTTAAAGAGCGCATGGAGATCGCAGGTGATACGCGTCTGAGGTTAGATCTTCTAAGACAGGCTCAGGATATTAATAGCCTTCGAAATCTGGCAAAGGAGCAGATCTGCAAAGCCACTAATGATCAACAACATGGATTAAAACGTGCCGTCTTTCTAGAAAGTTCACCGAATGTCTGGTACGCTACAATTGCTGTCGGGCTAGCTAGCTAAGCTGGTTTTAAGTATGCGCGTTAGTCCACTCAAGGCAAAAGTAAAATATCACAAATTGTAAAGACTGGTGAATATGGCAGATCTGGCAGAATTAAGTGGAAAAAGTTGCGTAGTTACGGGAGGCACCGGTTTAATTGGTCGCGAGGTGTGTAGAATTCTCGCTGAACTGGGTGCTAAGGTCAGAAGCGTCTCATTGGACGCAGTAGAAATTCACCCTCAAGTGGAACACGTTTATGGTGATCTGACTTCGCTAAATTTCTGCTTAGACGTTACTCGAGATTCGGATTTTGTCTTTCACCTGGCTGGGATAAAAGGGTCCACTGAGGTAACGATTACTAGGCCGGCCAGTTTCTTTGTACCGCTTCTTATGTTCAACACTAATGTTCTTGAGGCCGCTCGTAGAAATGGCGTTAAAAAACTTGTCTACACAAGCTCCATCGGGGCCTATGCGAGCGCCGAGGTATTTGTTGAGAGCAAGGACCGTGAAGGTCCGCCTATGGATATGTACCCCGGCTGGGCTAAGCGTATGGCAGAGCTGCAGATCGCAGCTTATCGTGAGCAGTATGGTTTAGATTGGTCGATTGTTAGGCCCTGCAATGTTTATGGCCCGGGTGACAACTTCGACCCGAACAATGCCATGGTCATTCCAACGTTGATGATGCGTATCCATCGAGGCGAAAAGCCCGTAAGCGTCTGGGGAGACGGTTCCGCTGTTCGTGATTTCGCCTTTAGCCGAGATGTTGCCATGGGCACTATTCAGGCACTTTACTATGGGACACGAGGTGATTTTGTTAATTTGGGTAGTGGAGTGGGCTACACAGTTCGTGAACTCGTTGAGACTCTGAGGGAGTTTATCGACTTTGAATACGAGTTTGATATCACTAAGCCTTCGGGATTCCCTCGCCGAGTAATGGATATCAGTCGAGCTCGCGAATGGATTCATTACGACCCCAAGACTTCGCTTCGGCAAGGTCTAGAGGAAACATGGAACTGGTTTAAAAATCACCAGGACGAATACCTAAAAAAGCAAAATTACTTTGCCTAGGGGAAGGCAGTGACGACAGCCTTTATAACGGGTATTACGGGAATGGTTGGCTCCCATTTGGCTGACTACTTACTTGATAGTACCGATTGGGACATCGTCGGTCTGTGCCGTTGGCGAAGCCCACTAGAAAACATTGAGCACCTCCTCCCGATGATGAACGAGGGCAGGCGGGCTCGCTTAGTTTATGGGGATCTTAGAGACACTGTCTCTATTGACAAGGCTGTGGAGCAGGCACAACCGAATTACGTCTTTCATCTCGCCGCACAGAGTTTTCCTAAAACAAGTTTTGATGCGCCATTGGACACGTTTGATACAAACATACAAGGAACAGCACGGATTCTCGAGTCGTTGAAACGACACGCATCCAAAGCTATCGTCCATGTTTGTGCTTCCTCAGAGGTCTTTGGCAGGGTCCCGAAAAACAAATTACCTATTTCTGAAGATTGCACTTTTCACCCAGCCTCTCCCTATGCCATATCGAAAGTGGGGACTGATCTAATTGGACGATTCTACGCAGAAGCATACGGGATGACTGTCATGACAACCAGAATGTTTACTCATACCGGGCCGCGGAGAGGAGATGTTTTCGCGGAATCCACCTTCGCAAAGCAGATTGCACTAATTGAGGAAAAGAAAATTCCGCCCATTGTAAAGGTAGGAAATTTAAAAAGCATGCGAACGATTGCGGATGTAAGGGATGCGGTGCGCGCCTACCACATGCTGGTTACGAAAAGTCCAATTCCTGGGGCTTATTATAATATAGGAGGTTCATATTCTTGTACCGTGGGAGAAATTTTAAATCACCTTCTGAATTTGTCTCCAATGAAAAATAGCATCGAAATCAAGGTAGATCCGGAGCGCCTGCGACCCATCGATGCAGACCTTCAAATCCCAAACACCCAAAAGTTTCAAAACCACACAGGATGGCAGCCGATAATCCCTTTTGAAAAAACCATGCTCGATCTGCTAAACTATTGGCGAGAAAAAGTTAAAAAATCCCAATCCGCAGTCCTTGTCCGTTGAGTAAGCATAAAAGCATCGTTTTCGAAACGCCTTTTTTCAAAATAGAAAAAACAAGCAGGCATCAAAAAAAAAGCCTGAATCCTTTCTACCGCCTAATAGCCCCTCATTCTGTAATTTGCTGTGTTCTGAATAAGAGAGGAAACTTCTTAATGGTGCGCCAGTATCGCCCTGCCATGAATGTCTATACTCTCGAATTTCCGGCCGGCGAAATCCATAAGAACGAAACTCCCATCCAAGCCGTCAAAAGGGAAGTACTGGAAGAGCTAGGCATTCACAGTATTTTTTTACCGCTGGGAAATTACTCATTGATGATGAATCGGACCAACATCAAGAACTTTTTATTTTTAGGATTAGAATCGGAAAAGCCCGTCCGAAGAAAAGCCGAACCCGGAATAAAGAGGCTAGAAATACCAAAATTCAAATTTCAAAGAATGGTCATTAACGGCGAGTACCTTCAGTTAGCCGGTCTGGGCATTTTGCAAATTATTAGGTTGAAATATGGAGTTGATTTATTCCGGGATCCGCTGAAAAAAGTGCATTCATTGTTTCTATAAAATAGTTTCTATGGAGAGAACAGATTTGGATACGGCGATTATCCTTGCGGGGGGATTAGGGACCCGCTTGCGTTCTGTGATTAAGAAGGTTCCCAAGCCAATGGCACCTGTACAAGGGCGCCCCTTCCTGCTTTATCTTCTTGAATATTGGCATCGGCAAGGGATTCGCCGCTTTATTCTTTCTGTCGGGTATAAGTCCAGCTGCATCCAAAAAGGATTGAAAGCCTTGTGGCACAAAAGTGATTTGGAGTTCGTAAAGGAGAATAAGCCACATGGGACGGGCGGAGCGTTGCTTTATTGTCTTAAAAAGAAAAAAATAGAGTCCCCCTTTCTTTTGCTCAACGGAGATACCTTTTTTGCGGTTAACTTAAAAAAACTTCATCAGCACGCCCGGAAAACCAAAGCCGATTGGTGCCTTTCTCTTTTTTCATCCAAGGACTATGAACGGTATTTACCGGTAAAACTTAAAAAGGATTTCTCCATCAAAAAATTAGTGCAAAAAAAAGTTGCAGTAAATAAAACAGCCAATTACCTGTCCAATGGAGGAGTGTATTGGATACATCCGCGCGGAATAAGGCATGTACGGTGCCAAAAAAGGCCGCTATCGTTGGAAGAGGAGATACTTTCCCAAACAATCGAAAAAAGATTTAGGGTTGTCGGATTTCCATCAAAAGGTATCTTTATTGATATCGGAATTCCCGCGGATTTCAACAAAGCTCAATCTTTTCTATTTCAATAACAATAAACGTGAAACTTGATGTTAAAAAAACCAAGCTGGTTGGGGTAAATGTGATAGTCCCTCCGACAATTTTTCATGATTTTCGCGGTACCTATGTGGAAACGTACAACTACGAGATGTATCAAGCCGCGGGAATTCGGTGTGAATTCGTACAGGATGACATCTCCACATCAAAACAGGGTGTATTAAGAGGAATCCATGGCGACGCTTCCACATGGAAACTAATCTCCTGTCTTTATGGATCTTTTTACCTTGTGGTTGTCAACAATGATCCTGATTCCAAGCAGTACAAAATGTGGGAAGCCTTCATGCTTTCGGATACCAACCGGCGCCAAATTTTAGTGCCGCCTAAGTTCGGCAATGGGCATTTCGTCTTGTCTGAAAAAGCTATTTTTCACTACAAACAAACCACCTACTACGATCGGGCTGGTCAGTTCACGATCCAATGGAACGACCCCGATTACTGCATTCAGTGGCCTTGTGATGATCCTATTTTATCACAACGGGACGGGGGTAAACAATGAAGGCAGGTTTTTACCAAGGCAAAAATGTCCTGGTTGCCGGTTCCGCGGGTTTTGTGGGATCCCATTTGGTTCGTCAGCTTGCAAAATTGGGAGCGCATGTTAGTGGGACCGTTTTTCAAAAAAAACCTCATGATCTGATTCGCGGATGCAAATACCAACAGGGTGATTTAACAAAAAAGTCTTTTTGCAAAGCGGTGACTCGTGGCATGGATTACGTTTTCATGGCAGCCGCCAATAGTTCCGGTGCAGGGGTCATGGAAAAAACGCCATTGGTTCATTTGACACCTAATGTCATTATGAATGCCAGAATATTGGAGGCCTGCTATGAAAACAAGGTAAAAAAGCTCTGTTTCATAAGTAGCAATACTGTCTATCCTGTAACGAATATTGCGGTCAAGGAAGCAGATGTCAATTACAGTTTCTTTGAAAAGTATTTCATCGTCGGCTGGATGAAGCGATTTAGTGAAATCATGTGTGAAATGTACTCAAAAAAAATTAGATCCCCAATTTCAGTTTTGGTAGTTCGACCTGGCAATTTATACGGACCACACGATAAATACACTTGGAATGAGTCAAAAGTAATTGCCGCTCTTGTCCGCAAAGCAGTGGAAAGGCAAAATCCCATATTGATTTGGGGTGATGGGAAAGACGTAAAAGACTTTTTATACATAGATGATTTTATCGATGGATGTCTTTCTATTTTTGCAAAATCAAAAAAGTTTAGCATCGTAAATCTTGCTTCAGGAAAACCTGTAACAATTAATCAAGTATTAAAAGTTATTTTGCAAGAATGCAAATACTGTGATGCAAAACTACAATATAACGTTTCTATGCCGACCATGATTCCCAAAAGAAAAATATGTATCAAAAAAGCCAAAAACAAATTTGGCTGGTATCCCAAAACAGAATTGAGCGAAGGAATCAAAAAAACAGTGCGATGGTATAAAATATTTTTTAAAAAAACTTGTCCCGAAAATATAAAATGATTATTAGCCGGACTCCTTATAGAATTTCTTTTTTCGGTGGGGGCACTGATTATCCGATCTGGTACCGCGAGAATGGTGGTCGCGTCATCAGTGTAACCATTAATAAGTACTGCTATATTTTAGCAAGATTTCTGCCAGGTGTATTTGAGTACAAAAATCGGATACGCTATTTTAAAACAGAAGAAACCAAGACCATCGAGGAAATTGTTCACCCATCTGTTCGGGAGACATGCCTTCATCTTAAACTCGAAAGAGGAATTGAAATTGTTCATTCCGGCGATTTACCGGCCCAATCTGGCTTGGGGACAAGCTCTGCATTCACCGTTGGGCTTTTAAATGCGCTTTGGGGCCTTCAGGGATACATGCCCACGAAAAGAGAACTGGCTGAAACTGCCATTCACATTGAGCAAAATCGAATCAAAGAATCTGTTGGTTCCCAAGATCAAACTGCAGCTGCCTTTGGGGGCTTAAACAACATATTATTTACAAAAGCTGGCAGAATTGAGGTCGACACTGTGATTTTAAATCCAAGCAGGCTCGCTGAATTACAAGAAAACCTGCTGCTTTGCTTTACCGGGTTCCCAAGGACGGCTTCAAAAATTGAGGAAGAAAAACTAAAAACAATAAAGTCAAAAGAAAGTGAATTAACGGCAATGGTTCAATTGTGCGAAGAGGGATTAAAAATACTAACCAGTAAAACCTGCGACTTAAATACCCTTGGGAATTTATTAAATGAACAATGGTTGCTTAAAAAATCCATGTCCCCAGTCATTTCCAATTCTGAAATTGACGAACTATATAGAACAGCCCTGGAACATGGCGCACTTGGAGGAAAGCTTTTGGGCGCAGGTTCTGGAGGATTTTTTTTAATTTACGCACCTGCACAATGCCATAAAAAAATTAAAAAGACCCTACAAGAAAAGCTTTTTGTCCCATTTAGATTTGATTTTACAGGCTCAAAGATTATTTATTTATCGCATGATTAATCCAAAAGTAACAATATTTAGCATTGTTAAAAACAGCGAAACAATTGTTTCAAAAGCTATTAATAGTATTTTAAACCAAAATTACTTAAATAAAGAGGTACTTGTTCAAGTAGGAAAATCAAACGATAAGACTCTAGAAATTCTTATGTCATACGGAAAACAAATACAAGTACTACAAGAAAATGAAAACTCATCAGGAGAAGCGTTTTGGGGAACATTTAAGCGATGCAAGGGGGATATTATTGGCTGTCTTATGGCTGATGAAATTATGAAAGATGGAGCAATAACTAAAGCGGTTTCAGAATTCAAACTAGACAATCAAGTGGATGTTATTACAGGAGATATTGAAGCAAATGACTTAATATATAATAAAAAATATCCAATCTCTGGCAGGGAGTTTGATATAGAAAGTTATCTTACTTCGCAATATTCACCACATTTTGCAGCTTCGTACTTTACGAAGAATGCCCTACATAAAATTGGAGTACTTACTCGAACATGGGATTATGGAATTGCCGAAAATGAACTTTGGTATTATGCGTTTAAAAATTGCAATATTAAATATGTACCCTTCACTTTCGCGCAGTACACAATTTCAAAGCAACAGCAGTCAAATAATTTGGAACTTGAGATTACAATATACCTTAAAAAACATAATTTTTTAAGAAAAATAAATTTTAGTAATTTATACAAAATGCAAAAAGATCTAAATAAGTATTCTTTAATTAAATTTAAAAATATTATTCAACTGCATAACACAAACTCTACACTTGCTTTAATTAAATCAAAAAACTTAAGGCACGCATTATACCATGCGATTAAATTTAAAAATTTTAGTGCGGTAAGCACTTTTTTTTCTACTAAATAAAGCGATACATTTTAAAAATTGAAAATGAGAAAGACTTATTTTGTAGTAATAACTGCTGTTGAGCTCAATGCCCACCATGGGACCGGTAATTTTCTGCGCCAGATTTGTCCTGAAACAAAGGGCGTAGTATATCATTTTTTTCGGGCAATAAGTATTTACAATAATATATGCGATGTTGCCGGGATTCACAAAGTCATCCCAGATAATTGCAAGCTAGGCTTTGTTGACTATCTTAAATATAAAATTTTTAAACCAAAAGTTCTTGTCTGTCCTTACTTTGAAAAAAATATAGATTTTGCGCTTTATTTAAAGAAACACTTTAATCCGGTAATTATAACATATCTCCTCGACGATCAGAACATCGCCGTTAAGAAGATAAGTAATACGAATTTAAGGCAGCTTTTTAGAGTCTCCAAGAAAATTTATTGCATATCAGAAGAGATGCAAAAAGCTTACAATTCAAAATTTAAAATCAAATGCGAAGTTTTATTACCTAAATTATGTAAAAGAAGCTTTTACATTGCCAATAAGTACCGTTTTTCCAAATCAGCAAAAACCGAATGTTGTCTAATTGGAAATATTTGGGATAATGACCGGCTCAATGAAATTTTAGATATATGTAGAACAAATAAACTTCGTATTACTTGGTTTGGGTACGGGCCAGACGCACCCTGGTTATATATAAAAATTAAAAAGCTTAAAAAAAGCGACATAAAAATTGGTGGTTGGTTGCCAGAAAAGCAGCTTTTTAAAAAAATATCGCAACTTCCTTTTGTCATACTGCCAACAGGAGGAAATTTTATAAAAGACGAAAGAAAAGAAATTACAAGATTTAGCCTTCCCTCTCGCCTTTTTTTTCTTGGCGCTCATTCCAATACGCCAATCTTGGTCTTGGGCCGCAAGCGATCAGCGGTGGGTAATTTTGTTAAAAAAAATAACTTTGGAATCGCCGCCTGTACAAATCATGAAATTAAAACTGCGATTGCGAAGTTAAAAAATAAAAATATCCGACAAATCATTTGCGATAATTTATTAATAAAAAAAGATATGTTTGTCGATGCTCATTTAGTAGAAAAAATATGGAGCTGATTTGCAACGGATTTCATTTTTTTTTATCGGCGACATACAATCCATTTAAAAAGTAAACATGAGATACATCTATTTGGTTAAGGCTTAGAATCCATTTGAATAATATAATTGTTAACCAGCAAAAATTTTGCTGCTGAAAGAGATTAATTTGTCATAAAAAAATTAGGTGAAGTGTGGAAAAATATGCAAAAAATTATAAACAAGACTTAGTTTTAAGAATAATAAATACTCCAAAAATTCAAGCCTCGTTGATACAATAAGCTCTTCTGTTTTAGAAGAGATCAAATGTCACCGAAAAAAAACTAAAATATTCTACTTTTTTATTATTCTTAAAATAATATAAAACAATACCGAGTTACTTAAGATCATCTTTATGCTACAGGAACGATATTTAGTAAAAATTGCTCAAAAAATCTACCGGTTAAGGTTCTTAGCCTGTTTTATTCTTATAGGCTTATCCTCATTGTTGCTTGAACTAGTCCTTTACCGAGGACTTGAAAAGATAGGTTTTCATATTTATCTGGCTTATGGATCTGGTTTCGGCGGTGGCCTGTTTTTTGCTTACTGGCTAAATGCGCGTTTTAATTTTAAAGTTCCGAAATTAAAAAGACGCCGCGCTTTTCTCTTTTTTGTTGCCATATCCCTCTGCTCCTCCGGCCTAAATTTTATTTTTCGCGTTCAATTGCAGCAATATGGTCTCCAATTTGAGGAATCCCGTCTTTTGTCTTCGGGTTTCTTGTTCTTATTTGCTTATTCGCTCCATAGAAAATTTTCCTTTCAGGATTGCAAAAACGTAGGAATTGCCGTTTACGCAAATGGACTAGAAGATATTAAAAAAATATTTGATAAAGTAGGCTCATTTTCTGATTTTATCCATGTTGACATCATCGATCATACTTTCGGCGAAAAAAGTTTAAAACCAAAAGCCTTCCGATTAGAAACGATACGCGCCTACTGGCCGGAGAAGCCTTTGCATGTGCATTTAATGAGCCGAACCCCTGATTTCTGGCTTCCAGAAGTTCTGCCCTTTGCGGATTTAATTATTCTCCATGTGGAATCAGCAAAATCCCTAGACAAGACTTTTAAAAAAATTCGTGCGGCAGGGAAGTCACCCGGACTGGCCATCATGCTGGAAACCCCTTTGAAGAAATTGAACCCTTATTTAGCCAATGTGGACATGTTGCTGATGTTAAGTATAAAAAACCCCGGTAAGTCCGGGCAGAAATTTGAATTCGGTGTACTTGAAAAAATAAATCATTTAAATCGCAATCCTCTTCGGAAGAAATTAAAATTGTGTGTTGACGGTGGGATCGATCGTGAGACCGTCCAACTTCTTAATGTTGAAATGATCGTCTCCGGTTCCTATGTTTTAAATTCCAAGAGTCCCAAAAAAGAAATTATCAGGTTACAAAACGCCAGCAATTTAGAAAACCTTTGAAAAGCCGGCAGCAGTTGAAGCAAAAAGCGCCATAAAACCGAACAAGCGGCTTTTGATCGCGACCCTGGCCAACAAGCTCCAGGATATTCAGAGCATCCTTTCGGTCACTTTCACTGGCTCCTTTGTGGAAAGGCCCGGGATCGCCAATGTTCGGGATATTGATGTCGTCGTCGTTATTGAAAAACTCAATCAAAATCTCTTCTCTCAAATAAAAACCAAAATTCGAAAGATCAACTGTAAAGACTTCGGGCTTCCAGGAAAACGTTTTTTTATTAACGACACCTTTGGGCCAAGAAAAATTCTGAAAAAAGAGTCCGTGGTTCTCCATTTGATGGTTTACGATCGGGCCGGTCACTTGCGGCACGCAATCGCAAGCCCGTTTACGTGCTTTGACTGGGAGAGAAGTGCGTGTTTTTTCGGCACAAGTCTTCGTGATCTCGCGCCTGTCCTTGGGTTGCAACCAAGGCATTTCCTAAAATCCCGAAGGGGTATTTTCAATTACTTAGGGGATCTTGAGAGCGGTTCCATTACCTACAGAAAATATACGTTTTCTAAAAAGCCTTACCGATAAATTCAAAAAAAGCAGTTTCTCGATAAGCTACATCGAACCGAGTTCTGTTTTCACATCGTAAAAAACCTTGTCGCAAACTTTGCCAAGCTCTTTTATCAGAAAAACATTAAATTCAAGGAAAGGGAATTAATCAAATTCTGGCGTCAGCATCTTGGATCGCTGGCAATGTACACACCTTGGTTTCAAAAGCTTGCCTTCGCCAAAAAACACCTAAGACCTTTGACCCATGAAAATCCCGTGCCGATGACCCGTGCCTTTTGCATGGGGTTTTACACCTTCTTTATCCGAA
>Ga0169931_10007187_pt1 | contig 16585 bp, 14 predicted proteins | sample Kivu_15m_20L_FD_129675 | JGI IMG/M metagenome (GOLD analysis project Ga0169931, IMG submission 129675) | Freshwater microbial communities from Lake Kivu, Western Province, Rwanda to study Microbial Dark Matter (Phase II) - Kivu_15m_20L... | ecosystem: Environmental > Aquatic > Freshwater > Lake...
CACCAAACACCAAACACCAAACACCAAACACCAAACACCAACTCAGTGCCCCTCTTCGCCGAGGTACGCGGCGCGGATGCGGTCGTCGTTCAGCAGCACGTCGGCCTTGTCGGTGAACGTGATGCGGCCGGTTTCGAGGACGTACCCGCGGTGCGCCACCTTCAGCGCCATGCGCGCGTTCTGTTCCACGAGCAGCACCGACATGCCGCCCTTGTTCAGCTCGCGGATGATGTCGAAGATTTGCACCACGATCTGCGGCGCGAGACCGAGCGACGGTTCGTCGAGGAGCAGCAACTTGGGCCGCGACATCAGCGCGCGGGCGATGGCGAGCATCTGCTGTTCGCCGCCGCTGAGCAACCCGCCGGGTTGGTGCTTGCGCTTCTCCAGAATCGGGAACATCGCGTAGTACTTCGCGATGTCCTCTTTCACGCCGGCCGGGTCGCGGCGGGTGAACGCGCCCATTTCGAGGTTTTCCAGCACCGTGAGCCGCGGGAAGATTTTGCGGCCCTCCGGCGACTGCGCGAGGCCCAACCGGACCACCTCGTGCGCCGGCACACTCGACAGATTGCGGCCGTCGAACGTCACGCTCCCGCGGCGCGCGCGGACCACGCCGCAGACGGCGTTCAGCGTGGTGGATTTGCCCGCGCCGTTCGCGCCGATGATGGTGACGATCTCGCCCGCGTTCACGGTGAGCGAGATGCCGTGGAGGGCGACGATCGCGCCGTACCCGGCTTCGAGGTCTTGAACCTGTAGCAGGGGCGCGCTCACGACACCTCCTCCGAACCAAGGTACGCTTCGATCACCTTCGGGTCGCTGGCGATCTCGCCCGGCGTGCCCTCCGCGATCTTCTGCCCGAAGTTGAGCACCGCGATGCGGTCCGAGATGCCCATCACGAGGTTCATGTGGTGCTCGATGAGCATGACCGTGACGCCGCGGTCGCGGATGCGGCGGATGAGGCCCATGAGTTCGACCGTCTCGCTGGGGTTCATCCCGGCGGCCGGTTCGTCGAGCAGGAGGAGCGTTGGGTTCGTCGCGAGCGCCCGGGCGATTTCGAGCCGCCGCTGGTCGCCGTAGGGCAGGTTCTTGGCGATGAGATTGTGCTTCCCGGCGAGGCCGACGAACGCGAGCAACTCCGCAGCCTTCGTCTCCGCGTCCTTCTCAGTGCGCTTCTGCGCCCCGAGGCCGAGTGCCGCGAGCACCGGGTTCCCCTTGATGCCGCGCGTGAGGCCGACCAACACGTTCTCGATCACGGTCATGGACTGAAAGAGTCGGATGTTCTGGAACGTGCGGGCGATGCCCCCAGAGGTAATCACGTCCGGGGCGCGGCGGGACCGCCGCCACGTGACGAGCGTACCCGCGAACCCGATGAGCGCCCCGAGGATAAAGCACACCGTCGCGCGCCCCGAGCGCTCGCCGATGTGATCGGCCGCACCGTTCATCGCCGCGCGCCACGAGAACGGGTGCGCCGCCGCGGCCTCTTTCTTCAGCTCCTCAAGCCCGCGACCGGGGTTCGTTTCGCTCGCCTTGATGATGGCGTCGGAGATGGCCTCTTGGCGGGCGGCTTCTTGGTCGCGGATGGCGCGCTTCCACAACCCGCCGGCGTTCACCGCGAACAGCGCGACGAGCAACCCGGCGAGCAGCCCGACCGCGAGTGCGCCCGCGAGCACCTTCGGCCCGAACCGCCGCTGAAGCGGTTGCTCTTGGAACAGCACTTCGCCTTCGGTCGGTTCGTAGATGCCCGTGACCGCGTTGAACACGGTCGTCTTGCCGGCCCCGTTCGGCCCGATGACCGAGAAGATTTGGCCCTTCTCGATCGACAGATCGACGCCGTTCACGGCGGTGATCCCGCCGAACCGCATCGTCAGCTTGCGAACGGTGAGAACGGCCATTTGGGGTAGGGGTCAGGGGACGGGGGCAGGGGACAGTCGGCAGAAATCAGAGCAGGGGTCAGGATCAGCCGGATTCGGGCGGCTTCTTGCCTTCCTCCTGCTTTCTGTCCCCTGTCCCCTGTCCCCCGTCCCCTTCCGAGTCGGGGTGCAGTTCGCGCTTGTGGCGCGCTTCGGGCAGCAGCCCTTCGGGTCGGAACCGCATCATGAGAATGAGCGCGACGCCGAAGATGAACAGCCGCCAGCCGCTCACCTTCAGGTACTCTTTGCCTTCCGGGTTCAGCTTCTGCTGCTGAATCCAGTTGTCGAGCAGCGGCGTGAGAATCTGGTCGTAGCCGACGAGCAGCACCACGCCCAGAAGCACGCCGGGCCGGTTGCCGAGACCGCCGAGGATCACGCAACAGATCGTAATCATCGAGCGGTTGAAGTCGTACGCCTTCGGCTCGGTGGTGCCGTCTTGCGCGACCGCGTAGAGCGCCCCGGCGAGGCCCGCGAGCGCCGCTCCCAGCGCGATCGCGCTCAGCTTCAGCCGCGCCGGGTTCAGCCCCATGCACGACGCCGCGAGTTCGTCTTCGCGCAAAGCCACCCACGCGCGGCCCAACCGCGAGCGCTCCAAGTTCCGCAGCCCGATCACCACGAGCGCTAGCACGCCGAGGCACAGGAAGTACATGTACGGGTACTTGCGCCACGTGTTGTTCCACCCGGGGCCGTACTTCGGCAACTCCGGGTCTTCGATGCCGGGGAACAGGTTCGGCGACACCGGCGTGAGGCCCTTCGTGCCGTCCGTGATCGGGTCGAAGTTGATGATGAGCCGCGTGATGATGATGCCGAAACCGAGCGTGACCAGCGCGAGGTAGTCGCCGCGCAAGCGCAGCGTGGGCGCGGTGGTGACGACGCCGACCAGCGCCGCCGCCAGTGGTGCCGCGACCAAGAGAACGAGGAAGCTGGCACCGAAGGGGAACGCCGTGGTACTCAGCACGCCCGCGGTGTACGCCCCGATGCCGAAGAACGCGGCGATGCCGAGGTGCAGCAGGCCCGCGTAGCCGACGATCACGTTCAGGCCCAGCGCCAGTACCGCGAGGCACAGCACGGAGGTGAACTGCGTGGCGTAAATGGGCGCGCTCTTCGACGGCAGGAACGGGACCGCCGCCAGCAGCAGGAACCCGGCCACCAGCCAATAGCTCGCGACACCGCGGAGGCTCATACCTTCTCCCGTGTGCGCGCGCCGAGCAGGCCGTTCGGGCGGAACACCAGCACCACGATCAGCACCGCGAACACCAGCGGTTGCCGCCACGAGTCGCCGAGGTAGCCCGTCCCGAGCTTTTCCAAGAGGCCGATGAGGATGCCGCCGAGGACCGCCCCGGGGATGTTCCCGATGCCGCCGAGTACGGCGGCCGTGAACGCGAACAGCCCGGACTGGAACCCGATTTGGTAGCCGACCGTGTTCACGGTCAGACCGTACACCACCGCCGCGACGCCCGCGAGCGCGCCCCCAATCGCAAAGGTCACGGCGATGACGCGATCGACGTTGATGCCCATGAGCCGCGCCGCGGTCGGGTTCTGCGCGGTGGCGCGCATCGCCTTACCCATCGGCGTGTACCGCACGAACACCGTGAGCGCCACCATCACCGGCAGCGTGATGGCGAACACGAGAACGTGCTGGTAGGTAACCTTGACCGCGAACGTGACCGATTCGACGGTGAACTGCGCGCCGGGCGTGAGGTTCTCTTTCGCCGACACCAGTTCGGGGAAGTTTTTGTCGTAGGTGCCCATCCAGAACACGCCGAGGTTCATCAAAATGAAGCTGACCCCGATCGCGGAGACGAGCGGGGCCAACTTCGGCGCGGAGCGGAGGGATTTGTACACGCTGCGGTCGATGGCGACGTTCAGCACGGCGCAGAAGAGCGCCGCGCCGAACAGCATGAGCAGTACGGCCCCGGCGGCGGCCCCGGTACTCAGCCCGGCGATCACCTCGCCCTTCTCGTTCGCCGCCCCCACCCAGATGGCGAGTTGGAGCGCGAAGAACGAGCCGAGCATGAACAGGTCGCCGTGGGCGAAGTTGATCAGCTCGATGATGCCGTACACCATCGTGTAGCCGAGCGCGATGAGCGCGTACAGCATCCCGGTAGCCAGCCCGGCGAGCAGGTACTGGGGGAACTCCGGGCCGAGCGCGGTGACGACGGAATCGAGCATGGGCCGCGCTCACTCACTTGGTGACGGTCTTCTTGGGCACGAACTTGCCGCCCTCGACGCGGCTCACGGTCACTTGGCGGAGCGTGGTGTCGCCGTTGGCGTCGAAGCTCCAGCCCTTCTCGCCGCCGACCGCGCCGGCGGTGAAGTCCTTGGTGGCGAGCGCGGCTTCCATGATCGCGGCGCGGTCCTTCTTGCCCACCTTCTTGATGGCCTCGAGAACCACCTTGGCGCACTCGTAGCCGTAGAGCGCGAACGCTTCCGGGTCGGTGTTGTACTTCGCCTTGTACTTCTTGACGAACTCGGCCCCCTTGCCGGTGAGCTGCGACGGGTCCAGCCCAACGATTGTCACGTACACGCGGTTGTTGAGGTTGTCCGCGCCGGCGCTGTCGATGAACGCTTGCTCGTAGCAGCCGTCCGGGGCGAGCATCGGGCACGTCAGCCCGGCCTTCACCATGTCTTTGGCGATTTGGCCGCCCTTGCTCTGCGTGGTGCCGCCGAAGTACACGAGGTCCGGGTTCTGGCCCTTGATCTTGGTCATCAGCGCGCCGAAGTCGATGGCCGCGGTGTCGATGCCTTCCTGCGCCAGCACCTTGATGCCGATCTCGTCGCACCGCTGCTTGAACAGCTTCGCCAGCCCTTCCCCGTACAGTTCCTTGTCGTCGAGGATGTAGACGGTCTTCGCCTTCAGTTCCTCTTTGGCGAAGTCCGCGGCCAGCGGGCCTTGCAGGTCGTCGGTGGTGCAGACGCGGCAGAACGTGACCTTCTTGCCGGGGCGGTACTTCTCCGGTTCGTCTGGCGCGACGCCCTTGATCTTCTTCGTGAGGCCCGGCCACGTGACCGCGGGCGAGATTTGCAGCAGCCCGGCCCCGTTCAGTTCGGGCATCGAGATCTTCGCGGCGTTCGAGTTGTACGGCCCGATGTACGCCATCACGTCGCTGTCCGCGATCGCCTTTTGCGCGTTGGCCTTCTCGGTCGGGCCGTCCCACGCGCCGGCGGCGGCGGTGGCGTCGTCCCAGTCCGAGTACTCGATCTTGAAGTTGCCGACCTTCCCGCCGTAGTCCTCGATCGCCATCTGAATGCCGTTCACGATGGTGTTCGTCTGCCCGCGAGCGCTGCCGGTGCGCGGCAGGCTGGACACGATGCGGATGACCTCTTCCGGCCCGTCCTTCCCGTCGCCTTTGCCGTCGCCGCCATTGTCTTTGCAGCCGTTGAGGAGGAGCGTGCCGGCCCCGACCGCTACGACGCCGGCCCCGGCGGCGAGGAACCCGCGCCGATTCATGTTGTCGCTGCCCACGGCGAACCCCCGGTCTGGAGTGTTTCGAATAGCCAGAATGTAGGCACAACCGCGGCGCAAGTCCAGTTGCCGCGGCACGGTTCACGCGGGCGCGTCGATCACGAACGTGACCGGGCCGTCGTTCAGCAACTCCACCTGCATGTCCGCGCCGAACCTCCCGGTGCCCACCGGCACCCCCCGCGCCTTCAGCGCGACCACGAACGCCTCGTACAGCGGTTCCGCGACCGCGGGCGGCGCGGCGGCGGTGAAACTCGGTCGCCGGCCCTTCGTGCATTCGCCGTACAGCGTGAACTGGCTGACGACGAGCGCCCCGCCGTTCACGTCGAGCACGGACAGGTTCATCTTCCCTTCCGCGTCCTCGAACGCGCGCAAGTTCGCCACCTTCTCCGCGAGCCACTCCACCTGCGTCTGCGTGTCGTTCGGCGCAACGCCGAGCAGCACGAGCCACCCGCGCGCGACGGTCCCGACCGTGTCGCCGCCGACGGCAACGGACGCGCGCGCGACGCGCTGGAGTACGGCCCGCATGTGCGCCGAACCGTGAGGTTGTGTGGAGAGGGTGAAGAGAACTTACGAAGCGCGGGCGCAGAAACCAGCCGCGGGCATCGTGCGCAATTACCGGAACGCCTTCGGAAGTCGTTCGTCGAGTTCGTCGAGGAAAGCGACCAAGCCGGTTTTCTCTCCACGACTTCTGAGGACGTGCTGCCCCGTTTCGATCAAACACGCGCGTTCGCGTTCGTGATCCGAGAGCGCGAGCGCCCAGAGGACACGTTTGGGGGAACGGTCGTCGCCCTCGTTCGTGTCGGTGAGATCGTGCGCGCGCATTCGCGGATCGAACCCAACGCGCTCGAACTCCGCGTCGTAGCGCGATTGCTCTTCGTCGTCGCGCGGTTCAAAGCCGTGCAGAACCCAGCACTCGCTCATGGGGTTCGCGATGCCAACAATTACCGGGATGCGTGGCTCATTCTGTTGGCGCGCGGTCAAAATGGCCTCACGGCGTTCTCGATCCTGATCGTCCGCGTCGCGGAACACGATGATCGCGTCGATGGGAGGATCGTCCGGCGCGTACAGCGTCAGCAGAATCAGCGCTTTGACGGTATTGCGCGCGTCGCGGTGGCTCGGCAGGTCGTCGAACTGCCCGCGAAACTTCGGCTTGTACTCACTTACGAGGTCGTCAATGTCTCCCCACGTCATGAACTCCTTGTCGGGTGTAAACCCGCGATAGCGCCGGTGCGTGTCGATTTCGTCTGCGTCGAAATACGTCACGTGTTTTAGAATCGTGAGATCGGCCAGCGCGCGAACAACACGCGGGTCTGATTTCCCTTCGCAAAGCAGGGCGATGGACGTACTCATTGGGCGACCGGCTCCGCGGGCAGCTTCTTGATCCAGTCTTCCCCGGCGTGACTCCAGAACTCGCCCGGCGACATAGAATCTTTCCACATCGGATACTTGGGGTGTTGTTCGAGCCGAGCGCACTTGCTTTGGCCATCCTCTAGCGGCGCGAGGATGCGCACTTCCTCCGGCTTCAACCTGTCGAGAATGTACGGCGAGTGCGCCGTCGCGATGATTTGGCAGTCGGTGAATTCGTCCAGAACCCTCTTTAGCAAGTTCACCAATTCCAATTGGGCTTTCGGGTGGAGCGCGTAATCAAGATCGTCGAAGAGGATTACTTTCGGGCGACTAGGCCCGTACAAGATCGAGAACAGACCTACGACGAGGAGCGTGCCGGTGCTCGCATCCGCGGCGCGAATTTCCGGCGTTCCGACGAAACGGAATTTCAGAACGTCCCGCGCGGGCCCGCCGCCCGGCTCGTAATCGACAATGAGATCGAGGACGTTCGGAATCACTCGTTTCAGGGAACTAACAGCTTGTGCAAAGTGCCCAGCTTGTTTCCGGTGCAGGTACGCGAGCGTGGATGCCGTCCCGGTGCCGTCGCTTCCGGTGCTCGGTGGAACTTGCGTCACACTCGACGCGGCAGCAATCTTGCTCGGATCGAGTTTCAGCAGTGCAACGTTTTGGAGCACGTGATTTGGAACCGCGTTACTGTTCGAAAGAGGTTGCAATTGTTCTGCCGACCCAACAAAAAGCTCTCGAGCCATCTTCCACGGTTGTGGGTTCTCGATTGTACCTTTCGTTGCGACCATGCGTGTTACGATCTGTGAACCGTCAGGCGCGCCAGCCGTAACCGAAAGCGATTGCGCTTCGTCTCCTCGCCCGCTCCAAGTTACTTCGGGTGCGAAGTTGCCGCTGAAGACTTCCCGAGCGGTCTTCCCAGCGGCCATACTCCCGAGCAGTTCGATCCCTTTCAGCACGCTCGTTTTCCCGCTGCCGTTCGGGCCGACGAGGACCGTGAGCCGCGAGTCGAACGTGATTTCCACGTCGCGCAGCGCCTTGAAGTTCTGGAACTTCGCACGGTGAATCATCGCCCGCTCCGCTACTGACCTTCCGTTCCCCAATCCGCTAGCGTAACATTACCAGCTTTCCCGTCGCTCTGCTACTCTGGAGCCGCACGCATGGCCGCGAAGTTTCAGCTCGTCAGCGAGTACGCGCCCGCCGGCGATCAGCCCAAAGCCATCGAACAACTCGTCGAAGGGTTCGAGAAGGGCAAGAAGATTCAAGTGCTCCTCGGCGCGACCGGCACGGGCAAGACCTTCACCGCGTCCAACGTGATCGCGCGCGTCGGGAAGCCCACGCTCGTTCTCGCGCACAACAAGACGCTCGCGGCGCAGCTCTACAAGGAGTTCAAGTCGTTCTTCCCGCACAACGCGGTGTGCTACTTCATCAGCTACTACGACTACTACCAGCCCGAAGCCTACATCCCGCAGCGCGACATCTACATCGAAAAAGACTCCAGCATCAACGAGAACATCGACCGGCTCCGGCTCGCCGCCACTTCGGCGCTCGTGTCGCGCGAAGACGTCATCATCGTCGCGAGCGTGTCGTGCATTTACGGTCTCGGGTCGCCCTCCGATTACAAGCGGATGATGGTGTACCTGCGGAAGGGCGAGAACCTCGACCGCGACAACCTCCTGCTGCGCCTGATCGACATCCAGTACAAGCGCAACGACGTGGCGTTCGAGCGCGGCACCGTGCGCGTGCGCGGCGACACCATCGACATCTGGCCCGCGAGCGAAGAGTTCGCCTACCGCGTCGAACTGTTCGGCGACGAGATCGACGCGCTCAGCGTGATTCACCCCACCAGTGGCGAAACGATCCGCCCGCTCGACGACCTGTACATCTACCCCGCGAAGCACTTCGTTACGCCCGAAGAGCGCGTGCAGGAGGCCATCAAGGGCATTGAGGGCGAGCTGAACGCGCGCCTCGAACAGTTCAAGAACGAGGGCAAGATTCTCGAACTCGAGCGCCTCAAGGCACGGTGCCGCTACGACCTCGACATGCTCCGCGAAGTGGGCTACTGCTCCGGCATCGAGAACTACGCGCGGTGGTTCACCGGGCGGCCCGCCGGCGAGCCGCCGTACACGCTGCTCGACTTCTTCCCCGAAGACTTCTTGCTCGTGGTGGACGAGTCGCACGTCTCGCTGCCGCAAGTCCGCGGCATGTACTTCGGCGACAAGAGCCGGAAGGAAACGCTCGTCGAACACGGGTTCCGGTTGCCCAGCGCGCTCGACAACCGGCCGCTCAAGTTCGACGAGTTCGAGAAGCGCCTCACGCGGTGCCTGTGCCTCTCCGCGACGCCCGGCCCGTACGAACTGGAGAAGGTCGGCGGCGAGGTCGTGGAGCAGGTGATTCGCCCCACCGGGTTGGTCGATCCGGTCATTCACATCAAGCCCGCGAAGGGCCAAGTGAAAGACTTGGAGGCCGAAATCCGCACGCGTTCCGCGAAGGGCGAGCGCACGCTCGTCACCGTGCTCACGAAGCGCATGGCCGAAGACCTCACCACCTACTTCCGCGACGCCGGCCTGCGGTGCAAGTGGCTGCACTCGGAGTTGGACGCCATCGAGCGCATCCAAGTGCTGCGCGAACTGCGCGAGGGCGCGTTCGACGTGCTCGTCGGCGTGAACCTGTTGCGCGAGGGCTTGGACCTGCCGGAAGTGTCGCTCGTCGCGATTCTCGACGCCGACAAGGAAGGGTTCCTACGCTCCGACAAGTCGCTGATTCAGACGATGGGTCGGGCGGCGCGGAACGTGAACGCGGAGGTGATCCTGTACGCGGACACCGTGACCGATTCGATGGACCGCGCGATGACGGAAACCAACCGGCGGCGCGAGCTGCAAATGGCGTACAACGCGGAACACGGCATCACCCCGAAGACCGTAAAGACCGCGATCAAGAACAGCATCGAAGACGAGATCGAAGCGCACCAGCACGCGCAAGCGGTCGCGACCGGCAGCCCCGCGACCGCGGAAGATTACGTCACGTTGGAGTACATCCAGCAACTTCACACGGAGATGCTAGACGCCGCGAAGCAACTGGACTTCGAGCGCGCGCAGGCCTTGCGCGACCAAATCGTGCGCCTCGAAGGCGAGTTGAAGAAGCAGCACGGCGACTCGGCCCCGCCGAGCGTGTTCAGCAACAAGACGGTGCCGGTGAGCCAACCGCAACCGGTGAAGAAGAAGGGCAAGTGGAAGAAGGCGTGAGCGCGTGACAGCCCGCGCAACCGGTGGAATCGGAGCGCCAGCACGCGGCGCGCCAAACAGTTCGTGTTGGACCGAGGGCGCGAGCGGGACCGATACAAGTGCGTTCCGCTCACGAGGTGTCCATGCCGGCCAACGAACTCCCGCCCGAACTGTACCCGACGGCGACCGGTTTCCCAATCGAAACGCCCCCGCCGGTCGATCCGTTGCGCACCCGGCGCACTTCGGATCGGTCGCGCACGTGGCCCGATCTGCCCGGCTACGAGGTGGTGGAGGAATTGGGCAAAGGCGGTATGGGGGCCGTGTACCGCGCCCGCCAAGTGGCACTCGGTCGCGACGTGGCCGTGAAGATGCTCACCGACAGTGGACCGGACGCGACCGACGAACTGCGGCGCGAAGGGGCCGCGATGGCTCTCGACGTGCCCGGCGTCGCTCGCGTGTTCGACTTCGGCACGTTCGCCGGAACCCCTTTTCTCGTGATGGAGTTCTGCCCAAACGGGAGCTTGGCCGATCGCATCCGAACCGGTCCGGTGCCGCCCGCGAGCGCCACGGCGTGGACCGCGAGCGTGGCCCGCATTGTCGCGGCCGTACACCGCAACGGGGTGTTGCACCGCGACCTGAAGCCGGCGAACATTCTGCTCGCCGCCGACGAGTCGGTTCGGGTCGCGGACTTCGGTCTCGCCAAAGTGCTGGGCGGCACCGCCACGCACACCGCCAGTGGCGCGGTCAAGGGTACGCCGGCGTACATGGCCCCGGAGCAGGTTCGCGGGAAAACGGAACCCCGATCCGACGTGTACAGCATCGGGGCCGTTCTGTTCGCTCTGCTCACCGGGCGCGCGCCGTTCGTCGGCGCGACCGTGTTCGAGGTCCTCGCGAAGGTGGTCGACGAACCGCCCCGCGCGCCCACGGAACTGAACCCGGCCGTGCCGCACGCACTGTCGCGCATCTGCCTTAAGTGCCTCCAGAAGAACCCGGCCGACCGGTACCCGGACGCCGCAACGCTCGCCGCCGAACTGGAAGCGTGGCTCGCGCCAGTACCGGTCGCCGCCGGCGCGCCCGAACGGCGGTTCGGCCTCGGTTTCGGTACGCTCGTGGGCGGCACCCTCGCGCTCACGGCCGCGCTAACCGCCGCGCTGACGGCGGGGTTCGTTTCGAGCCGCCCCGAAACGGCCGCACAGACCGCGAGTGCCGGCGCGGCTCCGAGTTCCGTCCCGCCCCCCGCGCCCGTTTCGCCCGCCCAGCAGAGAATGGACGAAGTCAACGACCGCGTGCGCACCGTGAGCGCGCGGGCCGAACTCGTGCGCAAGTACCTTGCCACCCCAGAAGCGCTCGCGCCGGGCGCGCGACAGCAACTCATCGAATACTCCAACCGGCTCGCCGACGCGGACAATGCACTCGTAACCGCGCGCGGGCAACTGGTCCGCGGGGCCGATGCGCCCGTGCTTGGTCTCCCGGACCCGCTGCCGCTTCATCAGTTCGCCGCGTACGTGCAACCGCTCGGTTGGTGCCACGCCTTCGGCGGCAAAGACGGGTTGGTCAACTTCGAAAAGGGCGGGCAGTACTTCAAAGCATTTGCCGCCGCGAACTACCCGCTCGTTTCGTTCCCCGGGCGGGCGCTGATCCGGCCGGGTTCGGTGCGGCTGCTGGTGCGGCGGCCCGGTGCCGAACCGCTCGAGGTCGCGCGCCTCGACGCGCCCGCGGTAGAAGAGTGCCACCAGATGGGTTCAACGAACGACTACTTGGGGCAGGTGAAAGGGCCGGACGGCAAAGACGTGCCCCGAAACGTGCGGCACTACTACGAAGCGCTCGAGCGCCGCCCCGCCCACGAGTTCGCCCCCAAAGAGTTCAACTCGGTTCTGTTCGGCTCGGACGACGAGAAGCGGTTCGTGCAGTCCAAGGCGCACCTCGACGCGGCCGCGCGGTACAAGGCCCACATGTGGGCCGAGATATTCGAGTACGAGTACTTCTGGGAACTCATCGACCTTGCCGGCGAGAAGGTGGCGGTGTCGCACGGGAACGCGCCGAAGTGGGCCAACTGGCACCCGCGAATGAAGCCCGTGTGGAACGTAACGGTGCCAAGCGGAGCAACGCACGAAGACGGGCGCGAGTTGCAAGGTGCCGAGCGCGAGCGGCGGTTGCGCGTCCCGGACGCCGAGCGGCGCAAGCCCAGCAACTGGATCGACGGGGTGCCGCGATAACCGTCGCCCGGTGCGTGACAGCCCGCGGGGCGCGCGGTACAATCGCCGCGCCTTCGGGAGCCTGCCCATGCCCAGCGATCCCACGCCCGCGGACGACAACCGCCTGTCGCCAACCGTCGCCCGCGACACCGCCACCGGAAGTGCCGAACGCGCGCGCCCCGCGATCGGCGACCGCTACGAACTCGGCGAGGTGCTCGGCGAGGGCGGCATGGGCCGCGTGTACGCCGCCCGCGACACCGTGCTCAACCGGCGCGTCGCGGTGAAGGTGCTGCGCGCCGCCGTCGCCGGCCAAGAGGCCGAAGCCCGGTTCCGCGCCGAAGCGCGCATCACCGGTCAGCTCCAGCACCCCGGCGTGCCGCCCGTTCACGACCTCGGCACACTCGCCGACGGCGGCCCGTTCCTCGTGATGAAACTCATCAAGGGTCGCACGCTCGCCGAGGAACTCGGCGACCGGCCGGTGCCTCCGGCCGAGTTGCCGAAGTTCCTCACCACCTTCGAGCGCGTCTGCCAAACGGTCGCGTTCGCGCACAGCCGCGACGTGATTCACCGCGACCTGAAGCCGCAGAACGTGATGGTCGGCGCGTTCGGCGAAGTGCAGGTCATGGACTGGGGCTTGGCGAAGGTGGTGCCGGGGCACGCGCCCGCGGTCTCGGAACCGCCGGACCGCGCCGAAACGACCGGGGCCAGTGAGATCGACTCGGGGCGCAACGGTTGCGGCAGTTCGGACACCCGCGCCGGCAGCGTGGTCGGCACGCCGGCGTACATGCCGCCGGAGCAGGCGCGGGGCGAACCCGTGGACCGCCGCGCCGACGTGTTCGCGCTCGGCGGCATCTTGTGCGCGATCCTCACCGGGCAGCCGCCGTACACCGGCACGCGGGTGGAGGTGCGCGCGAAGGCCGAGTTGGGCCAAGTGGCCGAAGCGGCCGACCGCTTGCGCGCGTGCGGCGCGCCGGCGGACCTTGTCGCGCTGGCGGTACGGTGCCTCGCGCCGGTTTCCGCCGACCGGCCGGGCGACGCGGGCGCAGTGGCCGCGGCGGTGGCCGCGTTCCGCGCCGACGCCGAGGCCCGGGCGCGGCGCGCCGAAACCGACCGCGCCCGGGCCGAAGCGCACGCGATCGAACTGCGCAAGCGGCGGCGCGTGCAGTTCGCGCTGCTCGCGGCGCTCGCGCTCTTGGCGCTGGGCGGCGGCGCGTTCGCGTGGTGGCAGGACCGTACCGAGCGCGACGCCCGCCAGCGCCGCGCGGAGGTCGAAGCGGAGCGGAAGCAACAAGCGGCCGAAACCAGACTGGCGATCGCCCAACTGCGCGCGACCGAAGCGGAGACCGAGCGCGAGCGCCAGCGCCAGTTGCGCGCCGAGCAACTCACCGGCGCGGCCCGCGCGGCGGCCCGGCGCGGCGACTGGCCCACCGCGCTCAAGTTGTACGACGAACTGATTGCCGCCGAGCCGGGGCGGGCCGCGCGGTTCCGCGCCGAGCGCCTGTTCGGGTTCTTCGCCACGAACGACGAAGCCGGGCTGCGCGCCGACTTCGCCGCGCTCGGCGCCGAACCGAAACTGGACCCGGACGTCGCGGCGTGGGTGAAACTGGTGCGCGGGGCACACGCCCTGTGCGACACCGGCGGGAGCGAACCGGGGCGCGAACTGATCCGCGCCGCCCTCGCGGAGCGCGCCCGCGTTCCGGCCGTTCCGGGAGCGCCATTCTTTACACCCGCCGACGTCCTCTACGGCGAGGCGCTCCTCGAAACGACCCCGCGCGCCGTCTATACGAAACTGAAAGCCGCGGTAGACGCCGACGCGCTGCACTACCCCGCGCGTTCCGCACTCATTATCACGCTGCTGGCGTCCGGCGACCCGCGCGGGGCGGTGAAGGCGGCCGAGGAGTTCGCCGGCCTGTTCCCCGATTCGCCGGTGCCCGCGTTCGCGCGCGCGGCGCGGGCGGTGGTGGACGGCGACCGTGCCGCGATGCGCCGCGAGATCGCCGAATTCGGCCGCAAGGCCCGCACCGATCCGAACGCGCTGCTCGAGTACGGCGAACTGCTCGCCGACATCCTCGACATCATGACCAAGAACGCCGGAACGCTTCAGGGGCTAACGGTCGCGGAGCGCAAAGCGCTCGTTGCGAAGATGGCCCAACTCCAATCGCGGGTCGCGGGCGCGCAAAAGCCGGTCGCGCTCCCGGTACCCACGGTGAATCGCCTGCTCGTTTGGAACCTCGCGCTCTTTACCAAGTTCGATTCGCTCCCCGCACTCGGGGGCGGCTTGGACCCCAAACTGATTCCCAAACTGGACGCGGACGGCGCGGACCTCGCCGCGTTCGTCGCCGACTACCCGGAAGCGCTCGCGCACAACCTGTACGCGGTCAACCGGTTCGTCGGCGGCGCGATCGCGGTCAACAGCGACGACGTGGCCGGGGTGCGCCAGCGGATGCCCGTTGCGGCCGAGGCCGCGTACCGCGCCGCGGACCAGCCCACGCTCGTCGAGCGCGCCCCGGCGCGCTACGCCTCGCTGTTCGTCGGTATCGCCTCCGATCTCACTCTGGTGAAGCTCGTTCCCGACGCACCACCGCTCCACCTGCAGCGGCTCCAAGACAGTCTCCCGCGACTGATCGCGGACGCGCGCGGCCAGTGGCCCGACAACCTCGACCAGTGCGCGTTCATGTTCGTTCAACTGGCGACCGTGGTGCGCACCCCGAAGTTGCTGGAGGTTTGGGCGACCGACACCGCGGTCGGGCGCAACCTGTTGTGGACGCGCGAGGGGCAACTGTACCGGTCCGCGCGGTACCTCGTGGAGCGGTGGGGCGAGGAAATTGCCGCCGCACCCGGGCCGCGCGGCGCGCTCCGCGCGATCCAGCACGCCCGCGCGCGCCAACTGCTCGACGACTGGGCCGCGAAAGAGAAGCTGGACCTGCCGGCGGCCCCGCCGCCGCACCGGAAGTGAACACGTCTCTGGGCCGTTCGCCGCGGTCCGCGATTCGAGCTTGCACGCGGCGCGGGCGCCGCTATAAGCCGCGCGACCCCACTTTTCGCTCCACAGGTGAGGGGCGGCCCGCGCCCGACTCGCGCGCCGCGCTCAACTCGCGGCCCGCGCCGGCCGATACCGGCTCTCAGTCGCGCCGGCCGCGCCCGCTTTCGGAGAGTGCCATGCACCCGCTCTCGCCACTCGTTCCGCACGCCGACGGCGTGACCCCGAACTGGGAACTGCTGCGCCGCATCGGGTGGTCCGTTGCCAGCATCAGCGGCGCGTACTGCGTCGCGTGGCGCGGGCGCGACGAGGTCGTGTTCGAGTGGCGCGGCGACGGCTGGCACCGCGTCGGCGGCCGCGGGGCCGAGCACGACCTGTCCTAACGGATCGCCTTGACCGCGCGGCGCGCCGCGCGGTAGCACACCACCGATTGCCCGCCTCCCCACGGCCCGCCTCGCACGGGCCGACGCGAGAACGCGACCATGCAACCCGACACCCGCGACCGCACCGCGCCGGAATCCTACGCCACGTTCTGGGAACCGCGGCCCGCGCCGGTCCCGAACCCGGTGCCCGAACCGAACGCCGACGCCTACAGCGTGTTCGCGGACGTGGCCGACGGCGCGCCCGCCGGCCGCACCTGAGCGCGCCGTGTCCGACCGCTTCTACGCGCCCGACGCGCTCGGGCCGGGCGAGTACGCGCTCACCGGCCCCGACGCCCACCACCTCGCCGCCGTGCGCCGCTTCGCGCCCGGTGATCGCGTCACGCTCTTCAACGGCGACGGCAACGACTACCCGGCCGAAGTGCTGAGCGCGGGCAAGAAGTCCGTTGTGCTCATCGTCTCCGCTCCGGTCGCGGTGAACCGCGAACTGCCGTTCCCTCTGGTAGTGTGTGCGGCGCTCCCGAAGGGCGACCGCGGCGACTTCCTCATCGAAAAGCTCACCGAACTCGGGGCGACGCGGTTCGTGCCGCTGCTCACGGCGCGTGCCGTGGTGCAACCGAAAGCGACCGCCGTGGAGAAGTTCACCCGCGCCGTGATCGAAGCGAGCAAGCAGTGCGGGCGCAACGTGCTCATGGCCGTGGACCCGCCGCAGAAGTGGGACGCGGTGGCGGCGCGCCCCGACCTGCCCGCAACGCGGTTCGTGCTGCACACCGGCCCGGCGCTTCCGGCTCTCGCCGCGACCGGCGGCTGTGCGCTGGCGATTGGGCCGGAGGGCGGCTTCGCGCCGGAGGAAGTGGAACTGGCTCTGGCGCACGGCTGGCGCGCCGCGAGCCTCGGCCCGCGGGTGCTGCGTTTGGAAACCGCCGCGCTCGCGGCCGTCGCGCGCGTGACCGCACCTGAGACTAGTACTACAGCGCCGGTTGCTTTAACTCTTTACGCTGTTTGCGTCTGAGCTACAACTTCGATCGGAACGGTCTCCGATCGGAGGGTGCAATGGACCTCAAGGAATTGCGTCGGCTGAAG
>Ga0169931_10007188_pt1 | contig 16585 bp, 13 predicted proteins | sample Kivu_15m_20L_FD_129675 | JGI IMG/M metagenome (GOLD analysis project Ga0169931, IMG submission 129675) | Freshwater microbial communities from Lake Kivu, Western Province, Rwanda to study Microbial Dark Matter (Phase II) - Kivu_15m_20L... | ecosystem: Environmental > Aquatic > Freshwater > Lake...
GGGGATGAATGATGCCAATAAGCTTAACTAATCAGAATCTGTCTCCACGGATTCTCTTGGCGAGTTGCAAGTCACGGGTCATGATGGTGACTCTCTTGGCGTGGATGGCGCAGAGGTTGGTGTCCTCGAAAAGGGAAACGAGGTAGGCCTCAGCGGCTTCCTGGAGGGCAAGCACGGCAGAGCTCTGGAATCTAAGTTCCTGCTTGAACTCGTGGGCGATTTCTCGGACGAGTCTCTGGAAGGGGAGTTTTCTGATGAGGAGGTCGGTTGACTTCTGGTACTTTCTGATTTCCCTGAGGGCAACTGTTCCGGGCTTGAAGCGGTGGGGCTTCTTGACACCGGTGGTGACGGGGGCACTCTTGCGGGCGATCTTCTGGGCCACCAGCTGTTTGCGGGGGACCTTCTGGGCAGTTGACTTACGAGCAGTCTGCTTAGTTCTGGCCATCTTCTTAAATATTATGCCGCCACTGCCTACCTTTACTTTTGAATCCCCCTTTATCCCTCCAAACCACTCTCAAAATTATGATTGGCTCAATCCCATCCAATCAAAATTAATCAAGAAAAGCCTCAGATTAAAATAAGAACACCTCTTGGAAGCAGCAATTACAAGTTTAAGCCTTCTCTCTCCTTCCTCTTCTTGTGTATTCTTTACTTTGTTTTTATATCACTGATTTTTATCTACCATATGAATCAAAAAGTGAATGGTTCTTGACCTTCAAGGCATCAAAATGAATAGTTTGATATAATTTGATGTAATAAGTGTATTAATCTAAATCATAATGCTTTTAATCATTCTTTTTTAGAAGGCAAAATTTTTCTTTAAAAAAATGTGATCGATGTGATTTCTGGTGAATGATTTGACTGATTGAGTGACGATGTAATATTTTAAATTGATGGACTACAACAGACTCTACGAATAACTACCTAAAGTGCCCGTCAAGTGGACTGTTTCCGACATTTAGCAGTGGCTAAAGTTCATAGGACTCAGCACCCTCTACCCCTCCTTCAGTATTTACGCTTTAACTCAGAATAGCTATCTATTGACGGCAGCTGTATTGGTTCGCTTACCGAACAGGACCTAAAGGACGAGCTGCAAATACAGTCAGGCATAATCATCAAAAAACTTATGTCATGTACTCTTTCTTCCACGCAGGGATTAACAAAGGACTCAAATAATACAATACATTCGTAACTACCAGGTAGAACAGTCCAGTTGACCTCAGGGAAGTCACTCAGAAGCCCAGAATAGGACCACTGATTCCCGATGGCAACGTAATGTCTACTTTTAAGCAACCAATAAATAAAATGCCATCTCCTACAGTCATTCATCCACCGGCTGCAATCAGTCTAGTACGCGAGCCTGCCCCTGAGGCCCACATGCCTTCTGAAGAGTCACTGATGGTTGAGTAAGATGAGTAGCACAAGTTTAAAGAGTACTAGCTTATAATCCAGCAGTCAGATGGACCTCAGACTTCCTTTTTCTCAGTCAAGGAAGAAGGGGCCAAGATTGGCAGGCACAGCTCGAATCAAATACTCATACTCGATTAAAGCATTTCTAGGTACCACGCTTAAATAAAATTTGAAAATTAGTAGTTTTTCTTAAAGGATATTGGCAGCACTACTGGAACCTTCATCAAAATACAGGAGGCAAGGTAGATCTAAGACGTACTTTGATATTAAGACAGAAAATGATTATATAGATGGGATCTAATCAGTTCCAGGCTTCGCTTTTGAACGGGGCATTGACTTTGACCATAATCGAAGGGCCAGCTCACGATGCTTTTATCGAGATAGCTCGCAGCCAGAATAAGGTGACTATTGGAAGAAAACCAAACAATGTGATTCACTTCGTAGATGATCAGCACCTGAGCAACACTCATGCCACCATTTAGTACCAGGGGGGCAAGTACTACGTGCAAGATATGGCTACTACTAACGGCACTTGGGAACGACTGTCCTCTTAAGGCGAGCAGAGCGATCTTTTTAGCATAAGCGACGGAACTGTGTTCAAAATCGGAACAAACCAGACATACGTTTGCAAGGTCAAAATGTCACTGGTAAGTCACAAGTCGCACCCTAACGCCTGTGTGATCTGCTGTGACTCTGACAAGGACTGTGTGTACATGCCATGCAAGCATAACACTGCTTGCATCAAGTGCAGCAAAAATCTCAAAGAATGCCCCATTTGCCGATAGAAAATAGTAGACTTCGTGAGAATATACAAATCCTGATACTATGCTCATGTACTGACCATCATCATTATACACTTAAATATGCTTTTTTTTCATAAATACATTTAAAATCTTAAAAAATTATTATCATACATTTTTACTTTGTCTAATATAGATCTTATACAAGTGTATTTCGTTTTCATCTTTTTATTGGTATTTTCAACTTATTCTTTATATTCTTTTGACAAAAATTACTCTGAACTACTTTTTTTTTATTAAAATAATAATTTGATCGATATCTGTGAGTTTACTTCGGTTGAGCCGTATTGTTTATAATTCAAATGTTAGAATACTTGCTGGTAGAAGGAAGACTCGAAGCAGCTCTCAAATACCATAGCCATTCACCTAGAAGCATAAGGTAAGAGCTAATATCATTGTTTCACAAGGGCAAACGTGCCTAATTCTTGCGACTTCTGGCTTTGCTGCAACATTAATAAAAACTTTAGTTTTACCTCAGGGTATACTTCCTCATTTTCAACATTCATCCCGCTCTCAAGGCCAAGACCGCCATACCCGAGTAGGAAGTTATCGCTTTTAAGTAGTTTTTAGACTCAAAGGGCGCAGAGCTCGCAAAAACTAACGAATTTTTAGAGTTCTACGCGTTGCCATTTGTGAAGAAACCTATGGAACACGTCTCTTTCAAAATTTTATTCAAGCGAGAATGGGTCAATAACCTGACTGAAAAACTACAAATTTACCTGTAAAGATAGGAAAAACGTATACAGATGGTTGCAATGTAAAGCTTCATTAAATAAAGCAGAAGAGGTTCACCTTAGCTCGGCAAACAGGCTAGTCCAACTTTCCCAGAACCAGTCAGCAATATGCGATAGCTTTAATAAAAAAATCGTCTTTTGTTTGACGAAATTGAGCAGTTTAGAATCAAGTATGCTTAGCTAGAGCGCAACAATCAAGCCCTGATAGAGTCTTTCAGTGCTCATCTCATGTAGAGCCAAAACAAATGGTTTGCAATCACTAAATAGTTGACCAACAACTCGAAACTGCTCATCGATCTAGTAGTAAAGGAAGGTAGCGCTGTTGTCAAGGATCGTCGCTTCCAAAAAGTCAAAAAAAGAACATAAAAGTTCTAAAAAATGGTAAAAAAAGAAATAGAAGATCTGATTAATCAATCTCAGGACCTTTCTGTCTTCGATAAGCCTTCTTTTAATTAAGTTTCGGTGTCTGCGAGCGTTACTCCAAACGTCAGTCAGAAAAATATAACCACTTTTGTGTCTATAGAAGACTACACACCGACCAACTATATACCATTAATAAGAGACTTTCAGAGTATGTCTGCGGGAGATAAGGTGAGGGTGCTCCAAGGCTTTTCTTGGCGCATAATTAAGGCTAAAAACAAATGGGTGCGAAGGCAGACAATAGTTGGTCTTATTGTAAACGATGTACTAGGATTGATGAGCGGTGACGTGCAACTATTACTTTCTGGAGAAGAGCTTCAATAACAAACCATAAGACTGTTTTTGTACATAAGTGAAGATAGCTATGGTAACAGGGTAGTTTTTCGTAACGGAGGACTCTATAAATAAATAATGGAGCTCGTTCCCACAGTGCAGTCTAAGAAAAATTATGTTTGTTTAAATATTTTGCTTGAAATTTTGCAAAATATATGGCACAGTAAAGAGGTTTTGCTCGAGCTTATCAACCTTAACATCGTGGACATGTGCATCACACTACTGTAGGACCCAGACGTGCTTCAGGAAGAAGAAATTTTAGAATAAATAGTGACACTTATGCTCAACATAACTGCCATCGATCAGGGTCTCCAAGCCTACGAACAACAAATCAACATTTTTTACACACTTAGCTAGGCTTTCAAGTAAGCTAATGACTCCAATCGAAACCTCATAGGAGCTATCATATATGCACTACTTGGCCGCAAAAGTATGTGGAAACTCGCTCATTAGGCCAAACTGCCAGACTTCATCGAGGATCTCATCAAGCTAGACCTCAGGTCAAACAAGCAACAACTGAAATTGATTCAAGAAAAATTACATAACTTTCAGCCAGGTGAAACTTTATAGCTCGAAGAGTACGAAGATCTCGAAAGCATTGACAGCAACCTTGAAGAAGAAATTTTTTCACGCAACTAGTCATAGCTGGTCAACCTGTAAGATTATATCAAGAGTCATGAGTGGCTGGGCAACAAATATACGCTTAGAGGCAGTGAATCTGACGAGGTAACACGATTTATATTCAGCAAATCGACGAAATCAATCAGATAATTGAACAGTTCAAAAAAGATCAAGAAGAAATCAAGCCTGAGCCTGCTCAGAAAGCACCAGCAGGAAGACCGTATATGGACCCAAAACGACAAAAGGAAAGAATAGCAGCGGCAAGACTGCCTTAAATAAAACAAAGAAAAGATAACAGCAACCCTTGGGTGGCTTAAACCAAGCCGAAGCCTTAAAAAAAGCAAGAATCGATCAACAAACGACCATAAATTGCATAAAAAAGGCAAGAAAACAATCAATCTCTATAGAAACCTAAGGCGAAAAACTATTAAAATCAGTATTATTCCTATAAGTCTCCATAATACAAGCACCAACATCCGAGGTAACCCTACTCGATGAGGGTAGAATCCGCTAAAGCAGCAAAGGATAAAGGCATTAGTTTCCAGGCATAAGCAGAAAGTTAGATAAGGGCAAGACAAAGGGCTCAGACTAAGCCAGACAGCAGTTAAATAGAAGACAAATCTAAAAACAAAAAAGCTCAGCCTGAGTACAGAATTAAGAAGAGTACTTCAGTAGAAAAAGGAATAGGAAACGTAGCAGCCAGACAAGGTATAGCATCATATGAGACCAATCAAAATCAATCGAATGTTGCTGATTATAAGTCCGCAGATGTCATGAGATCTCCACCCAAAAAGAACCGAGAAGAGTTGCTGCGTCAGTTGAATCAGTAGCTGAAGGCGGAGAAAAAGGGAGATCAAGACAGAAAGATATCAGCTAAGAATATACAGGAGCCTCTGAATGCAAGGGAAAATGTGTTTCAGAAAAAGAAAGACAACTACGTAACTAGTGAGGCAGAAAAAGATGTGTTTATGGCTAAACCAAAGATCAGGCGCACTCCTCCAAAATAAGATCAGTGATCAGTTTTAACTTAAAAGATAATAAATCAAGTAAAAATTAAAGTTTGTCAGAATAAATTAACTGAATAAAAAGTATAGAGAGATAATGCTAAAAAGTGTATCAATGTGGGTGCGATTGCTGATGATGTGAGCACTCTTCGCACTCCCATGAGTTGGCCCGGGATGGTAGGCAGTTAGAGTGCCAGTATACGGCTCGGCAGCAACCACATATTTTAAAGGCTTATTCAGGTTCTATTTCTCCATAGCAAAACTCACAGTGGGGAATAAAAGGCTTATCTTCTTCCTCTTCTTCTGGCTCAAGGTCACAGAAATAAACCAACTCGCTGTTTTTCAGTTTTATGAACAGAATTTATTCTCGACAGAAAGGACAGGTCGAGTGTTGGCGCCACCACTTTACTAGGCATATTCGGCAAAATGAATGCCCGCAAGTCAGCAGTCCGTAGTCTTAAGAATACTTGTTAAGACATATGGCGCACTGTTCACTGTTTTTGTCTTGTGAATGAGATTGCTATGAAAGTATCTTGAGCATGCGACGTGTGACTCTTTGATCACCTCCATCAGAAAGCGCACCTTTAGACAGTTTGTTGTGTTTTTGCAAGCATTCCATGAACTTTTCTTTGGAGGCTGGATCAGGTGTTGACGATGCTTTATGGGGGTGCATGGGCTAGCTTGTTATTATAGTCTGCACAAATTAGTCGCATCTATAAGATTTCTAAATAATAAATCTAACCCTAAAATTATGAAATTACGTATAAAAATTATTGTTTTTTTGATCTATTTTGCTGGATTTGATTAATTAAACTTTTGACCGGCATTGGCATGTAAATATTTTTACTATTGTATTTTAGTTACGAAAATACTAGGATTTTCTTATTATTAGAATAATTTAGTAGCTATTCTTCTATGAGCATAAAAGACTTACTCTAAAAACTGCAAGAATTTTTGCTAAGCGTCCCCCTGCCCCAAGACCGTACTCATCTGTACGATTTCCAAACCAGCACTGACTTCCACGCTTATTTGCAGCAGTAAACGAACAAAGTTATTAACATCATTATTAGTATAGTCGAAGCTGCATCTATTTAATAAAATAAAGACGAACTGAATCCCATGATCTAAAGATTTATGACCGTTCTCGAGTTCAAGCTCAAATTTTTGGCAAAAGATGCTTAGCAGCTTATAAACTAGGGAATTATTTCTGGACACATGGACTTGTGCGAACTTTATGAGCAGAGTTTGGGCAAAATACCAGGTTTTCTGAGCTAAATGACCAAAAACATGATTGGGAGCATGCGAGGTCTGCTAAAAGTGTATTTCATCGCTCAAGAATTTAGAAAAAAACACAATAATTAATCAATTTAGTTTATTGAAAATGACCTTTTTAGATCAATAAGCCAGCAAATCGAGCAGATGGACTTAAAAAGTTTAATTGAGTAGTAAGTATGTTTATTAGTACGACAGCAGTAGGGTGAGTACCAGTTGTGCCGTATGTGTTCATGCCAGATCAAACTGTCGATGATCAAGGAACACGTGATGATCTGCAAAAAAGCCAAAACTTTGAAACAATAGATTGATTAAGTCAGTGATTTAATCTATAAAAAAGCAGAATAAATCAAAGAAATTTGCTAGAAAGTTCATTTGAAAAGAACGAAGAGTCTTGGAGACTAAAGACTAGTGAAACTAGGCAAGATGCTACAACTTGTGTAGCGAAAAAAATAGAAAGTTCATGAACGAAGGTGCTCGCTCGTTAGCAAAAATCAGTCTTTAGAAGATAAATTTGAAAAATACCTATAAGAGTTCCTCGAAGAGTTTGATGAGCATCAGCCTTTAACCTAGCTGCTTCAAGCCCTAAGGAAAAAAACTAAACTTTAGAAAAAATTCAGCCAGACTCATAACACACAGCGTTCTCCATTGAAATAATAACAAAGGCTAAACATTTTAGTACCTTAGCCCTCAATTCTCAAGAAATCTTCAGGTGACTGCTAAGAAAAGAATAAAAAAGCAGCATCTGACAACTAATCTAGTTCTTCGGACAACTAAAACAAGCAAGAAACTTCTCTTAAGTGCATTTCTCTTTACAAATCTCAAAAAAAGTCAATAAATTGCAAAAGCCAGATGTCAGTAGGCAGCGTTTAAAACATCAAACTATACAGATCGCTTCAGGACTTTGTTTCCAAAGAATAATCGTTAGTGAACATCGATCTTAACAGTATTTTTATTTTTATATAGGTTTTGACATTTTAAAAGTTCTAGGACAGGGCGCTTTCGGAAAAGTATACCTTACTCGCCGCAAACACACCCAGGATCTCTATGCACTTAAGGCAATAAAGCTGAGCTAAGGTGATAAGGACGAAATGTAGTCTATAAAAAACTAGCATTAAATTTTCAAGAAAATAGAGGGAGACCATTTGGTAAAAGCTCCTTTTTCTTTCAGCACTTAGGGCGGACATATCTTTGTGCTTGAGTACATGTGCGGAGGTGACCTCAAAAAACTGCTTAATGAAGAAGTTTACTTCTAGGAAGATACAGCTAAGGCCTACTTGGCAGAGATCGTCTTAGCTATTGAACACTTACATCTTTATTAAATCATCCATCGTGACCTAAAACCTGAAAATCTCGTAATTGACAAAAATGGTCATTTGAAGCTCACTGATTTCGGACTTTCATAGATTCAGATTCAAAAAAAACTTGCAAAATCTAAGGAACAGGAAGAGGAGGTTAAAGGTAAGAAGCTGCGAAGAAGGCGTGCAGGTATGTGTGGTGGTGACAAGAAGAAAATGAAGCTTATTGGTACTCCTGACTACATAGCTCCTGAGATCATTAACAGCGTGTCTTAGAGCAACTACTCGATTGACTGGTGGAGTCTAGGCGTCATGGCATATGAGCTGCTTATCGGGGCTAGACCGTTCTGCGCAGATACCATATAGTAAGTCATCGACAATATTTCTAACTTCGCCATATAGTGGCCATAAGTAGGCTAGGAAGAAGGAATGATCTCCCCTGAAGCTAAAGATTTCATCAGCCAACTGCTTAACAAAAACTTTATGTAGAGACTGGGAGCCAAGGGTGCCAGTTAAATCAAATAGCATCCTTTTTTTGATGGAATCGACTGGGATCATATAAAGTCTACTAGACTCATGCACGTGCCCAACTTGTCTAATATGACCGAATACTTTCAAATGGCTTAACAAAAGCAGCTTCGAACAGATCTTTAGAAGTTCCTGAAAGGTTAAGCGAGATGCAAAACTATGAAACTAAACAATTTCGTCAGATTCGACCTGCTTGAAGCCTAAACTTTATAACAAAGTCATAGGACGCAGGAACAGCATCAAAGAAAGCTCAAAAAGTTAAAAACCCTAAGTAGAATCGCGGTAGAAGAATATCTGATTGACTGAATACTTTGTTTTAACTACTACTAATTCGAGTATAATAGGCTAAATTTATTTATGATTCAAGCGATTGGTAGATCTTTTTCGGCTAATTTTAAGTTAAGTTTATAGATGTCATTGAAAGACATCTGGTGTCTGTCACCACCCAGCACAACTAGCTAGCCATCTATCATCACTCCGCAGTGTCCATCTCTTGCGCAAGGCTTTTTACCTACTATGAAGTTAGAATGGTCGTGAAGAGGGGCCAGGAACTTTGAAACTGACTCTTTGCCGAAATCAGTCAGCCTGTCTTACTGAACCTTGGCATTTGGGTCTGGATTGCCAATTACGTCAAGAGAATTTTTCATAGCCTGCGAAGATGTCTACAGAACTACTAATTTTTTGGTTTCTTCCTTGGAAATTTAAAAATTTTTAAGCATCTAAGCTTTTTTCTGATAAAAAACTTTGCGTCTTTGTTCGTCTAGCATTCGACCTGAGTTTTCAGCCCTGGCGTCCTCGTTGTAGGTGAGTGACATACCCTTTCCTGGTGAGCTTGGAGTGTGGATGCTGTTCTTGGCCATGCCTGTTTCCCATCCTCTGCGGTTTGTCGGACTTTTTCTGCTTCCCTCAGCATAAGATTTTGCTTCCTTTATTATGCTTTCGGTCTATTTTTTCTTCTTTTCCAGCTTACGCGGCGAATCTTGCTACAAAGTAGTCCATTTTTCAGTCTAAATGAAAAGATAAATACATGAAGGTCGTATATGTGAAGGTCGTCGAGCTACCATGTGATGTCATGGATGCCTCCGAAGACATACAATTTATTGTTGTGATAGTTAAGAGTGTGCCCGTTTCTATTGTTGGGAACCATGCCTTGATTTTTCATAGGGTGATACTTGAAATCAGTCAAACTGAACTTCCAGAAGTCGTTAAGTCGGGTGGTCTCGCTCTTTCCTCCAAAAAGGTATATATTTTGGTGGTCAGTAGTGATGGCTAATCCATGCCTCGGTATCGGAACATCTAGCTTATGTTTTATATACTTTAGGAGCCTTTCTACGTTCCTTCGAAGAGTATGCTGAGTTTGTTGTGCGTAAGGTTGTACTAGTAGACGGTGTTTACTGGACTGACTACTGTTTCATCGAATCCACAAGCAATTACTATCTTTTCTTCGTCCCCTGCCTTCACCAGCACGGCTCCGAACGACTCAAGGGGAGGCAAGGCGATTCCTTAGGGTTTCACTAGCTCCCAGCGTTTTTATAAGGGACTAAACTTCCAAATATCTTTGGAAGCAGTGTCATTGGAAATCAACCCACCTATCAAATATATATGAGATTGAGAAGCCACCAGAGAGTGTTTTGACCGTCTTCCAGGGTTAGCTCCACTGACTAAAATTTCCTACCAGTTAAAATATTTTTCTTAGTCGTCGAGTGAAATAGAGTAAAAGTCTTGGAGTGAGCCGTTAAGAATCTGGTAGCCGCCGTGTAGATAGACTCTTGTTGTGAACGGAAGTACCTGTTTTTGAAGTAGCAAGCGGCACTGTAGCTGCGAATGGAAATGTTTTTGCCTATAATTTTGCACTAGCGCCACTTGTGATTGGCTGAAATGACCTTGCTCACTGCGATCTTGGGAGGTCTCTTTTCTCGAGCACTAGGGGAAGCAGGAACCGACTCTTTCTTGCCGAACAGCTATACCTATTGCATAACTTATATTAATTGCCATCAAAATCAATCTATGAATAACGAATTTAGGAAAGTTATATACCAGCAATAAACTTTAAAAAGTTTTGAACACAAAGCTCTTCAAAATTGTATTTTTTTTTTGTGTAAATACCTTTCCCAGCATAAAATTGATGAAGAGTGGGAGCTTATATGTATAAGCTGATGTAAGCTTAGCAATAAAACGGTTTGAAAGATAATTATTTTATTAGCGACCACGTAAGACTACTTCACAAAGCAACTCGCTTTGTCTTTATTACTCTTCAAGCTTATTTAGATGCAAATTTCTCAGTGCCCTGTGCTTCGTCCTACGTGGAAAGAGTTCCAGGACTTTGAAAAGTACACTGAAAAGATAGACAAACTTTACAAAGACCACTTTGGCATGGTCAAGGTAACAGCATTACATGGACAGATAACTCTGTCCTTTCTGTTTTTTTTTTTATAGCTTATTCAGGTGATTCCTCCTTAAGGATGGCAGCCTCACTGCCAAGACTACTAGCAGCGCCTTAAGGACCTGATGGTTAATGGACCCATCTAGCAGAACATAATGGGAAAGGGAGGCGTTTACGAGTGTCTGCATATTCAAAAGAAGTCAATTAGTTTGCAGTAATACCGTTAGAAGACGGGAGTATTCGATCGAATCACCTAAGGACTCTCTGCGAATGAAGTAGAGACCATGGTAACCGTGAAACTATACAGTTTTGGAAAAACATAGTATTTTCGCCTCCTCTTTATGGAGCTGATTTGCTAAATACTCTTATGGATGAAAACTGTGGAGCATGGAACCTAAATGCGCTTAAATCGCCTCTAAGAAGTGCTATCGACCTAGACATTCGAGGTGTGACTACTTCTTATTGCTACATTGGTTCGTGGAAGACCCTTTTTTGCTGGCACAAGGAAGATTTAGAGCTAGGGGCTATTAACTACTTACACTAAGGAAAATCCAAGTTTTGGTACAGCATTCCTGCCAGCCAATCCCATATTCTCTAAAGGTAAGCAAGAAACTTTTTCCCTGAGCATTTTAGTAGATGCCAGGCTCATCTTAATCACAAGACCACGCTTATCAACCCTTACCACCTTCAGAAAAAGTATCCTTAGCTCAAAATTTCAAAAACTTAACACTGTCCTGGTTAGTTCATGCTAGTGCTTGGAGGTGCCTATCACTGCGGTTTTAACTTTGGGCTCAACATCGCTGAAGCCATAAACTATGCCACAGTGAGCTGGCTTTAACAATTGCCTTCCAGTCGTAGCTGCCAGTGCCTCAACAGCAGCGTTAAAGCTGACAAAGTGCAAATAATGAAAAATCTTTAAAAATGTACATAAGTTAAAATGCAGCAATATACGCCAGCACTCGTTAGTTTAAAAGATTTAAGGAAATTATCCACGAAGGGCTAGAAAAAGACCAGTAGAGACTGCAGAAAAAGAATTAGAAGAAACATGTGAAACTGGAGAGAGAAAATGAGAAGAAAACCGTGAAGAACGAGCTGAGTCGTAAAATCAGGAAGCAGGGCAAAGCACCTCGCAAGATTCAGATAAAAGGAGAAAGCTATAGTATAGACAACTGGGCGCAGTGCGACGACTGTTCGGCCTGGCGCAAAATAGACAGGCCTCTTCCCAGCTCAGCCTCATTCATTTGCGGCAAAGCAGGAAAGACCTGCGGTAGAAGATAAAGCGATCATCAAGAATACATCACCCTCTGATTCACCCTTTTTTACATCATCCCAGCTTACCTTATCTTAAATAAAAATGCATTTACAACTCATTTGACTTCAAATTCCTATTTTAGACCTTAATTTTTTTAATTTTGTAGGATTTTCTTATGTAAGAGAAATATAGCGTGGTAAGAATTACGATTAGTATAAGTCTTATAATAATTTTTTCTTTTATAATGACTGAAACAAGGTTCGTGTGCGGCTGCGGGAAGACTTACTCATCCTATCCTGCCTTCTCTACTCACAAAAAACAAAAACACAACAACAATTTACCTGACAATAGCTCTATACCGAAAACTTACCAACCGAAAAGAGGTAGACCTGCATTCAATATGCCTCATCAGGCTACATCAGCACCCGCATGCTCAGGACTCACTATCGTAGAACTAGGCTTGCTTTCACTAGAGGACAAGTATAGACATATTATGAGCGATCCAGAAGACGAACCAGATTTAAATATGTTGCAGCAACAATACTAAAAGTGTTTGCTTTCACTCTAGCAATAGCGATAACGATAGAATTAACAATAACGACGATTCACCAGTGCCATATACAACTTCAACGAAATCATCATCACCCACGTTCGATCAGATATCGCCATCGTCGTAACCGTATTCTTGCAGTCAATGACCTCATTTTTCATCACTGAAGGACTAAGCAACAATCTCTTAGAAGGATCTGCGTTTAATCTTTTCTTCAGCAATAAAGAAAATACACTTAAGCCATTTCAAATGGCTAAAAAATGTAATCTCGATATGGCCTTTTACCTTAATTTGACAGTCATTTTATCTAATTATTTGGTCAAGGTAGGAGCCGCTTCATCTGCTATACGCCTCAAGGGCCAAGATACTAAAATATACTGATCTAACTATGTTTTTTAGTAATTTTTTAGATTGATTATTGATTTAACTGAACTGCTTGATTCACATAGTAAATGATGATTTAAGTTAGTTGATATAATTTTGAGATGGGAGCAGGTGCAACAAAGGGCACTCATTTCGAAAAGGAACTCAACCATCCACGATTCGGAAAAGCAAAAATCGTCACTGTCTAGGGCCAGCAGTTGCTGCAGACTTCCATAGCTGTCGACTAAAAATAATATGTCAAATGGAAGTAGACCCTATCTGCATATCAAAGCAATCCTTCTTATCTATTACTTCCAATTAGTCATTCATTCTAAAAAGCAGGTTTTTGCGGAAATGCTGGCTTTGCGACAGTAAACAAGTTTTCATATAGATAAACTACCCTAATCATTCTTACCTACTCTCTGAAGAAATTGAGAACCGTCAGAGCAAAAATACAAAATTTCAGTAGCCCTAGCTGTGGTTATTGCTCCACAGCCTTCTTCAAGCCAGACAGCAAGCACGAGCTCACGGACAGTAGCTTGGGGACGTCAGACCTCGCAACATTTTTCTCAACGAACAAGGCAGCATTCGGGTGGCAAACTCCCTTTCTTGGCCTCTAGAGCAGCCCAACGTACAAAAAGCCATGGATAACACGCCTACCTATATAGCACCTGAGGATCTAGCCCGCATCTCTAGAGCTGAACTATTCGCAAGCAGTTCACCAGTCAGCTAGGCCTTCTCGATTGGACTGAGTGCACTCAGCGCAATCAACCTACAAGAGTACTAACAAAAATTATATGACCTAAAGAATTTCAGTCTTAGACAAGATGTATTCGAGCAGGCCACCTCAGTCATGGCTTTCAATCAAAATTACTCATAAGTACTTAGAGGTACTATTTTGGCTCTTGTCAACCTTGATCCAAATCGCAGACTTCCCTCTGATGATCTTGCTGTAATGCTGCAGAAGCACGATGCCAAGATACTTTCTAAATAAAATTTTGTAATTGACAACGCTCCACCTATACTTCACTAAGAAATAATCAATCTGAGACAGCAGACCAATATTAAGCCTGTATCAGTGCCTGTTGGCGTCCCCGCTTCAGCTTATGGGCTTCCCTCTTCATATGGAGGCACTCTCCAGAACGGTCTTCCTGCCTTATTTGGTCAACCTATTTCTTCATCGCCTGTAGCCACAACAGTTCCATATGTTCCAGGCGTATACAAGGGCGAGGAAGGCAGTCCTCAGACAGTGAGAAGCTCCAAGCTACCTGAAAGTGCATAGAATAACAAACCGGCCTTAAAACTTTAGCCTCTTAACTTCGAGCAGTAGTCTTCGGGCAAGCCTTCTGCAGGTCAAAGTCAATGATTCCTTAAGTTATGATATATAGCTGATCGTAGACTGCTAATTAAACAAATCTGATGATTAAAACAAGTAAAAAAATTAAGAACAGACATATTTAAAGAGATTATGTATTATTAATCAGTTAGCTTTGAAGATAAGCTTTTGTTTGCTACGGGGAGTCGACATACAACTCTGTATTTAACGCATTTATTTCCACTCTTCGTCCTGGTAGTGACTCAATGAATCATCCCTGCTCTTGGCAGTAGCTAATGACTCTGCTAGTTTGTTCCTGAGTATGCTGTTGCGTCGCTGAATAGTTTTTATGGTACGTTTTGCTGCTGATTCATGTCGTACTTGTTCTGGATGTAGCTGCGGAAATTGATTCGACCCATTTCTATCCTTTCTTCTTTCATTTTGCTGAGACTGAGCTTGCTTTGGATTGTCTCCTCTCTGGCTTTTTCCCATGTTTTCTTGTTTTTCTCGATGACTGCCTTTCTTTCCCTTTCGATAGCAGCTTCGTCTTCAACTGTGATGTCTCTGATTTCCTTGGCAGCGATTTCTCTTTGAGCCTTGACTCTTTGAAGAGATTGTGTGATAAGTGCGCGTTAATCTCTGATACGACTGACTTTGAGGCTGACTGTTTTATCGATTTATTGCTGATTGAGTATCAGTTGCTGAGTAAGAGACATGTACGTTGCGTATTTGTTATTTTTATTAGTGCGAACGATTGCGAATTTTTGTGACTTTGTTGACCTTGAGTTGAGTGAGCTGAATAGTTCGGTACTGGCTTAATTTTTGATGGCGCAGATAGCCTATACGGTTGCTTATGGCCTTGTTCTGGTCAACTGTCCGATGCCAGCTTTACTACAAGAAAAATCGAGTTAGCCCTGATTCTTTTTACCTGACAGGTTGCTTGGAGGTTTATTTGACCTTTTTGACGTTCTTCCTGGCTCTGGTTTATATTTGTGCCACTTTAGTGTGCAGTTGGTCCCAGAAATCGACCTCGGGTTCAGGGTTATTGATGCTAAGCATTAAATTTATTCGCCTCTCCTATTAAAAAATCTAAAAGATAGAACCTAATCCTTGTTATACAGCATCAATACCTCCGATTATAATCGTTAGATGAGCCATCGCAATACAAAATCAAAAACCACTGACAACATCGACTTTGCCGTCGCCTTAGGAGACCATCCTCTAAAATTTTCTCTCCCCAAGCATACCACCGTGCACGCTCTAACTACCATACTCAAGGGCTATCAGTAGCTTCATTCGCAGCATGGACCCTCTGGACATAATTTTGTGGGCATAGCTCCTCAGCACTCAGATCCACTGCTATAGTACTGGCTCACCCAGCCACAGCTTGACTTCGCTCATTTTGCTAACAAGCTAGAACTCAAAGCAGTATACGGCTGCTAAAGACCCAATGAACGCATATCAGCTAACGACTGGGAGTACTTAGTGTGTTTGGGCAAGGGAGCATGTGGATAGGTCTACTTGGTGCGCAGTAGATACACAGGAGCAGTCTTTGCCCTCAAAAGAATCAGCAAAGATTCAATTAAAAACTATGATGCGCTTATGACACAATTTAGAGAAAGAAAAATCATGATGCGACTGGGTACCAACTCACATACAGTTACGCTTCATGCCACTTTCTAGTCACGAGATCACTTTAACTTCCTTATGGAATACTACCCAGGAGGATAACTCTTTATCCATCTAAGTGGACCACAACTGCCCCTGTAGCACATAAAAACTTACTTTTGCTAAATTTTATTAGCAGTTGAGTACTTGCATAGACATAAAGTTCTCTACAGAGATCTTAAGCCTTAAAACATAATGGTAGATCTCAACGGACACTTGAGAATAGGGGACTTCGGAATGAGTAAGTGTGACTTTTAATAAGATGCCTTTGCCATTTCAAGTTGTGGATCACCTGAGTATATGGCTCCATAAGTGCTAGGCAATCAATAGTACAACTTTGCTGCTGACTTCTACAGTCTGGGAGCACTTTTGTACTAACTTTTAATCGGCTACCCGCCTTACTATAGGGCAGCTGAGTAAAAACTCAAACACATGAAAAACATGGATCTATCATTAAACTAAGTAACTCCCGATCTTCTTTTGCAACAACTTCTAGCTAATCTTCTTCACCCTGACCCTTCCAAGCGTCTCTCCAACTTTCAGTAGGTAAAAAATGCGCCTTGGCTAGCAGGAGTCGACTGGAAACAGATTGAACAAAAAAGTAAAGTAATGCCTTTTGCGCCCGATCCTTCGA
>Ga0169931_10007189_pt1 | contig 16583 bp, 8 predicted proteins | sample Kivu_15m_20L_FD_129675 | JGI IMG/M metagenome (GOLD analysis project Ga0169931, IMG submission 129675) | Freshwater microbial communities from Lake Kivu, Western Province, Rwanda to study Microbial Dark Matter (Phase II) - Kivu_15m_20L... | ecosystem: Environmental > Aquatic > Freshwater > Lake ...
AATCCCGGCTAAATCCACAAACCTAGCCATCCTCTTGTCGATTCGCGATCTCATCTCGGCTAGCTCCGCAGCCCATTGTTCCTTTTGGGCAGCATCGGCTTACTATGATCTGGAGCAAGCGATTTAAACCTCGTAGGAACAGGGGCGGGAGGAACCCCGGGGGGCGCTCGGGCCGTTGATTATCACGCCCCCGCGACAGCAATGCCAGCATCCGCAGACGCTAGTCCACTTGTAACGATTCGCAGTGTTTTGCGGGTTTTAACGAAAGACGAACATTTGGCGCGGCCGAACATTGTTGTCGGGGCAGGGAGATTCTACGGACCTGCCGCCACCTCAAGGATGAGCCATGACTGCCAAGCTGACCGTTCTGATTCCTTGCAAGAACGAGCGGATGAACATCCGGCCCTGCGTTGAGTCGGTTCGTTCGATCGCGGATGAGATCCTGATTGCCGACAGCGGTTCGACCGATGGCACGCTCGATATCGTGCGCAGCATGGGCGGCTGCCGGATCATCGAACGCGAATACGTCCACTCGGCAAACTTCAAGAACTGGGCCATTCCCCAGTGCCAGCACCCCTGGGTGCTGATCGTGGACGCCGATGAACGAGTAACGCCCGCCCTTGGCGCCGAGATCCAACAAACGCTAGCAGCGGCGCCGGAAAACATCGACGGCTACTGGATCGGCCGTAGAAATCACTTTCTGGGCTATCACATCGCACACTGCGGGTGGGAGAGCGACGATGTGCTGCGGCTCTTTCGCCGCGACAATTGCCGCTATCGCGAGCGCTGGGTGCACGCCGAAATCGAGTTGCCCAAAGACAAGGCCGCCCGGCTCGACGAGCCGTTCGATCACTTCACCACCTGGAGTTCGGACGACTACTGGCGGAAGATCAACCGCTACGCCTCGTGGGGCGCGCTAAACCTCCGCGATGAAGGTCACAAAGTCAGCCTGACCTCAATGATCTTCCGAGCGCCAGCCAGGTTCCTGCAGTTGTATTTCCTGCGGCTGGGCTTCCTGGATGGTATGCCCGGGTTTCACATCTGCATGTACACTGCCTTCTACACGTTCATGAAGCAGGCCCGGTTGTGGGAACTGCAGCATGCCAGGCCGCAGCCCGATCCGGAAGCGGAGTTTGAGAGCGGCGTCATTTCCTTCGCCAAAGAGACAGGCATCACGGCCAGTCGGCCGAAACAGCGGCTCGCGGCCTAGGCGGTGCAGCAACTCTGCGTCAAACGAGGAAACGGATGCAGGCTAGCAGGCATTGGGATTCGGCCACTCGAATCGTGGAACTTGGCACGCGCGGCCGGCCGGTCGTGACCGCGCTTGCCGAATCGTCGCCGGAGCACTGCCTGCTGGTCGTGCGGAGCGAGCGCGAGAAGGCGCGCGTCTTGCATCGCCAGCCACAACTGGCAGCACACATAGCCGTGGCGCCAGGCCGCAATCCCGCACGACAGAACAACGCCGAGGTGCTGATCCTCGGCAGCGGCGCGGCGCTGGCAGTGCTGAGTTTTCGCAATCTGCGCCACGCGGCGCACGTGGCGATCACCGATCTGCCGCGCCCTGGCGCGGTGCTGGCCTTGCTGCTCTGCCTGGTCCACTGGCTCACCGGACGACTGGCACGGCCCGAACGTGTCAGCGTAGCCAACATGCTGCTTGTCGTGTTCCCGGTCCGGCGACGAAAGCTCCCGGAAGGCGCTCGGCACTACGTTCCTCACGCGATGGGCATGGCGCGGTTTCTCGAAAAGCTGCGCGACGACAACGTCCGGCACGCGGCCCTGCGCTGGTTTGAGCGTCTGCCAGAGCTACCGCCGGGCGAGGACCTCGACCTGCTGGTGGCGGATGGCGACCTGGCGCGCATGCTCGCGCTGCTGGAGAGCGGCCCCGGCATCGAGCCCTGCGACATTTACTCGGAAACGGGGCTGCCTCGCTCTGACTTCCGTAAGATGCCGTACTATCCGCCGCGGTTGGCTCGGCAGATCCTGGACGGCGCGATGTTGCACCAGGGAATCTGCCGCGTGCCAAGCGGATTGCACCACCTGCTGAGCCTGGTCTACCACGCCTTGTATCACAAGGGGCCCTCGAGCGGCATACCCGAGACGGCCAGCGCAGCAACGACGCGCACAAAACGCGAGCACGACTACCCGCAAATCATCGCAGCGCTCGCGAACCGGCTGGGCGTGAAACTGGACGTGACGCGTGCAGGGCTCGAACATTTCCTGGCGGAGCACGACTGGCGACCGCCGCGCGACATGCTGCTGCGGCTCGGCAAACGAAACGCCTGGGTCAAAGCTTCCGCGACGGCCGAACTGGAACGCGCGGAAGATCGCGGCCTGGCCGTGTTCATCGTCCGTGAGGTCGCGATGCAGCGGGGCGGCGTGGAACTCATGCACGACCTGCTCTCGCATCATGGCTTCACGATCCTGGAAACCAAGCTGCTTGGCGGCGAACTGCAAGCCCAGGTAACGGCCAACATCCGCGGCGGCAACTGGGGACGCGGCCCGTGGGCTGTCTCGGGCGGCGAACCGGCCGCGGTCGTCGTGGCCTTCGATCCCAAGCCCCTGCCGCTCACGCGCAAGCAGCGGAAGAAGTTTCCGCTGGCGACGAACGCCCGGCTATTGTCGAAGAGCTCGATTCGCGATGCCTTCAACGAGGGCCGGCCCGAGGCGGAACACTGCAACGTCGTGCACTCCAGCGACAACGGCCACGAGGCCTGGGAGTACATTGCCCTGGCGATGCCAGAGCGCGCCGACAAGATCAAGCAGCGACTGGCTTCCAAGCTCGTCGTTACGGCGGGCGACGACGTCGTGCTGGCGGACCTAACCCGGTTCGGACGGCGCACTAGAGTCGAGCTCGTCGAGCGCGCCGGCCGCAAGCTCGTACGCAAGACGTTCAAACCGGGCTGCGAACGATTCAGCGCTCGCGAAGCGCTGGCCATGCGAGAACTGTCGCAGCGCGTGCCCGAGATTCCCCCGTTGTTAGGCGCGACCGACCGCAGCGTGACCTATCCGTACTATGACAACGTGCTGGGTTACGAACGTTCGTCCGGAAAGTTAATGCCGCTCGACTTGGCGCGGCAGGCGATCGCGGCGCTCGAGCGGGTATATGAGAGTGGGTATGCCCTGATCGATGCCACGATCGATAACGTGCTGGTCGACCGCGCCGAAGGCTTGAAGCTGATCGACTTTGAGTTCCTGCATCGCTATGACCAGCGTCCTGCCACCTTCGCTGAGAGCTATGACATCGTGGGCGTGCCCCGAGAATTCGCCGACGACGTTCCCGCGGGCGGGGCCAAGAACTACCAGCGCAACTGGCAGCCCTACGTCGGGCTCTCGCTGGACAGCTTGCAGAATGATCCGACCTGGCTACAGCACGTGAAACGCACGCTGTATGTGGCATTGCGACCGCATCGCTACCTGCCTCGTCGCTTGCGGCACCTCGTGCGTCAGGCGGTTGCAGGTAATCGAGCTCGCAAGCCCGTTCCGGCACCACGCAATCTGGCGGAACTGGTGCAGCGTCAGGCGGCGTAGCACGTTCGAACGTGCGGTTTACGTTCCTTGATAGAGCGCCAGGATTTCCGCGGCGCTGAACGCCCGATCGGCCACGAGGGCATCATCGATCGTTCCGCGCATCGCGCCGACGCCGTCGGCCTGAGCACCAATTCCAAGGCCCAGGTCATTGGTTCCGATCGTAAAGGTTGCGGCCTTGCTGGCTTGCAGTTGGCCGTTGACATACAGGCGAATCGTGGTCCCATCATAGGTGGCTGCCACGTGAATCCAGGTGCTGCCGTCGCTGGGATAGTTCGAGGTCGAATCCACGCGGTAAGCGTCGCCGGAACTGTCCTGATTGAAACGGACGAACACCTTGCCGGCATTGGAAAGCGCCAGTTCATAACCATCGGTTGCGTTCTGGGCGGCCTTCTTGATGACGTACTGGGTCGAGCGAGTCGACGGCTGAATCCAGGCCGCGAGCGTGATCTGCTCCGTGATGTCGAGGCTCGGCGAGTCAGGCACAACCATTCGCTGATTGCTGGCGGTGAGCCGCAGCCCTTGCCCGGTGCGTCCCGTGCCCAGGGTCGCTCCGCTGAGCGTGCCGTTGTTGCCACTTCCGGAGATGTCGCTGGTTGAAGTGAAGTCCCACTGGCCAACCACGCCACCCACGGGCGCAGGAGGAGTAGGCTCGGCCGGGCGGAAGGTGCCGAAGTGAACTTGCTTGATTTCGGCCGCCGAGAGAGCTCGCGTGTCGACAAGGACTTCGTCGAGTTGGCCCTGGAAGCCATTTGCCCCACCCTGCCCCGCACCAAAGTTCATCGCGAGCGAATTTGTGCCGATCGAGAAGCTGGCGGCCTGTGAGCCTTCGAGGTTGCCGTTCACATACAAGCGGATCGTCGTGCCATCGTACGTGGCCGCTACGTGCATCCAGCCCAGGCCATTGGCCGGATAGTTGCTGGTCGAACTGACGCGATACGTGTCGCCCGCGCTGGCGGCGTTGAAGCGGACGAACACTTTGCCATCGGCCCCCAGGCCCAGTTCAAATCCGTCTGCGCCGCTGCCAGCCTTGCTGATGATCGATTGTGCGGTGCTGGCCGACGGCTTGATCCAGGCCGTGAGCGTGATGGCCTGGCTAATCGCCAGCGACGAGCTGTTAGGCACGGTGTAGTACTGGCCGGTGCCGTTGAGGTTAAGCCGGCCGTCGCTGCTCACGGTCGCTCCGCCGGTGAGTGAGCCGGTGCCGCCGATGGCGCTCGGATACTTGGCGCCGAAGCTGGGGTGGAAGTTCCAGAAACCGAGAATACTGGGCGAAGCCGCTGCGGTGACGGTGACCGCGAGCTCGTCGCTGGCCGACAGCGCCCCATCGCTGGCAGTAAGCCTGAGCACATACGTGCCTTCGGCCAGGAAGGTGACCGCCGTAGTCGGATCCGAGGCATTGGCAAACGATACGCCGCCAGGTCCGCTGACGACGCTCCACTGGCTGAGCACGACGCCCGAAGGAAGTCCTTCGTCGGTGACGCTGCCTGTCAGCGTGAGTGGCGTGCCGGCCGGCACGCTGCGATCGGCGCCGGCGCTGACGACCGGCGGCTGGTTCTCGGTCGGTGCATGGTAGGGATCGAACGACCCGAAGTGCACTTGCGAAATCTCTGCTGCCGAGAGCGCCCGGCTGGCGACAAGCACCTCGTCGAGCTGGCCGCGCATCGTGCTGGCGCCACTTGCGGCAGCGCCCAGGATCAGCGGCAGATTGTTCGTGCCGATCGTGAAACTGGCGGCTTTGCTGGCGTTCTGTTGACCATTGACGAATAGCCGAATTGTGCTGCCGTCAAACGTGGCCGCGACGTGCGTCCACTGGGTGCCCGTCGTGGGAATGTTGACGGTCGATTCGACGCGGTAAGTATCGCCGGAGGTGGCCTGATTGAAGCGTACGAACAGCTTTCCGCCGGAGGTGATGCCCAGTTCGAAGCCGTTCGTGCCGCTGCCCGACTTCGAAAGAATCGTTTGCGCGCCGCTGTTGGACGGCTTGATCCAGGCGGTGAGCGTGATCGCCTGCGTGATCGCGAGCTGGGCGGCGTTGGGCACCGAGTAGTACTGGCCCGTGCTGGAGAGCTGCAGGCGGCCATCGCTGCTGACGCTCGCGCCGGCTTGCAGACCGCCGGTCGTGCCGAGTTGGCTGGGATAGCTCGCACCGCGGCCGGCCATGAAGTTCCAGAAGCCAACCATGTCGGCCGGCGCCGCCGTGCTGTTCGAGACGACGACGGTCACTTCATCGCTCGCCGAAAGCGAACCATCGGTCGCCGTGAGCCTGAGCACGTACGTGCCGGCCACCGAAAAGCTGGCCGTGCTTTCGGCCGACTGCGGACTGCCAAACGTCACCGTGCCCGGCCCGCTCACCACGCTCCACTGCGACTGCAACGTACCGGATGGACGGCCATCGTCGCTCACCGCGCCGCTGAGTGCGATGGCAATGCCCGTCTCGGCTGAGCGATCGGGTCCGGCACTGACGGTCGGTGGTTGGTTCGCGGTTGCAGCCGGATTGAACGTGCCGAAGTAAACTTGGGAGATTTCGCCACTGGACAAAGCGCGGCCTGTAAGCATGACTTCGTCGAGCTCGCCGCGCAGCGAACGCAAACCACCCTGGCCCGAGCCGATCGTCAGCGGGAGCGTGTTCAGACCGATGTTCAGATCCGCGTCGAGCGCGGCCTGCAACTGCCCGTTAATGTACAGGCGAATGGTCGTGCCATCGTACGTCGCCCCGACGTGCATCCAGCTCGTGCCGGTGATCGGATAGTTCGATGTCGATTCCAGGCGGAAAGTCTCGCCCGAAGTTGCCTGGTTGAAGCGGATGAAAACCTTGCCGCCGCTCGTCAAACCAAGTTCGAAACCGTCAATCGCGTCGGTGCCGGCCTTGCTCACGACGTCCTGCGCGGCGCGCACGGCGGGCTTGATCCAGGCCGTGATCGTGATCGCTTCCGATAGCTGGAGTTGCGGAACGTTGTCGACCACGTAGTGAGCGCCGCTTCCCCCCAGGGTCAGACGTCCTTCAGCGTTCACACTCGCGCCATCCGCAAGGTACCCCAGGTGCCCTACGATGCTCGAGTAGTTGCCGCCCAGGCCGGGCTTGAAGTTCCAGAAGCCGGCCAGTTCCGGCGCAACGGTACCCGCCGCGCCGACATTGACCACGACGTCGTCGCTTACCGTGTATTCTCCGTCGGAAGCGGTGAGCCGGAGCACGTAGCTGCCGATTGCCGAAAAGATCACGTTGGTCGCGGCCTGCGTGGCGTTGCCGAAGAAAGCCGAACCGGGACCGCCGATCAGCGACCACTGCGTCGTAAGCGGACTGTCTGAAAGGCCATCGTCGTCGATCGCGCCGACGAGCGGCAGCGGCGTGCCGAGTTGTCCGACGCGATCGGCGCCCGCGGCCACAACCGGCGGGGCGTTGATGACTTCAGGATCCGAGTTAACCGGACCTTGCAGCAGCGTGCCGCCGACACGTGACCCAGTTCCCGCCAGAAAGAGAATCGAATTTGTGAAGCTGGCCTTGGCGGTGGTGACATTGTTGTAGCTGCCGCCGATCAGGACCCGTGTGTTGCCGAAAGCAATTTGATCGAGCGGTGACTCGCGATAGTAGATATTGCCCCCGCCATCTCGCTCGGTATAGGCAATCAGCAGTCGATTTTGCAATTCGCTCAGCACGATGACCGGCCGCGTGCCCAGGTTGGACACGGCATACATCGGATCCCAGCTTCCATCGGGGCGTCGCACGAGCAGGATGATTTCAGGCCTTCCGCCCCCGTCGAAACTGGTCTTGGCCGCGACATAGAGCGTGCCATCGGCAGCAACTGCCAGGTTCAGGTGATCGTCCGCCATTCGGCTCGCTTGCGATTGCGGGGCGGCGATTTCGGCAGAGTTCCAGGTGCTTGGGTTTTCGCCGTCGGTGTGCGTCCGGAATCCAAACGTGCTGTTGCTCTGATTCGACCAGAAGACGCCGATCTGGCCGTTGGGCATCGCGATGACACTGGCGATGTCGTCGCTGGTGATTCCCGTCGCAACGTTAATCGGGCCGCTCCAAGTGGAGTAGTTGCCATCGCTGTAGCGAACTTCAACCGAGTTCGAGGTTTCGTAGCAGACCCACATCCGGCCGGTCAAGTCGATGTCGATCGTGGCGGTTTCGGCAGAGTTCGAGAGGGCCAGGCTGGCGTTCGCCGCTCGGCCGGACCACAGTTCGTAGCCACGCGTGGCGGCGTTGTACTGGACGCTGGCGAGCTGCGTGCTTGAACCATCGAACAGCAGTATGTGCGCCAGGTTGCCGACGGTCTTCACATCAGCGTGGATGCTGTCGCTATTCGTGAGCTTGACGACTTGCGTCCAGTTGGAACCATCGAGCCGCCAGATCCACGTACCCGATGAGTTGGGCAGCGCGGCGAACCAGTCACCGTTGTGGCTCCAGACTTTCGACTGTGGCTTTTCGCCGGTGTCTTCTGTCACGTTGAGCGAAGAGACTGCGAGCGCCGTCCAGGTGTCCTGAATATTGGCGTCGGCCACGGATAACGGCAGCGCCACGGATGGTTCTGGCAGATCACCAGCCGTCAGCGCGGCCAATGGATCAATCGAAAACACCTGCCGCTGTTCGAGCGCTTCCAAGAGGGGCTTGCGATGGCGAAGCGAATCGCGACTCGTACCAAGACCACCGAGACGGCGCGCAAGGCGTGACCAATTCATGCGATGCAGGACCCATGGGGTGTCGGACGCGTCTCGAAGTCGCCTCGCGGGCCCCTTCCTGCCCGCAAAACGCTGAGGGTTTGGAGACGCAGGAATGATTACCCAGACCAACCAGATAACCCAAACCACATGAGTTCCATGCTAGTTGGGTAAGGCCGAGCGCCTACGCGAAGAAGGGGGTCCGGAGTCCAAGTTCCTGATCCGAGGACCGCATCTGGTGCATATCCCCTACAGAGCGATCAACGGCATCTAAACCGTCTGGCTACTTAGGCTTCCAGCCAGTTGGCCAGATCGCGTAGGGCCCGCGAATAGATGTCGTAATCGACGTGAAAACCGTCCGATTTGGCGAACAGTTCGCCCTTGAAGTCGGGTGCCGGGGACTGTCTTCGGAGGTTGAAATCCCGCACGTTGCGGCCATCCCGGGCTTCGGCGGCAAAGTAGGCGGCCACGGCCTGGGCCTGGTCACAGAACACCGGCCAGCAGCCCCGGAAGCCGACGGCTTCGGCCAGATAGGCGAGGCCCGGCTCGCGACGATGAAACGCCAGAAACGCCAGTGCGTCGCTCACTTCGCCGCCTTGCTGCGGGTCGATTTCCAAAAGCGGATACCGCCGCTCAAACCCGGTCGCGAAGATCACGTCGTCCACCGGCTCGCTCGCCTGGCCGGGGTCGGCGAATTGGGCAATGCCCCCAGACAGACTCGTGACGTGAGAACGGACCGTCACCCGGCCGCTGAGAATCGCCTTGACGATACCACGATCGCCAATCGGGAGTCGGTCGTTGATGGAATGTCGTGGGGTGCGCAGGCCCAGTCGCCGGAACCCGCCCACCGTGAGCCACCGCGCGAGGTGGAACGTCGAGAGCTTATACCAGCGTGGAAACCAGGCGGGTGTATCACGCGTCATCTTGTCCAAGGGCGTGCCGAACAACGTTTGCGGGTTGATCCAGGGCGTAGTGCGGATCGCCAGGAATGTGCGCTTCGCAACGTGGCTGATCTTGTCGGCAATGTCCGAGCCGGAGTTGCCGACGCCGACGATCAAGACCCGGCGGCCTTCAAATGGCTTGGGCTCTTTATAGTCGGCGGAATGCAACAGGTTGACGCCTGCCTCGACGGCCTGAGTTTTCAGTTCCTCGGGAATCAGCGCGACTTCGCGGTGATGTGCGCCGGTTGCGAACACGATGCCGCGAAACTCCCGGATTACTTGCTGGTCGTCCGTGGTGCGGCGCAACTTGACGTTCCACGTGCCGCGCGGCGTTTTTTCAGCGCCCAGATAGCGCGTTTGAAACTCAATCTGCGGCAGAATGCCCTCGCTCTCCGCGAACGCTTGGAGATACTCCTTTACCCTGTCATGCGGAATGTAGTCCGGCCAGTCTTCCGGGGAGGGCATTCCCAGATAGCTCGTATAGCGCGAGGTGACCGTACGCATGCCCTCATAGACAGAGCTGACAGGATTCGTGATATCCCAGATCCCGCCCACCTTGGCATGCAACTCGACGCCAACGAAGGAAACTCCGGCCCGACGCAAGGCCGCCATTCCGGCCAGCCCCGCCGGTCCTGCGCCCACGACCAACAGTGGCAAGCTGGCATCGGTCGGCGGGCAGTTGTCGGATGTCGGCCGAGGGGCTTGCGAAAGCCAAAAACGGAAGGCGTCCCGGGGGGCAGTCAACGAAGATCCTCACAGTCACAGGCTGGCACTAGCAGGGCTCGACCGAGGTCGTGCCGGAATCTCAAACGGTCGTTGCCACTCAACCGCATGCCAGTCGGCCTGGGAAGAATGGGAAAACTATGCCGTTCGATGCTAGCTGACGCCGCAGGCTGAGTGAACCTCCCAATCGGTAGATTTTTGCGAGGATCGCGCGATGAGAGCATATCCGCTCAAATTTAACCTTCGATTGGCTGGTCCGGCCGGGGCCGCTGGTCGATGACCGATCAAAGGTGGCGAACTCTGCCGCTGGAATCGATCGTCACGGCAGCGAGGCAGCGCCCGTTCAGGCAGACCTCGCACGTCGTGCTGGCAAAAGCCTGATAACCTTGCGCGAATGTTCCTCGCATTCCGCGAGTGAATAGCGTCTGGCGCGCGGGTTGTGTGGGATTTGCTTTGCCGGCGGGTCGAACGGGACGATTGGAAGACTGGAAGGATCCCCTTTTTACCAGGGATGGAAGTACGATGGATCGTAAAGCCGTTGGCTTTTATGCCGTCGCTGCGAGCGCTTCGCTTGGCGTGTTGCTGAGCGCAGGCTGCGGTACCGACAGCGCGCAGCCCGCTCGGATGGCTCAGCGCGAAACGCACACTAGCGCGCCGGCACCGGTCGTCGTCGTGAGCGCCGAACCAAACTTCTTCGGGTCGCAACGGCCTTCCACCAGCGGCAGCGATTCGACCGGCAGCGGCGAACAGGCTATCGCCGTAGCGCCCGTTGTCGATCCGTATGCCGACCCGGTAGCGGAAGCGGAGTTCGCCAGCGAACCGCAAGGGGTCACCGTAATCGCCGAGGCGACACGCAACTCGGAACCCATTGCGGTTGTGGAGACTTCGATTGCCCCGAGTACCAGCGAATCGCTGAACCCTGTGGCGGCCGAACCGACCGCCGAGGCGCCCTCGAGCACGGTTGAACTTCACTTCTCGCAGGGTGAAACGACGGCCCCGGAAGTGTCGGATGCCACGAAGACCATCTCGGTGAACGTTGGTCCGGCCGGCAAATCGGCGCCGCGCAAGGCGGAAACAAGCCGCTTTGCCACTGCCAACGAGCGGCGCACGTTGCAACCGCTTGTGGTCACACCCCGGCGAATTCCCGGTCAACCGACGCCAGCCGCCCAAGCGAAGGTCGAGTCGCCCGTGGCGCTTGAGGATTCGGAATCGCCTGCACCGTTAGAAGCCACTCCCACGCCTGCCAGGGTTGCGGAGAAGAAACCGGAAAGCAAACCGGCGGAGCCGATCCTGGCGTCGAAGAAGTTGACGCCCGCCCCGGTTGCCATCGCCGCGACGCAGGATGTCGTTCCGGTGCAGGTGGAGGCCGAGCCACTGCAAATTGTGGCGCGCGAAGCCAAATTAGAATCGCCCGCGCCGCCGGCAGCCAAGGTCGCGACTGCTGAACCAAAATTGGCGAGGCCCGCGCCCGAAGCGATCATTGCCGAGCCCAAACCGGCAGCCGTGCAACAGGAAGTTGCTAGAGCGCAGCCGGCCGAAAAGGTAACTGCAGAGCCCGCGCCCAAGGCAGCGGAAACGGCTGCGACCGCTCAGCCAGAACCCCGCGCCCCAAGCCCTTCGACGCTGCGGATGGCCGAAGTGCAGGTCGCTCCGACACCGGGGCCCGTTGCAGCCGCGGCGCCCGCGGCAGCGAAGCCCGTCGAAGTTGCCGCCACGCTGCCCGCTCCTGCAGCGGCTACTCCGGCAGTGCCCGCACCAGCAGTACCTGAACCGAGTGCGCTGGCCGCGACGGCTCCCGCACCTGCCGCCGCGCCGGCGCCAGCCGAGCCGCAAGCGCCGGTCGTCGCCCAGCTTCAACCGCCCGCAAGGTATGAACCTGAACCGATCATGCCTGCTCCGGTGCCCGTCGTCGCGCAAGCCGCACCGCCGATGCCCCAACAGCCGGTGCCGGTGCAAGCTTCGCCAGTTCAAGCCGCGCCCGTGCAGCCGCAAACTGTCACGGCGGTGCCCACGCTTCAGGCCACGCCGGTTCGCTCGCCGGCGCTGGTGGCTTCGATGGCCCAAGCCGACGAGCGCGTGCGGCATGCGATTCAGCTGGCCGAAAAGGGCGCTATGTACGCATCGCGCAAGGAATTCACAAGTGCTCTGTCGCTCATCTCTCAAGCTCGCGATGTCGAATTTGGCACGCGGCAATATAGCCAGGCAACCGCCGCGGGCCTGCAAGCCTTGAAAGAAGCCACCGACTTTGTGAAGCCGGGCTCTGCCACGGCCGACATCACGCGCGTCGTCGCAGGACACAAGACTCCAATACTCAAAGGCCTGGACGTGTCGGATCTGCCGCCGTCGCTCGCCGCGCAGCACTACTACGACTACGCCAAGGTGCAATTGTCCAATGGCATCGGTCGCGAAACCGTCGGTTCCATTGCCTTATATGGCCTGGCCCGGATCATCGTCGCCGGCGCCGGGGCCAATGCCCAGCAGATGGAGTACACCGGGCCAGCCATGGCGCTGTACCAGGCGGCCTTAATTTGCGAACCGCAGAACTTTCGCGCGGCCCACGAATTGGGCGTGCTGCTGGCCTCGACTGGTCAGCTAGAGCTTGCACGCAACATGCTGCTCGGCAGCGCCAGCGCGTCGCCACAGCCGATGATGTGGAAGAACCTGGCCGTGGTGCACTCGCGACTGGGCGAGGCACAACTTGCTGCCGAAGCTCAACAGAAAGCCACGGTTCTAGAGCAGACTTCACCCAGTGCCAACACGCCGGCCGTCAAGTGGGTCGACCCGGCGACGTTTTCGCAGATTGGTTCCGCCAGCGACCCCACACTCCCGCCAAGTACCGTTAGTTCACCGGCGCCAACGCCGGCCGAAGCAGTCCCCGCCAAGAAGCCGAGCAACGTGGCTCGGTCTCGAAGTCAGTGGGATCCCCTAAACCTCCGCCGATAGAGCCTACCGAATATGGTCAGCCCGTCTCGCCTCTTACGATCCGCGACGCGGCGTCGTGCGGCATCTGCCGCCGTTGCGCTTGCGGCCCTATGCATGAACTCGTTGGCGCCCGCGGCCGAGCCGATGCCCGTTGCGATCGAGAGCCTGCCTGCCACGGGCACGATGGTCTCGGGCGACGCGTACTCGATGTCGATGCCCAGGGGACCGGTACTAACTCCGGCCGATCCGCATCCGATTCCGGCCGTGGACTGTGTGAATCACTGTCCGCCGGGATACGAAGCGACATGGAATGCGCTGGGCCCGGTGTGGGGCTTCCAGGAGTGGGCCCAGGGCGAATACGTCGGCCGCGCCCGATTGCCGCACGTGCCCACTTATCGGCTTCGCGTCGACGATGAGCTGGATTTCGTATTCCGCGTGACCCGCGACAAGATCTCGGGGCCCTACAAGCTCAATGTCGGCGACGAGGTGCAGATCGAGTCGGCCGCAGAACCGGAACTCACCCGCACCGTCACCGTGCTGCCGGACGGCACGATCACGCTGCCGCTGATCGGCTCGGTTGCCGCGGCGGGCATGGACGTCGGACAATTGCGCGGCCAGCTCGATGAGGACTTTAAGAAGTTCTTCAACACGCCGGCCATGACGGTGACGCCAATCAAGGTCGATACCCAGTTGGAAGACTTGCGATTCACGGTCTCGGGCCGCAGCGGTTTCGGCGGCCAATTGCTGCAGGGCAAAGTGACGCCCGAAGGTACCATCCAGCTTCCGGCAGTCGGATCGGTGCCGGCCCAGGGCTTAACGCTTGACGAGTTCAAGGTTGAACTGGCCGAGCGGTATGAAGAGGAGATCCAGGGCATCGAAGTCATGCCGGTCCTGCGTCAGCGTGCTCCGCGCTACGTCTACGTGCTGGGCGAAGTTCGCTCGCCAGGTCGTTTTACGCTCGAAGCGCCAACCACGGTGATGCAGGCCATTACGATGGCAGGCAGCTGGACGGTGGGCGCCAAAATCGCCAACGTGGTTGTCTTCCGCCGGGCGGACGACTGGCGTTTGATCGCCACGACGCTCGATCTGAATCACGCCCTGCTGGGAAAGTCACCCTGTCCCGTCGCGGAAATCTGGGTGGGTGATTCCGACCTGATCATCGTTCCCAAGTCGAAGATTCTCCGCACGAACAACTTCATCGAGTTGGTGTTTACCCGCGGGTTGTACGGGGTGATTCCGTTCAACGGCGGCGTGAACTACACGGTCTTCAAAGATCTAACGCCCATTCCTTAATCGCTGGGCCTGAGCGCGCACCACGGAGCTCCCCGGCATGGGAATTTCTCTCACTCGCGGAAGAATGTTGAGCATGCTCGCGGCAGTCCTGGCCGCGTACGCTGCTGCGGCGTGCCCCGCCAGCGGCGGCGAACCCCTGCCCGACACGACCCCCACGAGCCATCAGTTCCTGATCGGCCCGGAAATGGTCGTGCATGCCGGACCACGGCTGTCGCCCGCCGCGCCCTATCCAACGCCGGCAATCGACTGCACGCGCACCTGTCCGAGCGGCTGCGAAGCCACCTGGAACGCACTCAGCTCGGAAGTCGCCTTCCAAGAATGGGCCCAAGGTGAGTACGTCGGTCGCGCTCGCTTGCCGCACGTGCCGACTTATCGCTTACGCGTCGACGATTCATTGGAGTTCGTGTTTCGAGTTGATCGGAATCGACTGCCCGAGGGATACAAGCTCAACGTCGGCGACCAGATCGCGGTCGAAATGGTCACCGACAGCACGCTCACTCGCACGCTCACCGTGCTGCCGGACGGCTCGATCTCGCTGCCGCAGATCGGCTCGGTGCCAGCCGCTGGCAGCACCGCCGGGCAACTTCGAAACCTCGTCGAAGAAAAGTATCGTGAGTTTTACCAGAAACCCTCGATAGCGATCGTTCCCATCAAGGTGAACTCGGCGCTCGAAGAGCTTCGCTACGCAGTGGCTGGACAAAGCGGCTTTGGCGGACAAGTCTACTTCGGCCGCGTCACGCCCGAAGGCACGATCCAGCTTCCGGCCGTCGGAAGCGTCCCCGCCCAGGGGCTGACGCTGGACGAATTCAAGCTCGAACTCGACGAGCGCTTTGCTGAAAAAATCGCAGGCATGGAAGTCATGCCCGTGCTGAGCAAGAAATCCCCGCACGTGTGCTACGTACTCGGGGAAGTCGAGCGGCCGGGACGCTACAACATGGAAGCCCCGATGACCGTCATGCAGGCGATTGCCAAGGCGGGGAGTTGGACGGTCGGTGCGCAGATCACGCACGTGGTGGTCTTCCGCCGGGCCGACGATTGGCGGCTCTTGGCCACGGAGCTCGACCTGCAGGATGCCCTACTCGGCAAATCCCCCTGTCCGGCGGAAGAAATCTGGCTGGCCGATAACGATCTGGTCCTGGTCCCCAAGTCGAAGATCCTGCGGGCGGATAACTTCATTGAGCTGGTATTCACGCGCGGAATCTACGGGGTGATCCCCGTCCAGTTCAGCTTGACGTACGAGCCTTTCAAGGGCTTCCTGCCCTTTCTGCCGATTTTCTAGCGGCCATACTTTGGGGCGCAGTGTCGTGCGTAACCTGCTGTGCTGCATCAGTTTCTGATGCGTTAACAGGCGGCTTGGGGACGCGTGCTAGAATTTCGCGACGTCCGGAAAACTCGACTTTCGGCGTCTTGTGATTATAACGATACGCAAATCCCGCCATCTACCTACGCCCCGCCAATTACCCCCATAAGTCTGCCTCGAATGGCGAACGGCGAAATGATCGACCGCGAACTCGACTCGCTCACGAGCGCGACCTGCGCGCCTCGGCGGTTGAGTATTCGGCCACATCTGCGGGCCGCCCTGAGCCTGCTGCTGGAAGCACACGAATACGCGATCGACCTCGATCAGGATGCCTGGGAGTTGGCCGTCGAGCTGGAAGTGCTGCGCAATGCCAGTCTGACCAACAGCGATCTGCGCTGGTTGTCCGCAGTTGGACTGGTGGAACATGCCGTGGAGATCACGGGCCCGACCGATCATGCGCGTCAGTTCCGCCGCACAAATCTGGTGAGCGTGCACGAACCGACCTGCGTGGTGCTGACGGCGAGCGGGGTGACGGCCGTACGAGAGTTCTGCGCTGGCGCGCCATCCGCGGCGCAAGAGCGTGCCGCGGCCAGTTGCCGGGTCCTGAACGCTGAGAACTTGGTACTGCAACCGAAGTGGGACGACCAGCGGCGCCAACTGCGCGTCGCCGCGGAAGTGGTCAAGGAATTCAAATTGCCATCGCCCAATCAAGAGACGGTGTTGATGGCCTTCGAGGAAGAGGGATGGCCCCCCAGGATCGACGATCCGTTGCCCCCGTTGGCACAACTCGATCCTCGCCGCCGTCTGCACGACACCATCAAGGCACTGAATCGTAAACAAAAACATGCCCTGGTGCGTTTCATGGGGGACGGCAGCGGCGAAGGAATTCGCTGGGAATTTAGCTCGACGGCAAGAGAACCACGCGAACGTGCGGTTGCACGTACTGTCGTCGCCGTCGACTGAGAGGTCGACTCCCAGACCTTCTTGGTGGTAATTCGCGCAACTCTGTTTGCACTCTGCGTGGTTTTCGCGACGAAGTATCGCGAAAACTCCGCTTCGCGGCGAAGGACTTTCCGCAGAGAGTCCCCATTGCGACACCTAGCCCGCATTTCTCACCATGTGGATTGAAAAAGGCCGCCCTCCTTGGCATAAGTTGTTTGTCAAGAACAAACCTGTGCTCAGGGAGGAGACGGCCCGATGCCGACACAGTGTATCCA
>Ga0169931_10007190_pt1 | contig 16582 bp, 16 predicted proteins | sample Kivu_15m_20L_FD_129675 | JGI IMG/M metagenome (GOLD analysis project Ga0169931, IMG submission 129675) | Freshwater microbial communities from Lake Kivu, Western Province, Rwanda to study Microbial Dark Matter (Phase II) - Kivu_15m_20L... | ecosystem: Environmental > Aquatic > Freshwater > Lake...
AACTTGCTATTTTAGAAAATTGATACATGTTTGGCTCGTCATCGCAACAATGAATGGATTATGTTCTGCCCCGGAGCAGTTTTCTTTAAGAGGAATGAAATAATTAATAAATATAATTACAAAATTCTTCTTAAATATGATTTAATAAAAGTTATTAAGAAATATAAATGAAATTATTTTTACAATAACTTGAAATTTATTAAATATACTTATTTTAATGCCTATATAATTCGAGGATTCATTTTTTTTATTTCGTAATTTAATATTAAGTATATTCAAAAATTTCTTCTAAAAAAAGCAAATGATAAGGAAGGTTCATCTAATTCTTATAATCTGATTAAATTCATTTTTTATCTTTGATGTTGTGGTTGGCTTGTTATGAGATTTCGTGGAAGAAATTCTTTAGCGTTAATATTTAGTTTGTTAACAAAATCGCTGACATTAATTGGCATGGAAGTCCCATTTTTGACATTAGTAGAAATAGAATTATTGACTATATGTTCTAAGACATAATTATTTGTTTCATCTTTACGTACAATATTATCGAATTTATTCACAAAAGCTTTTTTTGAGTTGTAAATTTCAGGATTATAATCGTTGTTTGTATTTGAATTCGTTACCTTTTGAGATTGTTCTACTTCTACAGTTTTATAATCAGGAAAATTAGAATATTTCGAATTATCAGAGTAATTTTTCTTATTCCATTTGTAGTTATAATTGTAATTGTCATTGTATTTTTCATAATTATATAATTCGTCATATTTCTGGTAATTGTCATTGTATTTTTCATAATTATATGACTTGTCATATTTCCCGTAATTGTCATTGTATTTTTCGTTATTATATGACTTGTCATATTTCTCGTAATTGTGATTGTATTTTTCGTTATTATATGACTTGTCATATTTCTCGTAATTATCATATTTCTGATAATTGTCATATTTCTCGTAATTGTCATTTTTCTGGTAATTGTCACTGTTTTCGTATCTTGTACCTTCGTAATGTGTTTGGTTATAATTTTTCTTCTTTATTAATTTCCCTTTTTTATGATTTTGTTCGGGATTATTATAATCATATCCTTCATTATAGTTTTTGTTATTTCTGTTCTTTTTTGAAGATTCTTTTTTGTTGTAATAATTCTCGTCAGTATTAAAATTTCCTTGGGTCTTGTTTAGATTTTTATTCTTTCTGTTAATATTATTAGAACGATTAGCATCGTCATTTTTTGAAAAGATACCTTCATTTTTGTTATTATTTTGTATATTATATTGGATTTGCTCTAAATATTATAAATGGTTATGCTCTTACCGTCTAGAATGTCGCTATCATCATTTGAATCACTTTCTTCTCCTATTCTTCTTTGGAATATATCAGATGAATATCTGTCTTGATCATGGAACATTTATTTAATTAAATTTTTATATGATTTATATGTTGATTAAGATAATATTTAAAAAAAAATTTAAAAATTAAAATTAAGAATATTCATTTAATCAAGAATACGTGTTAACTTATAAATATTGAAAAATAAATAAGAAATTTATTTTCTGTTAGAATTAATTTTTATAAACACATCTCCCTCTTTGTTTTTCTCTTCCTTATCTAATTTAGATTTACCCTTATTCTTAAATACAATATCGTCGTCGTTATATGGAGTGTTTGAAGAACCTTTCTTATCTTCGGATTTATCTGAAGAGGAGAGCAATTTATAATGAGAATCAGAATTTTTCTGAGACAAAGATTCAGCTAAAATTAATCAATATGTTTAATTACATTTAATCAAATTTTTAATAGGCTCGTCATTCATTGGAGCATCTCTATCCGTGTCAGAACTATCGTCAATCGCCTTTTTATCTTTAATTTTTAGATTAACATCATTCTGCTTGTTTTTTATCAAATAATCGATTGTGTTCATTTTATCCATGGAGTCATTTCTGTTTAAAGCGTTCTTAACGATCACAGGTTCTCTGCTCTGATAATCATCATATTTGTCATTGTCTCCATCTTCATCTTCTTCTAATCTATTTTCTTTATGACTTGAATCGTCGCTTTCATAATGTTTTGGAGTTAACCTTCCATCTGCAGTTATCTTGTTTATGTCGAATATGTTTGATTTTCTTTTCTAAAAAAGATGAAATTAAATATTTTTATCGTTACAAGATTTTGATTGTTGCTTGTTTTTTTAAAATCAAATGCGGAATTAGCTGCTATAGCCTCATCGTCCTTTTTGTTGTCTTCATTTTCATCAAACCAATCGAAAACGAATTCATTATAGATATTATCATCAGGAATGAGAAGATTATAGAAAAGATATTTAAGCGTAGTATAATCTGGTCTATCTTCATATTTCAAATTCTTGCAGTAATGAAAATAATAGGCAAACTCAACTATTATTTAAGATTTTATATTGATTCTTACTGGGTAATTTTTTACACAAAATCTCAGGCGGTGTCATAAGCTTTTTCTCCATAATTTTTGTCGTCTGCTTCTTTTTGTCGACTTTATTTTGCCAAGGCAACCTTCCAAGCAGGAAATAAACCAGGACATACCCTATGGATTCGATATCATCTCTTCTTGACTGTTCTATTCCCAAATGAGCATTGATACTTGCGTAACGGATAGTTCCTACCAGCTGTCTATTCTCCCTATAAGGAATGTGCTGGCCTGTGTTTCTGTCTTTGTAACGTTTTGATAAACCAAAGTCAATAATATGAACAATATTTGATTTTTCATTGAGACCAATTACAAAGTTTTCAGGCTTTATATCTCTGTGGATGAATCCTTTTTCATGAACGAATTCAATTCTTTGTAACATCTGAATAGCAAGCATGCATACTGTTTTTAAAGAGAATTTTTTATTGCAAAATTGAAATAAATCTGATAAAGAAGGACCTAAAAATTCCATCATCATGTAACTGTACCTCTCTGTTTTTTCGAAACCATAAACTTTAGGTATTCCCTCAGGAATTTCAGAATTTTCTACCTTGTTGAGTATTTCTAAAATATTATGCTCATGTTTCAGTTGAGGATTTTTTTGATTTATTGTTTCAAATTTTATTGCTTGTAGTTGTTTAGATGAAGTTTCATAAGCCAAATGAATTTCCCCAAATGTTCCAAATCCCAACATTCTTATTATTTGGTAGGTGTTAAGTATAAACATTTCATTATTCACTGTAATTTTCTTTTTATCTTCTTTTGTGTTCTCATCTTCTAAATTTGTTTTTTTGTTCTCTTTCTTTGCTCCTTTACTTTTTTTCCCTCCCCCCTTTTTCTTTCCTTTCTTTTTTTTCTTAGCTGCTGTGTCTTTCAAGCCAACATAACTAAGTTCAAAATTGTCATTTCTGTTTCTATTTGTAAGAGATTCTCTTTCTTCTTCTTCAATTTTTTCCATTATTAATAGTATAAATTTTATGAAATAAAATAATAAAAATTATATTTCTTCTAATAATTAACTTTCCAATTCATTAAATACATTTAATTTAATAAAAATAACAATTATTTTTCAAAAGAAAAAATTAATTAATTTTCATCATATAAATAGACGTTAAATTAATTAATTTAAACAAAAGAGATGAACGTAGATAGCAAAAAAACTGCTTCAATTAAATGCCAATACCCACCTGGAGGAAATACAAACTTTTCATTCAATTGGAAAAATGAAGGACAACCAGAGCATAGAAGAATGAGATCAAGATCTAACTCAAGGAATAAAAACTTTAACATCATCAGCAATGAAAATACTGACATGGTAAATATCAACGCTATCAATTCTGGTAATGCTGACGATGGAAAAAAATCTGCAATCAAAACAAATTACGAGATCGGAAAGCCTAAGATGAATCTTTTCGATGAACAGAAGAATGTTTATGGCAGCAAACCTAATTCGATCAAAGTTCAACATGCACCTGGGGGAAGGAGCAACATTATTTTTGGAGATGATTCTACTAATTATGACGAATATAGAAGAAAGCGTTAGTCTAAGGTGGAGACAATTTTTAATTTATTTATTATATATATTTTAAATTAACGAATTCTTCTATTACTTATTAAATTAACGAGTTTTAAAAATTTTTCATAGTATTAAATTATTTGTAAAAATGATTCAGCTAAGTTTTTAATTATATTCACTATTTAATTCTTATATAAGATAAATTCAATTTTTCCAAACATAAATTATACTCCCTCATTGATATTTCCGTGTAATACAACATATTTCTTTTCTTCAACAGATCTAATCACATTTTTCATTTCTGTTTCTGTTCTAGGGATTGTAGACATATTTCTTACATCGTTAACTTCATATTCAAGAACTTTCTTAGTCAGTCTATATTTCTTGTAGAAATAATATACAAGATACAACAGAGTAATTATGAATATGACTATTATTATAATCAAATAGAGAGGAATTGCTGGAGATTCAAAGTACACTTCGATTGGTCGATATGCCAAAACTTCATTTGATGGTGTTTTGGCCATAACATTCATGTAATATTTCGTTTTAGGTTTTAGGCCAGACACAATTGATGATGATTTGGTAATAGGATTGATTTCGTATTTTACTGGGTTATGCATTCTAGACAAATAGCAAATAGAATCCATCTCGACGAATTCTGTGAGATCTTCTGTTACAAATACTGATTATTCAGAATTCAATATTGTAATTACATCCTGAAAATTTGTTACAGTCGTTCCCCATTTTAAATGAATTGATGAAGAGTCTTTTACATCATACGTCAAAATTCCTTTGTTTAAGACGAACGTGCTTTGATGATTTTCTTCAGTTGTAGTATAATAGAAAAGAAGAGTTTCTATCCTGTAATTACAACTGCTTGTATCCTTGCATTTATCGTTCTTAGGTATCTTTGGAATTAAAGTCAGGTAAAAATCTTGTTCTTTATAGTTTTTAAGATTGAAGAGAACTGTTTTCTTTCCACCTTGTACTTCTGATTGATTAATTATTGATTGTCCGTCGATGTTATATGTCAATATGTTACTTAATTTAAAGGAAACATCACCATTGCAATTCGAAATTTCTACGACCAACAAATCATCTTCAGGAGATTTTCTCTTCAAATCGAAAATTGTGTACTCTTGTTTGCTTGGTTCCATGGATGTATATATTTGCTTGTTTTGTTCAGCCTCGGTAATTATAATTCCATTTGCTTTAGTGGATACAGTAAGATCAATTTTAGTATCTCCTGTGACTTTTCTTGAATCGTATTCTGATTTTAGATTTATCAATACCCTTGTAAATTTAGTACCATTCTTATCGACTGGAACTCCTGGTAATTTTATAGAAACATGAGATAATTGAGAGTATGTCAACCCAATAAAGTCATAATTATCAAAGCTTGGGATAGTGTAATCATGCTGAGAGTTCCTATCGTCTACTGATGTTTTGTCTATTGTAACATATTTGACATATGCTACGATTCTGACATCTTTGGTCAAGGATTTTATAGAAACGACGACATCTTCATATTCTTCCATCATATCAAAGTATACATATAAGTTCTGAAAAATTGTAAATGTATTTATCTTGTTCAGCTTTACTCTTGACCATTCTTGATCATATGTGATTTTCAAATAAAATCCTACGTCTGTGACAGGCTCTACTTCAAAGAAAACATCTGAATAGTTTAAAATATTTTCGGTGTTTTTTATGATTGAATTAAATGAGGGATTTTTTTGATAGTCTAAACTAAACTCGCCTAAGTTATTCTTCTCAGTAATAAATTCACCTGTAACATCATCAATTTTTGTGGTATTAGCATACATATTAATCTTAGCTGTTCCCACGTATGAGTGAGCGGCAATATTCAAATTTTTATCACTCCAATTGTAAAATACCAAAAGTGTCTTGATCTGAGATTTGTAAATGTAGAAGAGATTTTCCCTATTGACGTCAACAAACCTCAAATCTGATTCAAACATTTTTGCGATATTTAAATCGAAAAAGCATTTGCCATCGCATTGAACACTGATTAATATCATAGAGTCTTCCGTCAACTTTTCTTCGTATTTATCAAATTTAATTTTCAAGAAATTTCTTGTGTTGCTTTTTACGTTAGAATAATCTGATCTACTTTGTGTCGGGAATTCATCAATGATTTCATAATCTGTTTCTTTATAAAGATTAGCATATATAGAGCCACTTCCATATAGAAAGTCTGTGGTAATTATAATATCGTAAAACGTTTTTCCATATGAAAAAAATTCGTTATATCTGAAAAGGCAAGGTTCAGTTCCATCAGACTTGCAGCTGGCAGGTTGTTCGTCTTCAACAGGAATTATCTTTTTAGGATGAGAGCTAATATAAAGAGTATAAGTAGAGTTTGTCATTCCAATTATCATAATAGTGTAATCTCCACTAATATCAGTTTGATTGCGTGATACGAAATAATTGTGATTTTTATCAAATTCAATGAATTCATTATTAAGAGTTGCTGAAACCCAAGTGTAATTCTGCATAGTAGGGAAATCTAAACCATAATTCATGAAAATGTCAACATCTCCATTTAAATTAGTCAAACTTACATAAACATTTTGTACATTTTTTGCGAAGTTTACATTGAAATACTGAATTTCATCCTCCTTGATGTTACCTCTCATAGGCTGATTTTGATTAATTTTTCTTGCCTTATTGTAATACGAGATGCTATATTCAATTTCGTTTTGCCCTCTGACTAAACTTTTTCCGTATACAGTTACAAGAATCTGACAAGTGCTGCATGTCGAAGGGAATTTTTCACTGTCTATGTTGATGAACTTTCCTAAGTAATAGTCTGATCCCTTATAATCGTGTTCTTCTCTTGTTGGATACTTTGCCTTTTTCATACTTTGAATAGTTTTAGGAACATTGACATAAACTTCTCCGTATCCTGTTATGAAAGAAACATAAATCATATTCAAGTTTTTAGTATCTGTAATGATGTTGTAATTTTTGAATTCTCCATTGAAAACTGTATCTTGTCTGACTAGCCCGTTAGATAAAATTTCTGCATTTGTAGGATGTGATTTTGCAACTATTAAGTATTGAGCATCAAAAATAGAAGTCTTTTGAACATGTATAAATATTCCACAGTTATTCGACTGTTTGCATTTTTCCTTAAGAACTTCAGGTTGAATTGTAATAAATGCTGCATCTGTATCAAGTTCTATAGCTGGAATGTCTTTGGACTCTAAATTTACAATTTCTTGGAAATCAACGTAGACATTGACTCTGCCATAATAAGCATTGACTGATAAACTGAATGGCTCTGATATATTAGGATGAGTATACCAATATGTTTGAAAAGTAAATTTGTCATCTAGTGTGATTGAATTAGGGATTCCTTCATAAAGCAGGAAGGGATAAGATTCAGTCGTTGCTCCAATCCAGAAAGAGGCAATATGCTTTGAAGAAATGCTGCTACTAGTAGCTGTGACTATTATGTAGTATAATCCATCTTTTCTGTAATAAGGATCTGATTTACTTATTACAACTTCATTAGTGTAATTGTCTGACCAAATAAACCCTTCTGATTTTCTTGGATATTCTTTGTCATAGACAAATTTCTTCAGATCAAATAGAACAAACATATAAAAATCATCTTTTTCAGGAGTCAAGGTTATTCTTAGATCTAGATCTTTAGATAATTTTGGATCGAAAGAATAAATTTTGTAATCAGTGTCTGGTTCAAAGATGTCGTAAATTATATGCCCAGTTTCTAAACTTATCCCTACTGCTGGTCCTGTTTCATTTTCCTTTTTATCACTTTGAGTGTAGTAATAAATTGAATATGATGAAAAACTTGCTCCATATACACTAATTTTGTAGGTCCCTTTAAGATTATTTTTATTAAGTTTTTCTTTATCGATTGTGATTACATCAGGTAAATATGTGTTTAATTGAGAAATTTTCACAAGAGAATTATTTTGGGTATCTTTATAATTTAATGATAGATCAGCGTTTCCTGTTAATGTATTCAAAATGACATTTACAATTTTCACAGACTCATCTTCTATTACAAACTGATAGTAATCTGTTTGATTAAAAGGGATGATTTGATAGTGAGGTTTCCTAGGAATCAAATCGTGTACGACATCATTTCTTATTGTTCTAATTGCATATTCACATTCCTCATCTCCTTCACATAGGACAATAGCTAGAGGAGTGCATGCGACATCTACATTATTCTCATTAATTTGTTTATGGCAAGGATTGATTTTATGGTCGATTTCTAAGGTATATCCTATGGAATATTCTTTAGACAAAATTAATTGATTGTCGATAAGTTCTTTCCTTACTCTGTAACTATCGAAAAAGCATTCCTGAATGTTGTTACAAATGTATCCATATAATTTAGGGTCCCCACTCTTAACAGTCATAGACACTGTGATATCAGATTCAGGATCGAATTCTAGAATTCTGTATCTAGTTGCTTTTCCTGCAGGTAAATAGCCATTAATTTCTCTTCCTCTACTAAGGAGATTAAACTTCTGGTATATCTCAATTTCTGATTCGTATAAGATTTTGAGAATAAATGAAGCATCATCATCACCTCTCAAACATACAAACAGATTTCCTGTTTCAGATAAATTGCTAGGATTAGTAGCCTTTCTTGCTTCAGGTGTAATTTTTATTATTTTTTCTGTCAGTATTTGATGATTAGAAGAATCTAAGGTATCTATTCCCTCCATTTTAGGATAATCATTCATTTTGAATTTTAGCGTAGCAGTGCCTGTGAACATTACAGTTTGAATGATTACATTTTCCTTAATATAATTGTCTGTAATGTAGTATTGGTAGCAATGATTTTTGTTTTTTTTGACAGTGGAGAAAACAGGCTCGAATGATCTGACTGTAGTAACTGTGTCCTCATATTTTACGAAGAAAATGACTTCTACATCTGATAATTCTGATTCTAACAAAATGTAATAATAGCAGTTCGTACAATAATTGGTATTTCCTTTTAAAACATTTAAAGAATATCCTCCTATCCAAGATGGTATTTGCTTGATCGAATTTTGAGTTGATGGTCTCTCATTAGCCTGTGCGAATATACGGAAGGTTCCCATTTGTGGAGAATAAGCAACTATCTCCATCTCTTCGAAATTATCCTTAGATTTGAATTTGAAGGAAAGAGAATCTTCTTTTATCAAATATGCTGCGTACATCTGACCAGCTTCGATTTCAAATTCTTCTTGTAATTTAGCAAGGAGCTCGTAATTACATTTTTTTTGGCAATATACACCAATGTAGAATACTTCTCCTTCAAAAACATGAGCATTAGAAATACTCAGAATATCTTCTCCATATCTTTGCGAGTACCATGTTGAATTAGAAGGAGAGTTTGGGAAATGATTAGTCTAAGAAATATTATGAGGTAATTATTTAAATTTTACTTTAGAGACGTAAATGTCTGGATCAGAGAAATCATCTAATGCAATATCGGCGTCGTCATTTTCTTTTATACGAATCACCAGATTCTTGGTATTTTTTTCAACATTCTTAGGAATTTTCAACATGTAATACGACATTTCATCATCCTTGTCTAATTTTCCATTTTCCTGGACGTCTATTTTTAATTCCTTGGGGTCGTTCTGCGCCGTGACAAAATAAACCAGTGTGCAGACCAAATAGAAAAATCTTCTTATTAGCATTTTATTTTATAATGGGAAAATGAAAAAATTAAATATATATAATAAACTTTATTAATTTTAATTAATTATGATTTATATAAAACTCATAAAGAATAGGTTTATTGATTAAATTTTATTCATATGCTATTGTAATTACATTTCAACTTAAATTCATTTAATTTATGTATTTTTTGATTTTAAAATTTCTGTCGTCTTATTCCAGAGACGCAGGCTTTAAACAAATTTGTGGCATTTTCAGGATACATAGTAGCGTGGATTCTCAAATCTGCAATACTATCTAAATCTTCCCAGGGCTGGATTTGATATTCGCTTATTGCCATCATTTTACACATATTAACTGCTTCCTTTCTAAGAAGAGGATCATTCACTCTTCCTTTAGCAAAGTCGCAACCTTTACGACACCAGTGCATTGAGGCATTCCACCACACAAAAGCCTCTTGACAGGCGGAATAGCATATACCGCCATAATCCATTCTGAAATTTGCAAGTTGATGAGCCATAGTTGTTTATTTAATTAAATAAAGAAATAATTATCATTAAGTAAATGAGAAAAATAAATTGAAAAGGGCATGTTAATTTATATTTGTAAAATAATCATTATGATTATAAATTATCATAAGCATATTTAATTATTTACTAAATTCTAATATACGTAATCTTAAAGTAGTTTAAGATTTCTTGATGGTCATCATTCTTACACTGGGATTATTTTGATTTCGTTTACTTGATTTGTTTTGAGTTGAGATAAGTCTTTCAGGTAAACTTTGTGATTGCTTAATTCATTGATTAAAACAATTTTAAATTTTGCATATTCATATATCCCCAGTTGTTTTTTTAATTGAAGGATAAAAGTATTAAAATCAACATTCTCTTCTATTTTTATATTGCAAAATTGTGCCGAATTTTCTGAGCCATCAAGATAGAAAATTTTTAATTGGTAAACTATCTTTTTCTTGTATGGAATATTAATAATTGTTGATTTTGTTTTATCTTCTTGTTTATTTTTCCCAATTAAACTCTGATAATTAGGATCTTGATTAATTAATCTTATTTGAGAATTAGAATTTATATCATTTGCCAGTGAATTTTCTATTTTCTCTGAAATGTACAGGGATTCATTCTTACTTTCATTTTTAATAATAGAAAAATTGGCATCAGAAGTTTTTACAAGGATATTATTTCCTTCCTTATCATTATTACTGAAAAAATTTCCTTTATCATCTTTTAAATTATTTGAATCGAATTTTAAAAATGAGTCGACTTCATTTTCACATTTGTTTATACTATTATCTTCCTGGATTTTTATGTCTAATTTGTTATCTGCTGTTGTACTATACTTAGAAAAACTCATCAATTTGTTATTCTTCACAAAGTTTGACATATGTTCATTCGTCGCAGAGAAGATTTCTTTTTTTAGGTAATCTTCAAACACTGAATTTTTAGATCTTGCAATCAAAGATTCACTTAGCCTCGAATGGAAATTCAATTCGTTAGCTTTGTAAATTACAAAATTCATAATGGCCGGAATCTTTACCAGATCTAAATTGTTATTTTCTATTTCCTCTTTCAAACAATTTAGTTCATTTTCAAATACTTCCCTTTGATCGATGTTGAAAATGTAGTCAAGCGTCTGTTTCATTTCGTTTGATTTGGATTTTTTGTTTTTAATGCTTTCATCCTTCATTAAAAATTTATAGATGAAATGTCCTTAAAAATTCATTACTATATAAAGAAATTTAATAATTAATTTTAATTTATTTAAATTAATATTTTTTAAATTCATTATTCAATATCTATAGAATTTATATTTCTAAAATAAATGAGTAAGATTCCCGTAGAGAAGATGAGATCAGCCATCACACAAATGCTCTCAAACAACAAAGAGAGAAAATTTGTTGAAACTGTTGACTTACAAATTGGTCTTAAGGATTACGACCCAAACAAAGATAAACGTTTCGCTGGTTCAGTTCGTTTACCTTATGTTCCTAGACCAAGATTAAAGGTCTGCGTTATTGCTGATGCCGCTCACATTGACAAATGTAAAGCCGCAAATATTGAATTCATCGATGCCGAAACTTTGAAGAAAAAAATCGACCCCGCTGATAAAAAAGGTAAAGAACTTAAAAAATGGTCAAGAAAATTCAAACTTTTGTTCATTTCCGAATCTCTTGTCAGACAATTACCTAAATTGGGAGGACCCTTCTTAACTAAATGGGGAAAATTCCCAACTGTTATTCAAACCGCTGATGATGTCAAAGCCAAAATCGAAGAAGGATTACAAACTGTTAAATTCCAATTAAAGAAAGTCCTTTGCCTCGGAGTTGCCGTTGCTAATGTTGGCATGACCGAAGAACAAATCAGACAAAATTTAAATATGAGCATTAACTATCTCGTCTCACTTTTAAAGAAAGGATGGAATAATATCAAGTCACTTTATATTAGAACTACTATGGGACATGCAGTTAAACTTTTCTAAATAATAATAAAATAAGATGATAAATTATTTAACTAAATTTTAAATGAATGTTTATTTATTTATAATGAATATAGTATTAAAAATATATATATTAGTAATGTACTTTGGTGAAAGGTTTTATTTTCTTGTATAATTTTTAATTAGTTAAGATAATTTATTTAATGAATAGATTATAAAATTAATTTTTCGGATTAGATAGTTAGTTTGTTTTTCTTAAATGTTTTAAAATTATTCAAAGAATATGATCCTATTGATCGTTCAATAATCTCCATTATTTCAAAAATTATTTAATCTTACTAGATTAGATTCATGTAGTTGCATCTATTCCTAAACATCTTTTTGGGAGCTTTCTAAACTCTTACTCTTTGTTGAATATTCACTGATAGAAAATTCCTTGAAAAAAGAGGAATCGGGATTTGGAATAAATTCATCCTTGTTAAAAGTGAAGCTGATACATTTTTCTTTGACCCACATTCTTTCTGTTTCTCTCTTTCTTTGATCTGAAATATTGTCGATGTAATCTCTATAAAGATCATTAGTGACAATATAGGCATTATTCTGTTTAGCATATTGAATACAATAGGAATCATCATAATCCTGAGGTGGTGTTTGAACTACGAGGCCTTCTGTCGATAATTTTTTCAAGTAGTTTATGTCATCTGGGACTACTCTTTTCTTCTTCGCAAAATTTTGATTTCCCTCTTTGCTTCTAAAGAGATATTCAGGTAAGAAAGACAACACCTGATGCCCATTTTTAGTGAAATAATCCATTACAATCTGAATTCCCTTTGTAGAAAAGGTTCGGTCGCCATGTCTCATTGCTATATTACAAGCGTCAAGAAGTATTAATGTCTTTACTTTCTTAACATTTAAATTTATCGGTAATTTGTTGAAGGTAAGCAGTTTATCTTTTAGTAAGGAATTGCTTTGTTGATTACCTAAATTATCTGCTGCAGTAATAACAGTTTCTCTAATATTAATGGCATTTCTTCTCCAGAACTTTGTAGAGACCTCTTCTATATTCTCAGCAGTTAAACCGAAGGCGTCTAAAAAGTGGATGAGACAAATTTTATTAATTAGGTTCAAATCTTTTATATCATCAACTTTTAAAATTCCAGATTTAGGATTAAGAACGAAATAACGATTTAGTGGAATAAAACCAAAGAAAGTTGTCTCCATTGGTAGAATCATTGTGTTAATTTTCGTTATGACTTCTTGGAAGATGTAAGGATTAGCCATTAATCTCTGTAGCTCCAAATCATTTCTTATAACAAAATTGAAATATTTTAAATTTCTTTTGAGTTCGTCATCTATTATTAGGTTAAAGACATCATAATTAAGGGAAAGCCAATAAAATATAATAAGCAAAAATTTTTCCACGAATGCTATATTATCTTCATTCATATTTAGGCAGACTGTCCTGATGAAGATATTCAAAAAATTAAGGCAAAATTTAAAGGAGTTTTTTAACTCCTTTCCATTTCCATTTTGTTCGCTTGACTGAAGTTTTAAGATATTGTGATTGTAGACATTCATGGTTAGAAGTCGATTAGTGTCTGTCTTCAATATAATTTTTTCAGGATCATTTGAATATTCAGAAAGATTATTTAGATTATAATGGAAATTAAATATCCCTAGAATCCCCATTTGTTCAATCAATCCATTTATCTCATAGGTAAATCTGTAGTGATCAGGCAGGATAGCGTAATTAGTTAAAACTTTATCTATAATTGTTTTGAAATTCAAAATCAAATCTCCCAGTTTATCAATGTCGATGTTCATATAGAGAATTCCGATAATTCTGTAATATAAAATAGGCAAATAATCCAAATCATATTTTAGGAATTGAATATTTTTTGCTTCTACAATATAATCCTGATTCAAGAACTGCTTTCTAATTGAATTGAAATCTTTCTCTAAATTATCTTTAACTTTCTTCAATTCATTATCTACACAAGCTAAAGCACGAATAAACCAATACGCAGAATTTTGATGGTCCTTCATGAATTCTCTATAGGCAAATCCAAGATTTGAATAGATTCTAGTATTGTATGGATTGTTGTTAAGGGCATAATTGAAAAATCTCAGACAATCATTTGCGTCTTTTTTTGAATCTCCTTCTACATTGATAAATTCCTTGAATTCATTGAATTTTTTGTTGACTATCAACTTCAATTTTTTTATATCCCCCATAAAATTCAAAATATTTGAAATTAAAATGTTGATATCTTTTTCCGCGTAATTTGTAATGATCGAATAGAGGTTTCTGAAAAATTGAAAATTATTCCTAAGATCATCTAAAATAGTGGAGTACAAATTTTGTATAATGACATGAGCATTTTTTCCCAAGTGTGAAGGTTCTATTTTGTGCTTTAAAATTTTGGAAGTTCTTTCTGTGAGTAAATTCCAAATTTTCAAATCCAGGTTAGTCTTGAGAATCATCGGAATGTTTTCCTGCTTCATAACCACATCGTTGAAATAGTTCATGAGTTGATTTTGTGCTAATTCATAATCCTTGCTTGTCAATGTTTTAATATTCTGATAAGAATGATTAAAATTATTGTTATTTACCAATTTTCCATTCTTAGTTAATTCATGAGATGTCAATCTGTCAAATTTTAATTTTATGTTCTCATATTGATCCAGAATTTCTTTTAAAGGTATGTTTAACATTTGTCTTGATTAAAATAATAAAAATTATATTAATTTAAATAATAAAATTCTAAAATTCTTATCAGTATTTAATATAAATAAATCTAACCTAAATTTAAAATGCTGAATATTTTCATTTTCTAAAGAACTTTTCTATTACTACAAAATTGTCTATCGTTTTTATTAAACTTTCCATGACATAAAATCGGATGTAAATCGATATAAGTATTTTGAATAAAATTATAAATGCGAATATTATAATTGAAAAGGATTGAAGATGTGTTAGCGCTGTGTTATAAAAGCTAAGCCCTATTTTTTCTAGCAAATTACGAATTAAATTTCGTTGAATGAAAATGAATAGGAACCCTAAATCTTGATACCGTTCGCTATTTAAAATTGATGATATTGCCTTTTCATCCCTAGGACTATTAAGAAATTTTTGATACATTTCTCTTGAATTTTTAATCAGAAAGCTGAATTTTTCTTCATAATCACTATTCATTATCTCAATGGAGTTGCATTTTTTTTCAAGAGTAATAGATTCCTCTTCCTCTGCGAATAATTTTTCGCATATTTCCTTTGTTTTAAAATAATTTACAAAATCTTTAATTTCTTTTAGGGAATTGTCATTTTCAATTATGTCTAAAAATTTACTCATACTTTGATAAATTTGATTTGGCTTTGTTTCTAAATATTTTTCTTGAGAAGGATCTTTCTTCAAAATAGAAAAATAAGTTCTAAGATAGAAATCTATAGTGTATTGATGAAAATTTATTAAGCTAGAATTTAGTGTCTTAATTGTTTTTATTTCGTCGCTTATCCTATTTATAAGAAAATAACTTAAAAGGAATATGATTATTATAGTAAATAAAATTGAGAGGATAATAAGAAATCCGCTTGAAAATATTCTAAGACTAACGTTTTTGTAATTTTCTTTAATTTCATTCGAGATGATTTTCTTTTCAGTTTTTTTAGCAAATATTCTATTGCCTTTATAAAAATCCTTAGAATCTGATGTGCGATTACTTTCTTTCTGTTTTCTTGATAGAATACGGGTAGGTTTCTTCCTAAGATTCACTAGATCATCTATTTTCTCTAAATATTCTAAAAGTTTCTTCAATTTTGTATCTTCGACTAAGATAATCTCATTAGCAGGTGTCTGAATTTTTCTATCCAAAAATTTCACATCAACCAGAAATAGGACAACAGAAATGGTATTTAAAACACAAAAAATAAGAAAAATTAGCAATACGTAAAAATAAAATGTTTCTAATGAAACGTTCAAGTTGGAAAAAATAAGAAAATTTAACTCATAAAATTTTGAGGTCATATTGTTTGAATTTAAGAATATCATGTACAAAGATTTATCTGTATCATTCATATTTAGAAAAATCAATTCATTTGAATCAGGATCAAAAACCGATTCCAATTTCAATCTGTTGTAATATTCATTTTTATTAGAAAGTATGTACTGTTGATTGGACAATAAACTCAATATTTCGAAGAATGGTTTTTTATCAAATCTTCCATTGAAATTAACAAAATCTATTTCTTTGACTAGAATTTCTTCGACAAATGAATCATCTAAAAATAAATTTGCATCATGAGATGATTGCTTAATGAGATTAAAAAATAGGTCATTAGTTTTTATGAAGTCTTTTCTGTATAATTCTTGTATTTCATAATCAATAGCATTTTCGCCGATTTTTATAGAATTAGCATCATGACACAAGCGACTCAAAAAGGTAAATTGCAAAATCATCAAACCTTTACTGACAATTATTACTTTCAAAATATTTGATCAAAGAA
>Ga0169931_10007191_pt1 | contig 16582 bp, 15 predicted proteins | sample Kivu_15m_20L_FD_129675 | JGI IMG/M metagenome (GOLD analysis project Ga0169931, IMG submission 129675) | Freshwater microbial communities from Lake Kivu, Western Province, Rwanda to study Microbial Dark Matter (Phase II) - Kivu_15m_20L... | ecosystem: Environmental > Aquatic > Freshwater > Lake...
GAGCTCGGCCACGGCCTTGGGGTCCGGGGCAGGCTTAAGGCGCCAGCGCTTGGCGAGGGGGGCGGGCATGTGCCGAAGATAGGCACGCCCCCCAAAGCTGCGAGGCCCCTGCCACCGTGCGGTGGAGGGGCCCCGTAGCCTAAGGCGTTCCGCCTTCAGCAGCAGGCGTTGGACGCGGCTCGCTAACGGTACCCGTTGATGTATGCGTTGGCGATGATCTCGCTCTCGCGGATCAGGCCCTGCACAATCTCACGGATGACGTCGTCGAGCAGTTGGTCCGAGTAGCGGTTCAGGTCATTGTACACGTGCGTTTTCCGCTTGCTGCTCTTGATGAAGGCGATCTTGTCCTTCTTCGTCATGGGGCCTTCTACGGCAGTTCCCGGAAAAGGATCGCGGGGGGGGGTGACGGAGGAAGCGGCACCCTCCCGGATGCCGCCGCTCCTTCACCAAAACCGGGGCCCATGGCAGCGCGGGTCCCAAGCGCTTATCGTTCGGTCAGGCCAGGCCCAGAGGGCGTTCCGACGTGCTGCGGGAGGGGCGCAGCCCGTGCATCAGGCGCAGGGCATGCATGTAGCGGTCAACCTGGCCGGCCAGCATCATCTGGCGGGCGGCGTTCTTTAGCTTCAGGTAGCGGTTCATGTGGTCTGGGGGGTTGGTTCCTGATGGATAACTGCCAACCGCTGTGCCAAAGTGTGCCGCCCGAAGGGCGCCTCCTACTTTCGGCGTCCCCGGGAAGGGGCCAAGACCGATGCAACGCACCGCCTACCTGGTGGGTATAGCTGGAGGAAGCGGGTCGGGAAAGACCAGTTTGGTGCGCGCGCTGCGTGAGGCCCTGCCGCCGGGCATGACCTGTACCGTTTCGCAGGACGATTATTACCACCCGAAAGAGCAGCAGGCCATCGACCCCAATGGCCGCATCAACTTCGATCTGCCCACGGCGATCGACCTGGATGCATTGACGCGCGACCTGCATGCATTGGTCTCCGGTGTTCCCATCCTGCGCAAGGAGTACACCTTCAACACGGAGGGCCGGGAGCCGGAGCTGATCGAGCTGAGGCCCGCACCCGTCATCCTGGTCGAGGGCCTCTTCGTGCTGCACCACCAGCCGGTGCGCGACCTCTTCGATCTGCGCGTGTTCATCGATGCCAGCGAGACCAGCCAGTTGGAACGCCGCCTGAAACGTGACGCCCGCGAGCGCGGCTACGGCGAGGCCGATGTGCGCTACCAATGGGAGCACCATGTGCTGCCCGCCTACCGCGAGTTCCTGCTGCCCTACCGGCACTTGTGCGACCTGCACGTGGTGAACGAGCTCGGATTCGAGCGTGCCGCACGTGTGCTGCGCGATCACTTGGTGAACGCCGCGCGGCAGACCGAGCCTATGCCTCAGTTTCGGTAAAGCCCGTGCTCGCGGATGTACGCGGCGACCGCAGGCTCAACCTGGTTCCCGATCAGCGCGCCACTGCCCACCAGCTCGCGCAACCGCGTCGAGGAACTGTCCATCACCGGTGCGCTGGAGATAAGCCGGACGCGTGCGTGACTTGCGTACGGGCTCAATGCGCCGTGCATGTCGGCGCCGGGCCGTGGATACACGAGGACGTCATGATGCGCGAGGATCTCATCCGGCTCCTTCCAGCGGTGGAACGATTGCAGGTTGTCGCTGCCGATGATGAGGCTGAAGCTATGGCCGGGCCAATGCGCGCGCATGGCGCGAAGGGCATCGACCGTGTAGCTGGGCTGCGGAAGGGCGAGCTCGAAGTCGCATGCTTCCAGTCCGGAATGGCCCAGCGTAGCCAGCTCCACCATGGCCAGGCGATGCGCATCGGGGCTGATGGACTGGTGCTGCTTGAACGGATTCAAAGGCGTGACCACGAGCCACACGGCATCGAAGCCCTGCTCTTGGCGCATGTATTCCGCCACAGCGATGTGCGCTTTGTGCGGCGGATCGAAGGTGCCGAAGAGCAGTCCGACCTTCATCGTGCAAGGAATTCACGAACGAGTGCTTCGGCCTCGGCGCACGCGCCGATGAGGTCGTCGTTCACCACGGTTCGGTCGAAGCGCGGTGCGTAGGTGAGCTCGTGCTCGGCCTTGCCGACGCGCTTCGCGAGGCTCTCAGGCGTTTCAGTGCCGCGCGCGTTCAATCGTTGCTCTAATGCTTGCAGCGATGGCGGTGCGATGAAGAGCGCGAGCGCGGAATCGCCGAACTCCTTTTTCAAGTTGAGGCCGCCTTCCACATCCACGTCGAAGACTGGGTGCCGCCCTTCTTGTTGGATCCGCGACACCTCTTCGCGCAAGGTGCCATAGAAGCGCCCGGGATACACCTCTTCCCATTCCACGAAATCATTGGCGGCGATGCGCCGCTTGAATTCCTCCTCCGTGAGGAACCAGTAGTCGTGGCCATCGCGTTCACTGGCGCGGATGGGGCGCGTGGTGGCGCTCACGCTGAAGGCCAGTCCCAAGCCGCGGTCCATCAGATGGCGCACGATGGTGGTCTTGCCAGCTCCTGACGGGGCCGATACGATGATGGCCTTGCCTTTCATCACAGCACGTTGAGCAGCTGCTCCTTCACCTTCTCCAACTCATCCTTCATGCGCACCACGAGATGCTGCATGCTAGCATCGTTGCTCTTGGACCCGATGGTGTTGATCTCGCGGCCCATCTCCTGCGCGATGAACCCGAGCTTGCGTCCTTGCGGCTCCTTCAGCGCAATGGTCTCGGCGAAGTGCCCGCAGTGCGCGCTGAGGCGCACCTTCTCCTCGGTGATGTCGAGTTTCTCGAGGTAGTAGATCAGTTCCTGCTCGAAGCGCGATTCGTCCACCTCGGCCTTCAGGTCGACGAGCCTGGCACGCAGCCGCTCACGCGTTCGGTCCTGGCGCCCGGCATCGAGCGCGGCCACCTCGTCGAGCAAGGATGCGATGCCCTGCGCGCGCTGCCGCAGCTCGGCCTCGAGCTTGGCGCCCTCGTTGGCACGGAAGGCCTTGAAGGCGCGGAGCGCATCGCTCACCAAGGCGCGCGCACCGGCCCATTCGGCATCATCGGCACGGTCGCTGGTGGTGGTGCTCACATCGGGCAGGCGAAGCACTTGCGCGAAGAGGTCGGTGCTCACCTCCGGCGCGGCCTCATCGCGGATCGCCTTCAGCTCGGCGTAGTACGACTTGATCAGCTCACGGTCGAAGCTGGTGTGCTTGGTGGCGTGCAACGATTCAGCGCTCACGAACACGTCGACCTTGCCGCGCACGAGTTCTTCGCCCAACGCTTGCCGCAGCTCCTGCTCACGGTCGCGATAGATGCTGGGCAGCTTCAGCAGCAGATCAAGCTGTTTGCTGTTGAGCGCGCGTATCTCGACGGTGACCTTGCGGTCCTTCACCACGCCCTCGGCGCGGCCGAAGCCGGTCATGGATAGAAGCATGTGAGCGATTGAGCGGCCAAATGTACCCGGCACGCATTCACGCTATTCCAGAACTGCTCGCTCAGTGCTCAAGATTGAGTGTGCGCTGCGGGGTATGGGACGTCAGGGTGGTGAAGGAGGTAATGGAGGCAGTGTCCACCCTCACCTGCACTACCTGCGCAGCATTAACCTCGCCCTCCTGCCTTATCCCCATTGCGAGCGCATGGATTTTCAACATCGCGCACCAATCCGACGAATTCAACTTTAGCTTCACCAGCCTAAAACCCTACTGCCATGTTAACTCGAACCCCGAACCCCGAACCCCGAACCCCGAACCCCGAACCTCGAACCTCGAAGCGGCGAAAGCGAAGGCAATTCTCGGAGTTTACGACAACGCATAGGCAGGTTCGCTGTTAGCCTGCTCCTCATGCTGGGTGCATCTCTCGGGGTAGCTCAGACATCAGGCGAGTGCTACACGACGCAAATACCCGAGCCTGAACAAGGTGGCGGAGGAGGAGGTATTCTCTTCTGCTATCAGGAGACAGACTGGACATTTGAGGATTCCCACAACTACCAGAACTGGCCCATAATCGTTTACCGAGTCTGGTTCCATGTAATACGCCCACTTGATGGGAGTGGGATATACGAAGGTGACCAGACTGCCGCAGCTACTGCGGCTCTTAGCGCAATCAATCAGCGCTTTTCCAGCCTGCAGCCTCCTACGCTACCGGTTGATCCTCCCGCCCCGTTTTACACGGATACGCGCATACGGTTTGAGCTTAAGGGAGTCACACATCATGACATCGGCGAACTTCAATCCCTGCCCCCTGGCCAGAGCCTTTACGGCGACGTCTTCCAATCCCAGCTCGGAGTGGAGAAGAAGCATATGATCAACGTGTACTTCTTCACGTTTCCGAACATCGCGACTTTCGGCGTAGTGAGTTCAACAGGAGCGTGGCCGAACCAAGAGATATTCATCAACATGGTAAATCATGGGGTAGGCGGCTCTGACTTACTCGCCCATGAATTTGGCCATGCCGCAGGAGTTCACCACACTTTCAATCCTGGATGCGGTACTGATAACATTGATGACACCTATGAGCCCGATGCGAATCAGTCCTATTCATCCTGCAGTCCGTTCACGCCTTGGCTATGGGTTGACCCCAATAACCCCAACAACATCCTCTGCGCAGGAGTGGGCATAAGCAATAACATTATGGGCTACAATTCCTGCAGAGATTACCTATCGCCAATGCAAACGAGAAACATGCATAAGATCGCAGCCAAACGCGCGGGCTGGTACACGGCTATGAACATGTTGCCGCGCATCAATCTTGAATGCCAGCCAAGCCCATTGGCCGAGGTTACGCATGTGCTTGCTGACGCCGTATGGGCTGTTCCGAAGGTCACAAACAAGGATATAGAGGTTCATCCTGGTGCGACCTTGACCATAAAGTGCAAGGTGAGTTTCGGCATACAAGCCAAGCTGATCATCCATCAAGGTGGGCGCGTAATTGTTGACGGCGGTGTTCTTACGAGCATGAACGGCGCTTGCAACTTCTTCTGGCCAGGCGTCGAGGTCTGGGGCACCACAAACCAGCATCAATTCCCAGAACACCACCCCACTCACCAAGGCCTGCTTGTGCTGAAGAATGGCGCCATCATGGAACACGCCCGTGAGGGTTTCACCAATTGGAAACCCGGCGATTGGAATTCCATCGGCGGCGTGATCCAGGTGCAAGGCACGCCTGACCAGGTGGGCTGCACTTTCCTTAACTGTCGCCGAGCTGCCGGCTTCATGGCCTACCAGAACTTTCATCCCAGCAACCCTAACATCCTCCGGCCCAACAACAGTTACTTCAACTACGCGAATTTCCGCGTGGACAATGATTACCGGGGTGGAGCCGACTTCGCCGCGCACGTGACCATGTGGAAGGTGGACGGCGTTGCATTCCGTGCCTGTGCCATGGAGAACGCACAGAGCACGATTTTGCAAAGTCATCAGCTCGGCAAGGGGATCGCAACGCTCGATGCCAGCTTCACCGCGACCGGCAACTGCACCGTGAGCCTGCCGTATGGCGTGCCTTGCCCGGATGACGATTACGACCATGGCTCCTTTACCGGCTTGGATCATGGCATACACGCGCTCGATGGGGGCTCCGGCCGCGGCTTCACTGCCGACCGCCTCGATTTCACCAACAACGTGGTGGGTGTGTACTCCACCGCACCTATGACCGTGACACGCAACCGCTTCGTGCTCGGCGACCGTGACGTGGCGTTGGATCAAGCGTTCGAGGTCGATTTCCAAGAACCCTACCACCGGGGCATCTCCACGCAGCACAGCAGCAGTTTCCGAATCGAGGAGAATAGCTTCACCCGCGCGGACAATTGGACTTCGCTGGGCAACACGGCAATCGTGATCGAGAACAGCGGCGCCAACAATACGCAGGTTTTCAAGAATGAGGCCTCCGAGATGGACTACGGCTACATCGGCGAAGGTCGCTGCATCGATGAACAGCAGGCCTCGTCCGTGGGCCACCAGTTCCTCTGCAACCGGAATACAATGAACCTGCACAATTTCTTGGTGCGGAGGGACAACTACGCCCCAAGCCTCACTTGGACGCATTCCATCCGTACGCAGCAGGGAAGTGATGCGAGTCCGGCGGGCAACGTGTTCGACCAAGAGGTGATGGTGCTGGACGAGAGCGACTACAAGAACGAAACGCAATGGGTGATGAACTACTGGCACGCTGGCGGCCAGCAACAGCCTTTGGATGTATCTGTGGGCTGGGTGGGCGTGACCCTAGCCAACGGCACCAACAACTGCCCCAGCCGCTTCACCGACAAAGAGGTCCGCTTGACCGAAGGCTTGACCGCCGAGATGCAAGGTGAGCTTCAGACCAAGAAAGCAGCGTACATCAGCACGGCCTACGTCTTTAATGCGCTGCTCGATGGCGGCAACACCGATGCGGTAGTGAACGAGGTGCAAACGAGTTGGCCAGCGGAAGCGTGGGACCTCCGGAATTACCTCTTGAGCAAGAGCCCTTACCTGAGCACAGAGGTCCTCAAGGAGATGATGCTCCGCAACACACTTCCGCAAGCCATGGTGCTGGAAATCTGCCTGGCCAATCCAGAGGCAACCAAGAAAGAGGGCTTCATCCGGTGGGCCGAGTACGAGGCGCCCAACCCACTGCCCAGCTACATGATTGACCTGATTGCGGGCTCTTGGGCACCCAAGACTTTCCGTATGCAATTAGAAGCGCAAATGGGTCAGCACCACGCGGACATGACCGTGGCAGCAGAGATGCTCCAGGCGTCGCTTCGCGTTGACGAGGAAAGCGTGCCGCTGGACGCAATGCTCGCAGTATGGCAGGCGCTGCCGAACTACGGTTCCCGCTACTCGGAAGCACAGCTGCTCCTGCGCAAGGGCGACTTCGCCGCCGCGCGTGGCGTGATGAACGCACTCGAAGCAAACTACCCGATGAAACCCGAGCGAATCGCCGAGCGCGACCGCGTGCTTTGGTACATTGATCAGTTGGAAGCGCTGAGCGTCGATGGCCGTGGCATGATGCAGCTTGATGCTACGGAGCTCGATGCTTGGCAGGCCTTCGCAGCGCAGCCTCAGGACATCGCCGGCACATGGGCGCGCAATGTGCTTTGCTTCGGCTACGATATCTGCTTGACCGGCCCCAATGGGAATCCAGGTGGGAATAAGACCCTGCGACCCACCACGCCCGTGAATGCCACTGAAGCCGAGCCACCGCTCAGCGTGCAGCCGAACCCGGCCAGTGCATGGGTGGCCATCAATTTCAAGCTCAACAGCACTGGCATGAACAGCCGCCTCCGCATGCTTGATGCAAGGGGGCGCGAAGTGAACTCCATCACACTGGGCGCCGCGATTGGGCAGGAGGTCTGGGATGTACGTGGCCTGCCTGCCGGGCTTTACAGCATCGAGTTGATTGATGCGGGCGCACGAATGGCCACGGAGCGTGTGATCATAAAGCCCCAAGAATGATCAGCAGGCAACTCATGCTGGCGGCCACCCTATCGGTGGCCGCCAGCAGCGGGGCCCAGGTCCCGCTCACCGTGGACACGAGCTTCCGGTTCTACTACACCCCGGAGATCATTGAGTATTGGGACAGTGTGCTGTCCTGGGATTGGGGACCAGCCGTTACCGATGTCCTTCTGCGTAACAATGGCGAGGTGATGCTCATGGGCGGTAACGTGATGCCGCTGAACGAGATCCCTTGGGGGGGCAACAGGTCGTTGATTGTTAATGCGCAAGGGCAACCGGAGTATTTCATGGGCTCTTTTGGGGCTGGGCAACTGATCGAGATGCCCACGACCAACCAGTACTTCAATGCCGGGGTCAGCAAACGCTTCAATTACAACGGCACGATTGACTTCACCTTTGGCATGGCAAGCATATATCTCCAGATACGCGCCACTGGGTCTTGGCAGATTTTCCCGGATCGTTCAGGCATCGTGGCCGGTACCTATCAAATAAGGGCAGATACGCCGCGTGATATCGTTCTGATCAAGATGGACCAATGGGGCGAGTGGGATAGTACGTGGACGCCGCGTCGTGCGGCAGGCTGGGGTGAGCCTTATGGCCAAATGCTCTTTCCGCTCAGCAACGGTCAATACCTCTTCAATGGCTCATGGACAAGCTACGAGGGGCGCCCATCCGGGACCTTGATCCGTATAGAAGCCGATGGCACACAGGATACAGCTTTCTACTTCCCCTCGTGGAAATCGGACATCGCCGCTATCTATGAGCAGCCCGATGGCAAGGTGATCCTGGGCGGCCGAATCTGGATGAACGGCATCGCTGACACCTTGCACCTGGTGCGCGTGAATCCTGACGGGTCGCTCGACCCCACATTCAACAACTACCTCGACTTCCGCTCCGGCACCCACGCGTACAGCTCCATGGTCTGCGGGGTGAGCGTGCTAGTGCCACTCGACGCCCAGCGTGTGATCGTGGGCGGTCATTTCACTTCGATTGATGGCAGTGCGCGCGGCTGCATTGCTTGTGTGGATATTGCCGGCAACCTGCTCGATTGCTGGCAGGAAGGCGGTCTGCATCCCGTTGGTATTTCCCAGAGCGGCACTCCGCTCTTCAACCTCAAAGGCATCAAGTGCCTCGGCAACGGGGACTGTTACCTCTACGGGCAGTACAAAGGATTCAGCGACGCCAATGGTTACCACGCGAATCAGGTGCTGGTGTCGAAGATCCACATGACGGTGGTGGGCGTAGATGAGCAGGTGAGCAGTGGCAGCGCCTTGCGCGTGTGGCCGAACCCCTGTATTGGAGCGCTGCACCTCGATTGGGATGGCCGCCCAATCCAGGAACTGGAGCTGCGCGATGCGCTGGGCCGAGTAGCTATGAAGCAATCTTCCGTCCTTAACAATAACTCCATCGACGTTTCCATGCTGGCCCCAGGCACCTATGTGGTGCTGGCGCGCGCAGCGCGAGGGGAGCACGCGGTGGCTAAATGGGTGAAGCCATGAGACAAGCTCTCTGCCTGCTAATCTGCTTTACCTCGATTCCCGGCGTCTCGCAGACATGGTCGCCCACCGGTGCTACGTGGTGGCACAATTACGCCAGCTCCAACCTTAACCTGAACGTCGTGGCGCGCACCACCTGCGTTGGCGACACGACCATTCTGAACGAAACCGCTAGCCTCGCTATCGTTGAGCTACAGGGATACGACAATCTCTTGCAGCAGCCCTACTCGCTCCAGCTCGGCACGGCCATCACGCGAGCGATCGGTGATGCCGTTAGTTATTGGGAACCGGGTTACTGGCTCCCGCTCTTCGACCTTGGTGTTCCCATTGGCGGCCAGTACGATTTAGTGGTGTACGGCGATGTGCATACGGCCAACGTGGTCGGGACGGGCCTTAAGAACGTGGGTGGAGAACTGTTGCGCTATTCAACGGTGACCTTCGATAACCCGGTGCTCGGATTTGCAAGCGACACGGTGATCGAGCGCATCGGCTATAAGCAACTCCACATCTGCCCAAGCCCTGCACTGAACCTTACGGGGCAAACCACTGCGCTTCGCTGTTATGAAGACAGCGAAATCCAATACAGCGCCCTACCATCAGGCACCTGTGATTACACGCTGGGTACCCCGGACATTTCGAGCAGCGGCGGGATGGTTGTCTTCCCCAACCCCGGCCGCGAAGGCTTCACGCTCTTGCTCGGCGGTGAGGCCATCAACGGCACCATGCTCGTGCTCGATGCGCTGGGCCGTGCGGTGGGAAGTGCGCCCATCCGCCAAGGGCAGTCGCGCTTCGATGCAGCAGGTTTGGCGCCGGGCGCATACGTGTATCGCGCGCTCGATGCCCAAGCAGTGCCACGTGCAACAGGATGGTGGGTGAAGGAGTAGCTCAGGGAAGAAATACAGGCAGGGAGGTGAAGGAAGTGAAGGAGGCAGCGCCCTCCCTCACTTCCTTCACCTCCCCCGCCCAGTACTGCATGCATCAATTGCGCAGCCATTGCCGATGCGCCGGAGCCGAGCAGGTATCGCCAACCTACTTCACCCGATCCGCTCTGCTCACCAGATGCACACCTGTGAAGATCAGCGCCGCGCACAGGCCTTGCTGCCCGCCGATGGAAGCATCGTATTCGCCGGGCAAACAGAGCCAAGCCCGTTACGATGCGCCGAATCTGGCTGCGGGCGCCTACCTCTACCGTGCAATGGATGCGAAGGGCGAGGTGCAGGCGGTGGGCCGGTGGGTGAAGGAATAGCGGATTCCTCTGGAGGTTCGTGAGGCAAGGGAGGTGATGGAGGTGAGCGAGGCCGCTCCGCCCTCACCTCCTAGGCCTTCATGTCCTGCATTGGCCGTCATCGCCGCAGGCAGGATTCAGCCTCACCCTTCACCTGGGAATGAACAGGCCAAGGGGAGCCTGGTGATGCAGGCTGCGCCACTGCGCCACGCCTTGTGGCAGCCGGGCAATGGCGGTGCAGTGGATCGACCTCTTGCATGGGAGGGAATGGGCGCCCGATACGATAGCCGCAGGCAATGGGCTGGCGAATGCGCAGCGGCACTGGGCCAAGGAGCGCAACTTCCCGAGGTGGTTTCCGTATCTATGCGTTAAATCCTGCACACATCGTCAGGCATCATGCGCCGACGCCATGCACTTTCCATTGCGGCCTGCCTGCTGACGGCGGCCGCATCCGGCCAACAGCTGATCCTGCAGGAGCATTGGTGGGTGCCCAATGGGGCCCTGAATGCCATCGTAACGGATACCGCCACCAACACCGTCTATCTCGGCGGGGCCTTCACGCACATCGGTCCGCTGAGAGCCGCAGGCGTCAGCCTTTCCGCCGCCACCGGATCGCCCACGCCGGGTTTCCTGAACCCCAACGACGGGGTCTATGCCGTGGCTCCTGACGGTGCCGGCGGGTGGTTCATCGGCGGGGTGTTCACAGCCGTGGGTGGCGTGCCGCGCAACAGATTGGCCCGCTTGCAGGCCGATGGCAGCCTACACCCCTGGAATCCCGGAGCCAACGGGCCGGTACACGCCCTGGCGGTCGTGGCCGGTAGGGTTTACGCGGGGGGCGATTTCACCGAGGTGGGCGGCCAGTCGCGCAACCGGATCGCCGCCGTCGACGCCGCCAGCGGAGCTGTGGATGCATGGGCTCCGCAGGCCAACAACATGATTTTCGCCCTGGCCGTGCGTGGTGATGTCCTGTATGCCGGAGGCTCGTTCACCGCGATCGGCGGACAATCGCGCAGCCGTGCGGCCGCCTTCCGCATCTCCACGGGCGCGCTTTCGGCTTGGAATCCGGGTGCCAACAACACGGTGCTCACCATCGGTGCACAGGGGCCCAGTGTCTTCGTCGGCGGCCTGTTCACCAGCATCGGTGGCCAGGCCCGCAGCCGCGTGGCCGCCCTGGATACGCTTGCCGGTTCCGCATCGCCTTGGAATCCCGGGGCATCGGGTCAGGTGAACGCCATCGTTGCCGCAGGGCCATTGGTGTACGTGGCCGGCACATTCACCACCGCCGGCGGACAGCCCCGCAACCGGATCGCCGCGATCGATGGGGCCACTGGTGCGGCAACCCCCTGGAACCCTTCCGCCAATCACACCATACGCGGGCTGGCGGTGGACGGGTCCGTCATCTATGCTGCAGGCGACTTCACGGTCATCGGCGGCCTGCAGCGCAGCAGACTGGCCGCTTTGGATGCCGCCACCGGCAATGCAACGGCATGGGACCCCAACCCCGACCAGGTGGTGCAATGCGTATCCGCCTCGGGCACCACCGTCTATGCCGGCGGCTTCTTCACATCGATTGGCGGGCTCATGCGCAACCGCATCGCCGCGCTGAGCACCATCACCGGCCAGCCCACCGCGTTCAACCCGGGGGCATCCGGCACGGTGCTCAGCCTTGCGTTGAGCGATGGCGTTCTGCATGTTGGCGGCGAGTTCACCGCCCTGGGCGGCGCTCCGCGCGACCGCCTCGCGGCGGTGAACGCGGCCACAGGCGCCCTGCTGCCCTGGAACCCTGGCGCGAATGGCGCGGTGCGCGCCCTCGCGGCGCGGGCCGGAACCGTGCACGCGGGCGGTGATTTCACCGCGCTGGCCGGCCAGCCCCGCAACCGGATCGGCGCGCTCGATGCCACCTCCGGCACGCTCGCCCCCTGGAACCCGTCAGCCAATGCCACCGTGCGCGCGTTGGCGCTCAGTGCGGGGCGCGTGCTGGTCGGCGGCGACTTCACCAGTATCGGCGGGCTGGGGCGCAGCCGCATCGCCGCCATCGATGCGGCCACAGGCGCCCCCACGCCTTGGGCGCCCGAGGCGAATGGCCCGGTGCATGCGATTGCCGTGGGGGATCCCGACGTGCTGGTCGGCGGCGAGTTCACCAGCATCGGCGGGCAGCTGCGCAGCCGCATCGCCGCCATCCACGCCACCACGGGCGCCTCCACCGCATGGGTTCCGGCGGCCGTGAACGCCACGGTGCGCAGCATTGCAAGCGAGCCGCCGCTGGTCTACATCGGCGGTGATTTCACCCTGGTGGGCGCCAATGCACGGAGCCGGCTGGCTGCCCTCGACGGACTTACCGGCCAGGCCACCGCATGGGATGCCGCCGCCATGGCCATGTCCGTGAACACCGTGACGCTCGCCGGCTCCAGCCTCTTCGCCGGCGGCGCCTTCATCAACATGGAGGGTCGTTTGCGCCCGCGACTGGCCGCCTTCATCCCGCCCATACTCCTGCCGGTGCAGCTGCTGCGCTTCGCCGCTGAACCCATCAATGGGCGGGTGCTCATCACCTGGGCCACTGCGCAGGAGACGGATAACGCCCACTTCACGGTGCAGCGGAGCAGCGATGGACTGGCCTTCGGATCCCTGGCCCGGCTCCCCGGTTCAGGGAACACCGCGCAGCTCACCGAATACGAGTTCGTGGACGAAGCACCGCTGCCCGGAACCTCCTACTACCGCCTGGAGCAGGCCGATGTGAGCGGCACGATCACCTACAGCCCGGTGGCAAGCGTGACGATCAAGCCGCCACCGCTGCTCGCCTATCCCAACCCCGTTACGCGGGCGCTTCATCTCACCGGCGACCGCTCGCAGGGGCATCTCTTCATCTACGATGCCTGCAGCCGCCTCGTGCGCGGGTTCAACTGGCCCGGAGAAACCGTGATGGTTGACCTTGGCGATCTTGCGCCAGGTGCTTATACGGTAGAGGTCTCCGCCAATGGCGCTTCGCAGTTGGTCCGGGTCCTGAAACGCTGATCGCACGAAGGCGGTCCTGACGGGCCTTGCCGGGGCGGGCCAGCCCTGACTTCCGGGCCGATCGGCAGAAGGACTACCGCACCCTGTCCGCGCGGCTCGCCAAGTGCACGCCCATGAAGATCAGCGCCGCGCACAAGCCCTGCTGCCAGCCGATGGAAGCATCGTACTCGCCTGGCAAACCGATGCGCTCCGCGCCGATGCGCATGAAGAGCCAGGTGATCAGCGCCGCGAGCACAGGCTGCATGTACACGTAGATGCCCACCACGCTCGGGCTCACCACGCCCAGCGCCCAGGTGTTCAGCAGATAGGCCACGAAGGTGACCATGACCACCACGAAGGCCATGGCCGCGACTACCGCAGAGGATTGCGCTCGCCATTCAACCGCCAGAAGCTCGCTCAGCCCGAAGGGCGCCACCAGCACCAGGCCGATGAGGAAGCACCACGACATCACCGTGACGGCGGTGTACTTGCGCATGAGCGGCTTCACCAGCACTAGGTAGAGCCCATAGCTGGTGGCGTTGATCAGGATGAAGGCATCGCCCAGGATGGTGGCGCCCGATGCGCCGCCCTTCGGCTTGAGCAGGATGAGCGCCAGCGCGCCCGCGGCGCCGAGCAGCACGCCGAGCACCTTCATGCGGGTGATGCGCTCGCCGATGAGGACGCCCGAGAGCACCAGCACGAGGATGGGCGTGGCCACCATGATGATGCTCGCATTGATGGGCGCCGTGCGCATGAGCCCGTGGAAGAACATGAGCTGGTTGAGCGCCACGCCGAAGAGCGCGCAGAGGAAGAGGCGACCAGCATCGGACCACGCGACGCGCTCCGGACGCCATGAGCGCAAGAGCCAGAAGAGTGCACCTGCGCCCAGCACGCGCAGCAGAATGAAGCCGCTGGCGCCGAGCACCTGCGGCATGAGTCCTTTTGCCACCACGTAATTGATGCCGTAGATGGCATTCACGACGAAGAGCGCGAGGTGGGCGCGGGCGCGGCGATCCATGTGAGGCAGCGAAAGTGCGCAGGGATACCTTTAGCCCGCACCGGGCACGTGGAGATGGATAGCACACCACAGAGTTCCAACGAACAGCAGTTCCGTCGCACCTTCCGGCTGAGGCGCGTGCTCATCCCCATCCTCATCGGCATGGTGGCGGCCGGCTGGCTCCTGTGGCGCGACCTTGCCAAGGAGCGCTACGAGCTGGTAGGCGTTGGCGCTGGCGATCACAGCTGGATCGATGCCAACGGCAATGGCATCGTGGACATGGGCGATCCGGCGGAGTTCAAGCCGGCGGGCGCTGGGCTCGGCGACTACCGTCGCATGACCGCGCGCGAGACCCTGCGCAGCATCAACTGGACCTGGCACAGCACCTGGTGGATCCTGCTCGCCGTGGTGGCCACCGCTTTCCGAGACCTCGGCTACATCTATCGCATCCGCGTGCTCAGCGATGGCCACCTGAGTTGGCGGCAGAGCTTCAACGTCACCTTCCTGTGGGAATTCGCCTCGGCCCTCACGCCCTCGGTGGTGGGCGGCTCCGGCGTGGCCATGTTCATCATCGGTCGCGAGGGCATCGCGCTGGGCCGCGCCACGGCCATCGTGCTCGTCACCGCGCTCATGGACGAACTCTTCTATGTGGTGATGGTGCCGCTCGTCTTCTTCGGCGTGGGCATGCAGCATCTCTTCCCCGAGGAACTCGACAATGCTTTCTGGGGCCTGCCCGTGCAAACCATCTTCTGGATCGGCTACTGCTTCATCCTCTTGCTGGTGGCCATCATCTTCTACAGCGTCTTCTTCCGGCCGCGCGCCTTCAAATGGCTGCTGCTGCATGTATTCAAGCTGCCCTTCCTTCGGCGATGGCGCCCGCAGGTGGTGAAGGTGGGCGAAGACATCGAGACCACCGGCGTCGAGCTGAAGGGCAAGCCCAAGCGCTTCTGGGCGAAGGCATTCGGCGCAACATGCTTCTCCTGGGCCAGCCGCTTCCTGGTGCTCAACCTCATCACGGCGGCATTCTTCACCGTCAACGACCATCTGCTGCTCTACGCGCGACAGCTGATCATGTGGGTGATCCTGCTCATCAGCCCCACGCCCGGCGGCAGTGGCATCGCCGAGATCGCGTTCGCGGGCTTCTTCCGCGACCTATTGCCCACGGCGGGCTTCATCGGTGCCATCGTGATCGTGTGGCGGCTGCTCAGCTACTACCTCTACCTCTTCATGGGCGTGGTGATCCTGCCGCGCTGGTTCCGGCGCACGGCACCGAAAGGTTGAGCCGGATACCTTCGGCCCCGCGCCTACGCACCAACAGCTTCAGCGCAACGCATGAAATTCGGCGTCGTCACCTTTCCCGGCAGCAATTGCGATGAGGACATGATCCATGTGCTCGAGGGCATGGGCCAAACCGTTGTCCGCCTCTGGCACAAGGAGCACGACCTCCAAGGCGTCGACATGGTGGTGCTGCCTGGCGGCTTCAGCTACGGCGACTACCTGCGCAGCGGCGCCATCGCGCGCTTCTCGCCCATCATGCAGGAAGTGGCCGCGCACGCCAAGAAGGGCAGGCTGGTGCTCGGCGTCTGCAACGGTTTCCAGGTTCTGTGCGAAGCGGGCCTGCTGCCCGGGGCGCTACTACATAACTCAGGACAGAAGTTCATCTCGAAGAACGTCTTTATCCGTCGTGGCACAGGCGATACCGCGCTCACGACCGCGGTGCCCGACAAGGCGCTGAAGATCCCTATCGCGCATGGCGAAGGCCGCTACCACGCGGATGCCGACACGCTGAAAGCGCTGAAGGAGAGCAACCGCATCCTCTTCCGCTATTGCGATGAGCAAGGCAAGGTCACGGATGAGGCCAACCCAAACGGCAGCAAGGACAACATCGCTGGCGTATGCAACAAAGGCCGCAATGTCTTCGGCATGATGCCGCACCCTGAGCGCGCTTGCGATGAGCGCTTGGGGAATTCTGATGGCAGGAGCTTGTTCGAGTCGCTGCTGAAGGCGGTGCCTGCCTGATCAGGGCACCACGCTCCTGAGCACAGGGCGCAGGCCCTTCACTTTCCACAGGTCTACCTCCCCGGAAGCACTATTGAGGTCGGTCCCTTTCCAGCCCGCGAATTCATGACCATCGGCCACACGCAACTCGATGCGCATGGGAATGCCCTCGAAGCAGGGCACGCTGTGCTTGCCCGGTGAAAGCACGAGGCCTTCCAGTAGCAGCTCGCCCTGATCGGCCCTTGGCGCTTCAATCACGGTTTCGCGCAAGCGCCTGCCCGTGTGCCTGGCCAGATGCGCGAAGAGGTGCGCTGGACGTTGCGCCGCGAAGCCCTTCACCTCAGCAAGCGATGCTTCCGGTGGGGGCATATCCAGCTGCAGGTCCCAGCGCTTGAAGTCCGCTGCGAGATCGGCGGCATGCGCGTAATGTAGGTTGTCAGCGATTGAAGGGATCTGCGCGAATGCTGCGGCCTGC
>Ga0169931_10007193_pt1 | contig 16572 bp, 5 predicted proteins | sample Kivu_15m_20L_FD_129675 | JGI IMG/M metagenome (GOLD analysis project Ga0169931, IMG submission 129675) | Freshwater microbial communities from Lake Kivu, Western Province, Rwanda to study Microbial Dark Matter (Phase II) - Kivu_15m_20L... | ecosystem: Environmental > Aquatic > Freshwater > Lake ...
AAGATAAAATATTATTATTTCATACTTATTATCATATGTAGCGCCAAAACTCACTTTCACTGCAAAAGCTGATCGTGTAAAAGCAAGGAGGCAGTTATAAGCACTGGTAGTCGCTGACTATGGCTATAAACAGTTTTCATCAAAACCAGCCGATAACATAAATCATTACTTATTTCAAAACAAACTCAGATTAGTGTCTAAGAGCCCTAATGGAGGCATTAGTAATGTATGAAGGCGTTTGTAAGACTACTAAACGAAAATAAAGTAAAACTGGTTCACTTTTTGTCAATCACCTTAATGATCAGGCCTAAATATTCTAAGAAATGGGGCTAAAAATGAAAATCAAAAATCTTTAGCATTAAAATAAGCTATTAAAGACATTCATTTAATAGAAAACAAAGAAAGAAATAGCGGAATAATAGACTTCATAAACTAATATTGTTGGTTCAGCCATTCAATCTAATATAGTTGGTTCAGAAATTTAAACAAATCAAGGCCCTACTGCTGTTTTTCTTGATGTTTTAAGGTAAAAATAATAATAGCTTACGATCAAGATTCAACAACATTAGTAAGACAAAAATGAATAGGAAAATAAAATTAACCAGATCTTAGATAAAAATATTTTGCTTTAAAGATAAGTTGGATATTGGAAGAGTAAATATCAAACTGTTATTCACTTTTAGCAATAGAAAAATGCTTTTAAGCAAAAAATGATCAAACAAAATGAAATCTTGCAAAGAAAAATTAACTATTACTAGAGCAAGGTAAATTTTATCAGATTAAGCAACAATACGTTTAAGCTGAAACAGAGAGAAAGCTGTAAAAGTAAAAAAATTAAAAGCTGTTGATTGGCGAAAAGTAAGATCTATAAGTGGAGACGGTGTTCAATCAACTGATCTAAAAAATTGATGTATTGCAGAAGCATAATGATACCCTTCAGCTGGCTCTCATTAGCAAAGAAGAAGACTTACGTAGTAGATAGAAGAGGCAATAGTAGATGAAAAAATCAGACTAAATTCACAATCAAATGAGCATCTAGCTATCTATGAAATTTAGCTAAATGATTAACCAGATTGCCGAAGATTAAAAATAATTAGAAAGAATCTATAAAGAAAATTTTTAACTTAACAAAAATGTATAAATTCTTGAGTAACGAATCTAAAATCTCAAAAAATAAAATCTAGAGAGCAAATAATCGCTGACATAATTAAAATAGAAGCTTAAAATTATTCGCGATAGTACTGAATCAAGAAAAAACTAGCATCAAGCTATGTTGAGGGTATAGAGGCATGCATACGAATCTAAAATATATCATTTAAAAAATACTATGAACATTTCAAAAACAATAAAAGGAAATTCTTTGCTTTCTGATAAATCCAAAGAGTTAAATAATCTAGCTAAACATATTTGCGAATTTTATAGTAAGCATAGTTAAAGTTCAAAAAGATAGGAGAAAAATTTTGAAATTGAGTTTTAAGTGAAATATTAAATGAAAAAAGACAATTATAACTTTGGACCAATACTGGAGTCATTATACAAAAAGTAAAGGCAAGAAAAAATTCCTAAAGCTTTCATGATCCTGATGGCGATTAAATCAAGCAACAAGCCTTAGAATATTAGAGTAGTAGGAGCATTTTGTTAGGGTTTCCGACTAGCCAGTCCTAAATCAACATTTTTATTTGCACTTGAAGATGAATCATGTTATTTCGTTTAGAAATAATATTAAGATAATATAGAGCTTTCGTTTGATGAAGATGTTTTTACTCTGGGTGTTCACGAGTTCGAATTAAAAAACAACGACAAAACGAATATGCTACATATAAGCAAAGGATTCCTCAATTAAAGGTTTTTTACGTGGAACAGTGTTGATAAATTTCTTGGAATGGCGTAAAATCCTTAGAAAAATCAACAAATAAACAGAGCCGATGTTTAATATTTGCAGATGGAGATTCATGAAGTGATAGTTAAATGATAGGTGTGAGTTGATTAAATAATTTTCGTCTATTAATCTTACAATAAAATGCTCATTAGACATATGGCTATTCCCAAGCGCTCCAATATGCTCAGTCTTGTAGAACCACAACAAAAAACTTAACAGTCTTAGGCACCAGAATACCCAGTTTATCTAGCACGTACTCTTAACCCTTAACAACCGATCGTCAATGGATTGATCTCTCCTACTAACAAAGAACCGATACTTCGTCCTAATTTCATTTAGGAAAACAATTAGTTCAGTCAACTGCGCAAATAGCACCCACAAAATTTGTAATTTATCGACTACAACTATCCTCTATAGTAGGACTCATCTCCTAAAAAAATTAAAATCTTTGAATATGCCAGAAATATTACTCAGAGGAATCATTAATAAAAATCGAAAGCTATTTCAGCATATAACCTTCTTTCAAATCATGCTTACTTTTCTCACAATTCGGATCTTTCTTTGCAGGATGAAAAAGATCACTAATAAAAGAAAGTCATAAATAAGCATGCATATCTCACAGGCAAAACAACAGTTTATAACACGATTTAAAAGTTTAAATCACGCGGACTTCTGTTCAATCAAACTATCGACCAGTCTCACTCGAACTATACAAAAAAATATTCTTATTCTCTGCGAGATAATACTAAAAGATAAGAAAATAATCCGTCAACTCTCAAAGTGAGAAAAAGCTCACTTTTAGATTAACCATAGTAGCCTCTTATTTTGAAAAAACAAAAATTAAGTTAAAATTAAATGCAAAGACCAAAATAAGACTAGCCTATTGTAAGGAGGCCTTACAACAAAGCTAAACTTAAAAGCTTAGACAAGATAAGAGTTTTCAGTCAAACTGCTTTTGTATAAAGAAAAAAGATGCCTTCTGAAGAAAGTACGAAAATGAGAAGCTAGTTGCTTTTTGAACAGCCTTTGTTAAAGCACCCTAAAATAAGAAAAACATCAGAGTAGTAATGGCGCTTGAACAAAAAAGCGGAGAGTGAACTCGATAATGCTAATAAAATCATCAAATTCGATCATAGAGTTCGATCTTTGCAACCAAAAGAACTCAATAATAAAACTTGGTCTTTGAAACCTACTTAAGAATTCCATAATGCTCAATTTAGAAATCCTACAGAGAAAAGAATATTTGAGATTTCATTTAGGACGTCAATAGCCTAGCTCAAATAAATATGTGCCCTCGGACATCTCAGTCAAGAGCAATTTATTTTCAAGGTACCTTAAATATTTGCTTATCCTGTGTTTTCTGGTTAGGAAAGTCAAGATGAGCTGTTCCAAAAGACTGCCGAAGTTTTCAAACAACTTAAAATCAACAAAAAGGGAGATCTAAGCATTAAAAAGTATCTGAACTGTGTGATGAGTGTTTACGACAATATTGCGCTTATTTGGCATTTTTCTGGTAGAGTCTACTTGGGCGGGTGGAGACAGGAGACCTTGGGAGCAGGCATGAAGCAAGGGCTGGGTCTCTAGTGGTTCCCCAAAAAATATTTCTACTATGGTCAGTTTGCTAGAAACAAACGCGAAGGCTTAGGCATTATGAAGACCAATAATGATGATATTTTCGCTGGCAGCTGGAGAGTAAACAAATTCTGCGATGATTACAGCGAGCCATAATCTCCGATAAAAAGACTTCAATAATAATAGTGATGATTAATAAATGCAGTTGATTTAGTTATATAAAACTTGAAGGTTTATTAGATTTAATAAAAACAAGATGGATAGTATAAAGTATGGTTCTATGGGAGGACTCTTAGATATGTAGAAAAGTAAGATCTATGTCAATTCCTCTTATACTCGATAACGATATCTTTCTCAAAGATCTGCCATAATTTTGTACAACCATCCAAAAAAATAAAAGAAAAGTATGGAGCTGCATAAAGCAAATAATCAAGATATAGGTGTTTTTTCGATGGAACATAATTTTTTAGAAAAATGGCGTTCATCTAATCAAGCTTTGAATATTACTCGTCCTTCTTTCAATATAAAAAAGAAATCAGAGAATAAAGAAAGAAAAAAGAGACAATAGATTGTTCTCTAGTATCCCAAATAGCAGTAAAAATACTAAAAACAACGACGTTTGTAAAGATGGCTTATGTACTTGAACAAGCAGATAGCATAAACTTCAATCAATAAGCTAAACAAAGAAATGGATTTTCCATCTCAAAATATTCCTAATCGTAATACTTCTTACTCTTAAAACAACCACTACAAAACAAAAAATGGTAATCGATAGAAAAAATATAATGGCACAAGCTTTGATTTTTATGATAATAATTTTATCAGAGGCTCCGGAACCAGAAATAAGGCAATCAAAACTGGAAAAAATGTTTGCCGACAATTAATAAATTCTATTTAAAAAATGGGTGTTAAAGAATCAAATCATGCCCTCAAAAGCTCAAAAAATAAAAATAATAACAATGATGAAGGAACTTGGGCTATGAAACCTTGGTAAAAATCTCAAGATACATAAGAAGACCCTTTCTATAACATTTGATTGATTTTTTTCGTTAAATATAACAAAGTTTTATGCTCTGATATATTATTTATACAAAAGATGAATAGTTAATCATATTAAAATTTAATAAAGGTTTATTTTCAATAACCAAACACTTGGATATGCCTAGAAGACAGAGAATAAAACGATCTCATTCGCACTAAGGCTTCAGCTTGGGTCATCACACAATATACGCCACTAGTTCCACTCATTTTCCCTAAGCTTATTCTGTTTTCGGCAAGGAAATAGTTATACCTTTAAAAAAGATCTTTAAGCAGCCAAATAAGATAAGTTACGTGGGCTCAATCGATCAATTCATCGAACAATTCTAAAAATAAAACATAAAAATTTCTGAAATCAAAATGGTTGGTCTGTCATTCGGAGGTCGTTTAGTAAAAAAATCTTCAATAGTATGCAATACCATATGTGCGGTTGCAAGTTTAGGTCTATGCTGTTTGAATTTTGTTTCAAATATGAATTGCTACCGTTAAATGTGGTACCCTAAGTACGTTTTTGACGATTATGATAAGCTTTTAGCTTTAATCTAAAGATTCAAATGTGTTGAGACTCTTGTTATTAATTTTCAAGATAATTCTTTAACTAAGTAAATCGCAGATTCAATTGATTAGGCCTTGTATGCGAGCAATATTCACAGCATAGTTCTTCGAAATTTGACTTATTTTATAGAATTACCTGGCCTCGAAGATTTTTTTGCAAAAATAAGAAGCAAACCTTAGACAAATTTTAAATTTATTTGGTAGAAATTCAAAATTATTACTGATGAAGATTTTCAGTCTGAGTAGTAAAGATTGCTTTCCACTTGATTTATTTACTTATTTGTAAGCTATTTATTATTCAAAGATATTAATATTCATAATAAGTAAAATGGTGTTAAGTCACTAACGTGCCAAAGCACGAAGTTAAGTCATCAAAAAAAACAGTGTAAGCTACCACTTTCATCTCGCCTTCACAAAAGACCAGTATTCAGGCCTTGCCGAGATATCTTTTGATCTCATCTCAGTGCCGAAATAGTTTACTCTGGATTTCAGTGGTAAAACAATCAAGAAAATCATTATCAATAGTCAACTGTCGTAGCCCAAAACAGACGATAGTTTTATTATTGTGGAAGTGGCTAACCTCAAACAAGGAAACAATGTGATCATTGTACACTATGAGACGGGATACGACAACGATGGCAGCGGATGCTGTAGCTTTATTGATGTCGACAAAAAACAGTACATTTACTGTTTGTTTGAACCGTACTACGCAAACAGAGTGCTTCCGTGCTTTGACCAGCCTGACCTAAAAGCTAAAATGCAGCTGAACGTTGTGTGTCCACGCTAATGGACTAAAGTTCTATCAAATTAGCACGCACTTATATAGACTGAGCTAAACAAATAGCTTTATCTTTTAAATCTTCCTAACACACCCAACAATTCCACTGCGGCTTTAAGAGAAGAACTCTAGATCTATCTGTAAGGTAAGTAAGGCAAAATGACTTTATTTCCTTGGACTAAGCCCTTACCGACCTATCTTTTCGGTTGTGTAGCCGGATAGTATCTGTAAGTAAAACATTAATCTCCTTATAATGTACTTTAAGTCATATTTAGGGTATTCCTATGTCCCTTTTCTGCATATAATCTCTTTATGTATCATTGCGAAACTTATCAGATTTGATATTTTAAGTTACAACTTAGTCCATGCGCTTCTTCGAGTCATTTTTCGGTTACAAATTTCCCTTTTCAAAATATGATCAGATTTTCGTGCATGAGTATGCCTGGGGTGCCATGGAAAATGCTGCAATAGTTACTTTTAATGATAAACTGATCTATACTGAGAAAGTTTCGAGTGAAAAATATTTTCATTTAGCCAACATAGTGGCTCATGAATTGTCACATCACTGGTTTGGAAATTTAGTCACTATGTAGTGGTGGGACGATCTATGGTTAAACTAGAGTTTTGCTGATTTTATTTCTCATTTTTGTCTGGACAAGATATCTAAGACCTTAAAGCATGTGCAGTTGGAATCTCCTATGGCTTCTTTTTTAAAAAGAAAAGGTTGGGGCTATTAATAAGATCAAAAAATTACCACACATCCTATTAGAGGACCAGTTCTGAACACAAGTGTCGCCGAATCTATATTTGATGGAATAACATATGCAAAGGGAGCAGCCACTATGAAACAATTGCTTTTTTTAATGGGCTAAGAGAATTATTCGAAGGCACTGGCCTCATACTTTCATAAGTATGAGTGGGATAATACAACGATTGATGATTTCTTGGGAGAACTGCAGAAATAGTTTAAAACTTAGTTTACACTTTAAGAATGGCGACAACAGTGGTTGCAAAAAGAATCATTAAATGTATTAGAAGCAGTATGGGATTCTAACAGTAAAGGTGGCTTATAATCTCTTACTATAAGGCAAACTGCGTCTGCTTCCGAACATTCAACTCTAAGATACCACAAAATTCGCTTAGGGCTTTTTACTTAAGATTGCCAGGTAAATGTTATCGATGTTTTGATTCCTCCTAAAGGCTAATTTTAAGTTAAAATGAAACAAAATTGCAAATATTCTGCAGTTTTGCTTAATTACGATGACTATGCCTTTGTTAAGAATAAGTTAGACTAAGTTTCCCTTCAATTTTTCCTCAAAAACTTAGCCAGAATAGACAATGTTCTAAACAGATCTTTGATATGGAAGACCTGCTTTGACATGGTCAAGGACGCACAAATGAAAACAGATCAGTTTATAGAAGCAATACTGAACAATCTTTCGACCTAATCTTCTGACGGAATTTTATAAAGACAACTTGATGCAGCTTACGAATCTATCAATACTTTTACGCCCTAAAAAGCAAGAGCTAAACTCAATAGTGCAGTATTTGATTTCTTGTACAAGTTTTTGCCTACCATTCCCTTATAGCAAGACAATAGGATTGTTATTGCTAAAAGCAAGTTGGTAAGTTTTGCAAAGACTGATTCTTAGAAAAGAATTTTGATAAACTGGAGTTTTGGAAAGGATGAAAATCTTATTAACTTCCCGATAACTCATGGTCAGAAATGGAGTGTCGTTTTGAATGCATTCACTATGCCTGATCTGAGCGTTTAGTATAGAGAAGCTATGTTCAGGACGCAACAATAGCTTGATAACTCAGACTTTGCCAAAAACTATCGTTTGATGTGTAATGCACTAAAATCAACTTCCTAAGAATTTTAGTAAATTTACTTGAGTTTCCTCGACCCTAAGTCGTCCTACAGTATGACAGTTAAGGAATACATAGCTTCGGGCTGGAATCATTCGATTCATTCAGAAAGACTAAAAAATTACAGAGATCGCTTTTTCAATGATATCTAGAAAGCAGCCGCAGTACTAACTGCTGATCATTTCAAGATATTCTATACATATCTACGACCAGGCGACGATGATCTCGCTTATCAGATCTAAAGATTCGAGAAGGTCAAGCTTCCACCTGGAATGGAAAAAAGTTCAAGAAATATTCTCAAGATCGTCGACGATCTTAAGAGAAGACAAAAAACATATGAGCTCTATAAGTGATTAAAAGTAAAAATAATCAATATAAATCAAGGATAGTGTATTGAAATAAATTTATCATATACTCATGTCGATCAGCAAATAGTCCAGGATGCTGCCAAGCTTCAAAAGCACCAACATGCTTGACACGACAATCGCTAAATCGAAGGGTCGATTGCTACGAGACCGTTCGACAATATCGAACTATCTGACTCCTCAAAAGGACACGATAGATACTAAATCTTTAGTAGACACCAACCTTCCAGAAATATCTAGTAAGCGACAACAGATGAAGCGAAGCTCTTATCTTTAAATGTGGCTAGACGAAGCCTTGGATCCGCAATAAAAAATATCAAGTAACTAATCCAAAGTCGAAAAAACTGGACCTCTTATGACTGTCCGTAAATTTGAGTTAGACCGAAAGTACCTTAAGACTCAAAATATTTCGGAAGACACTATTGCTAAACTATATAATAGTTTGTATGTTTACACTCATGGGATCGACAACCTTTTCAAGGAAATGCTAGCTTTGACGAAAAATCAATAGTATACTTAAAAAAAACTTTTGCAAAGTTTTTGGAAGGCTTTCATAACTCTGTTAGAGGGCTGCAGTAGTTTTAGAACAAGTTTTTAATTAATTGAGTAAAGCTATGTAAAGCAAATCGGAGAACTAAAGGAATCTTTTTTGCGAAAGGAGATAGTTTACTAAGAATAAAAAAAAAGTTTAGAAGAAGAAATACACAAAATGAACAAAATAATTATGTAAAGCGGCAATTAATTGTCTAAGCTGGCAAGCGATTTCAAGATTACTGAATCTACTCTTCAGTTAACTGACAATGCTTTCAACGAATAAGTGCTTCTACGACTAAAATTTTAAGAAAAAATTAACAGGATGTTCAACTCTTACCAGGAGCTCAAACTAAAATATGAAACACTTCTACACAATATCCAAGTCAAAAATTAGGATTAAGTATTAAACATGAGTAAAATTTCAGAGCTGAAAATGTAGCAATAGAAGACTATAATTCATTTGAATGAGAAATAACGACAACTTTTAAGAGCCTAAGCAATTATTAAATAAAAAGATGAAAGTATCAATATAAAAAGATAAGAAAACATCGATCTCACACGCCAACTCAAAACCATTTAGTAAAATTAAGAACTCCATCAGATAAGACTTTAAAGCATCACAGCAAAAGCAGATTCTTTTAAGATGAAGTATGAACAAGGAATAGCAGAAATATCTGCGAAAGAATTGATTATTAAAGAGCTCTAGCATAGAATCTTTTAAATGCAGAAACAAGTGAATGAAATTAGAAAAAATAATTAGATTATTTATGAGCAGTACGAGGAAAGTGGATAAAAGCTCAAGCAGCTCAAGAGTGAACTCATCAAAGCGCATGCAGACGCTAAAGATGCAATATAGCAAGCTAATTTAGCCATTAGCCAAGCTAACGAACTGAGATTAGATAACTAGTTACTTATTGAAAAATTAGTAGTAGTCGAGCATAATTTAAAGATAACTGGCGATTAGTTAGCTATCAAATCGTAGAATGTCTAAAAAAACAAGGAATTAATTGCCTCCTTACATGCAGCTAAAAATAAGTATGAAAATATTTGCAACATCGCAGTCAAGCAGAAAGATAGCGTCGAAAGTATAATGTGCTAAACAATCAGTCTTAAATGTCAGATAAGTTAAGAAATGGAAGGCATCAAAATGCTTCTTAAAAGCAAATAAGAAGAAATTATGCAACTTAATGATAAACTTGCGACTTAAAGAGAAATATTCCGCAAAAGAATTTACGATCTTAAAAATTAGATTTAGCAAAAATAAAGTCAAATATTAGGACATTATAATTTACGTGTATAATAGCGGTAGTTTATATAGACAGCTAAAAAACAAGCTAATAAAGATTAAATTTAAATAGAAGCATTAAAACAAATTAAGAGTAATCTTTAAATTGAAATTTCACAAATCAATGTTCGCTGCAAAAATGCTGAGAACGAAAGAATAAAACTATAACAGAATATGAAGTAGCTGAACTAAAAACTAGAAGAAATAGCGAAAAACAATATGGATATGTAAAATAGCATAAGTAAGAAGGAATGGCTTTTAAAGGATTTGCAGGTTAAAAAGCATGAATAAAACTAGCATTTAAGAGTGCTTTTATAAGAATATAGATAATAAAACAAGGGAAAAGTAGGAAAAATACATCCCATGCTGTATTAAGATGTCCTCATGCAGATTGATAGAGCTACACACAAAATACATAATCTTCAATAAAATTTACAAGCAATAGTTTAAGCTAACAACTAATCTCAAAAACTCAAAGATGATCAAATAGCAAGTTTATCTGAATCTAAAAAAAGTCTATAAGAAGCATTTAGTTTGAGTTAATAAAGTAATCGTTCTCTAGAAGCAGATAATACAAGATTCCAAACACTTTTGAATTAAAAAATTATATAAATATAAAAATTAGGCTTGTAACTACATGTTTTAAGCTAGAAAGCTGAGAGCTAGCAAACAAAGCTTTCCTTGGAGGTAAAATAAAATGTTTAAAAGATGAAATAGATGAAAAATGATCTTAATAAAGAGAACAAAAAGAATCTTTAGCTTTCAATATAAATGAAAAAACTTAATCAAAGCTTCGCAAAAGCAAAAGATCAATATAATTAAGAAATTTAAAGATATAGATAAGAAATCCAAAAGTTCAAACAAGAAATCTAGGAACTTAGCAAAAATTAAAAATTAGGTAAGCCACAAAGGAAAAACAGTAACGTGCCTCCTAGTCGGCAGTCAGAGGTGCCAAAAAGTAGACAGTCTGACATGCCCCAAAGTAGGCAATCGTAAATTCCAAAAAGTAGACAGTCAGATAAGCTTTAATCATAGTCTCGAGGCACACATCAGGAATTTAGAAAAATTTGTGTTGACACAGGCATTCAAACTGATAAAAAATTCAGTCACGCTAATAAATTCGAGGTTTAAGAGGAAGAAAAAGCTTAGATAGGATGTCAAACTGGAGTGCAACATCAAAAAGTATCGGAAATTGGCAATTCCACGGTTTAGCCTCGTGAAAATCGGAAGATTGACTATCAAGATTTCAGAAAAGCTCTAAAGATGACTTATATGCGACCTTGATATTCATAATATTTTAAAAGATATTCATATTTTAATCACTTAAGATGGTGTTTTGTTAATATTTATGATTTTTAAATAATGATTTATGAAGAATACTATTAATATAAAATCATTAGTTCATTTTTCTTCCTGTAGAGCTTAGTAGTTTTTCTCTACTTTTTTGATAAATATGCGGTTCAGATGCTCAACCTGATGGTTAAGTTAGTCTATTTTTTTATAGTACTCTTCAAGATTGGCGATGTTCTTCTTGAGCTGTGGCTAAACGATCTTTGCATACACCATCAGAAGATCAATCATTAGAAATATTTTAAAAATTATGCTTTAATTTGGGTTTATATAGCTGATGGTTCTGAAACTTAGTAATCTTTCTTTGCGTTTTTGCTTAGAATTGATCGGATTACGCTAAAAAAACTCAAGAGTGATTGTGTTCCAGCTGTGGCTGAGGTAATTACAGTGAAACATAAGCAGATCTGTGTTTTAAATCGTTAGTTATATGTTAGTGACATACCTGATGCTCATGACCCCTGAGCCATGTTGGAATTCTATGAGATATTCGTTCTTAGGGCACTTATCATCTTTGATTTTGTCCATGTCACTCTAGATGTAGGTTCCTAGTTTGCAACTTTCTTATATTTTCTAAAGAAGCATCTTATTAAAGGGCTTAAAAGGCTTTTAGGATACTTAAATGCGTATTGAATATTTTCTGGTTTATCTTGTTGCACCCTAGACGCTTCCAATAATCAATTTACGATTGATTACTCCTTATTACTCGATTAGACTGTTGGCATTCAAACTCTGTCCTGAAAAAAGAATATTGAATTTGATTAACATTTGCACGCACTGTTAGAGGATTTCTTCTATGTTTTCGATAGAGTAAGCTGGCTCTCTTTTGCTTTTAAGAAGTTTTCTCTAAATGGTAATCAAGCTAGTGTATATTCTGGAGGTTTAGGGATGAAAACGGAGGGCGGCGAAGAGAGAGTTGTTGAGGCACTTAACGAGAGAACTATGTTCCCTGAAGACTTCTGTTTCCTAGAGACATAGGATAAATGTTTTGGGTGCTAGGGAATGCAGTTGAGGCATCAGGTAGTTCTCGACCATGTCTCCCAAAGACTCTACCTGTTTGACTAGTACCATGCCCTAATGAGTGCCTTTCATTAGTTGTAAATGTGGCCGCAGTATGTTTCTTATCTTGAGGATAAACTGGCAGAAGAACTACTGGTAGCTTGCAGGTGATCGAGTGATTTCGATCGACTAAAAAGATTGGTTTATAAGCGTTTTTTATTAGTTAGACATTTTGTTGTACTAAACTTCAAGCATGTAGACGCAGTACGCCTCCTGTAGGTGAATAAATTAACCTCGTTTAGGCGGACGACTGAATATCTACGTGCTCATCAGCATATTAGTCGCACGCAGATGACAAGTGTAAAGAAGATAAGTAACCTGCACTTGCATAGTCAGGAATGAGCGTACGTCGACGGGAGCTTGAAATTTGAGTTGAGATCTTTTTATTTTTCTGTTGTAGCGGACTAAATGAGATAGCATCTCAGTATTTTACTAAATGTTGAGGTAGGCTTCTGCTATTTCGCGATCTTTAGACTCGCTAAAGGTAGTCTGCGTGTTGCTTTCGCTTTACATTCAACAAAAAATATATAGAAGGAAAATCAAGATGAAATTGGGTGCCAGTTTTTTGTTAGAGGGGAAAGAATTTCGAAGAGCCTAGTTTACTGTAAGGCTATATAATTAATTTTATTGTAGTGTTTATTCCATAATTATTAGTTGTGAATTCTGTTAATGGAAGATTATTCTGATAACTGCAATCCTCTATTCGATTAAAACTGGATATCTCCGCAGTCTGATAACGAAGCCCAGCCCAATTTTACCAGTTAGCACGTGCTTCTAGAGCTTCAACGTGCCAAATAACGTTTTCATGCTTTTGCCCAATAGCTCGGTAGCATCGCTCTCACGCCTATTCGAGAGGACATCCGTTTCTACTGCGATGGGCAGCGCAAACAGGGTAAAGGTATCGAATTTGTGCTGAAGCCTGAGACAATTCTTCGAAAATTAGAAATGCGCATCGACAAGTACATCGTGCTCTAGTCAGAATGCTCAAAACAAAACGCATTAAACGCAATTGGGGCGAGGAAGATCTTAAAATACTGATATGGGTGGTGTCAAAGTACGCTGATCAACGCGGACTCACCGACCTCGAAAAAGAATTAGTAACAAACTTTATAGTCAGAACTAAGAAGATTGGCGTTTCATGGCCTCAGTCATCCCTGGAGTCACCTAGTAGGGCTGCATGTTTAAGTGGCTTAGTATCAAAAAAGTCACTCTCGCCACTAACAACTGGACTGAACATGAGTCACTTCTGCTTGCAGATGTAGTCAAGGTTCACCTTAATTTAGTCCCTAATAGCGAGCTTAACTGGAAAGCCGTTTCTCAGGAACTATACAAAATGAACGATTAGAGTCACAAGGTTTACCGTAACGCTAAGCAGTGCCGGGAGCATTGGACCTGCTACCTGAGTCCTCAGCTAAAAAAAGGGCCCTGGCAGCTCTACTAAGACGTCAAATTACTTAAATTCATCAAAGATAACAAAGGTCTGAAGAAATGGTCTGAGATAGCCCGCAGTTTTGATGGTCGAACCTAGAACGCCCTTAAAAATAGATATACTTTGATTATAGAGAAATAGAAAAGGCAACCTCGTAATAGAAATAAGCCTTAAATAGATCTTATAAACGAATATCTTTAAAAATGCTATGTGGAACAGTTCACCTAGCAGCTAAAGGTTGCTTAGGGAATGATTTTTAGAGAAGAAAATGTTTAGATCAAGGCAGAAGCAGATCTAGTGATCTAAAAGGGACCTTAAATTAGATAGATTTGTTTTCACGACTCTAGTGAGATCGCAGTGACTCCCGTCAGGGTTGAAAGGTTTAATTTTAGTGACTTTGAGGCCATCGATCCTAAATTTTTTAAGGACATACAGCCAGGTGTTATGTAATCTGACGGCACATTCAAAAAAATAGTAGCGAATCCTGAGCTGAAAAAATAAGATGAGAATAAAAAGAAAGTCTAGTAGGTAAGAAAGGGTCCCTTCATATTGTAGCGTTTGACTAAAAAGGGAAACTGATTAATACTTATCTGTAATTTTTTTAAATAATCTGTTAAAAATGCATCATTAATCTATCTATTCATGCTTTCCTGCCAAATCTGTCTTTTTTACGAGGCTGTCTAGCCTAATCGTCAGAGACTGCATTTTTGTATTATTGGTTGACTATCGGAGCTGCTTTTGTGGGCGAAGGAGTGCCACTGAGTCGAAGAATCTTTTAAGACCGATTGATAAATTAATCTTAGGCTACAGCTTTTTTGTTTTTACTGTTGTCAAGAGTATCGGGATTAACGCCATAACTTAGCCCTATCTACTCTATTGCTTAGTCTTATGGCGCAACATTAGAAGTTTCAGTGACCCTAAGTATATTAGCGCCTTGTCTAGAGTGTACTGACTAAGGACTTCGGGGTTGTTATTGGACTTTTAGATGGTTAGTATTGATCGTGATATTTTATTTTATTGAAGGTCGATTAAGAGGGTACGTCTATGCTTTTTTCTTTTCTTTTTTAAATTTCGACTGTTCTTGCCTTAATTAAAGTTTTCTTAGCTACTAACTGAAGGACATGCTCACACCCATCTTACCGGAAGAATTATATAATTTAATCAGACAAATATCACTCTATTTATTGTTAAGCCCTTTACTAAATATTTTTTTCCTCAATCTTATCGATGATTTCCCTTTTCGTTTACTATATTTAGCTAACTTTTTAAGATATTTTTGCATTATCGATCTCCTAATCTTTTTCTTAAGAAGCTGTCTATTTGCCTTCTCCTTCTTCTAAACTTCTTTTTTATTATTTTAAATCTTGTTTTTGAGTTTGACTTAACTTTTCATCAAGTTTTTGTATCTTTTCGTTGATACTATTTATCCAGCTAGTGCTCAGATTCTAAATGTTTTTGAGTTCTTTCAGGGTATTGTTGAGATGCTGCAACTACATCGAGGACTTTTCCTGACGATTCGTTGATTATTTAATACTTTTTATTTTGCGAACCGCGCAGGTTTTGTTGTGGAGCTGAGCGAAATACAGGCCAGTTGAGGCCTAGTTAGCGATCATTATGTTCCACTACAAGTAGTTAGTTTTTATGCTCTGAAGATATGCAAGCATGCAATTGTTTGAGTACTGTTAGTGCTCGATAGCGCTTATTATATTTTCGAGTTCTTTCTGGTTTTCCTACTTGGCCTCGATGAGCTTTTCTTTAAAAAAACCGAACAAACGATTCATCAGATTATATAGAGTGAATAGCACATGCTTGTAGATAGTATTATCAATAAAAATAATTTTTTTTTTAAATAATAAGAGTTCTATAGCAAACATTCTATGATTAAAATCATGCATTCTATTTTGTAAAATTATCTGCTCGACTCGTTTAAAAATGATTATTTTTTTTTTTAAGTTTTTAAAGCTACTTAAGTATTTATTCTTTTCTTGAGGCCAAAGTCTGCTTTAAATTTTCTTTTTCTTTGCTTAAACTCTGAGCATTTTGATACAACTATACTTATCTCACTATAGTAGTCCACACTTGTGACTAAATTTCTATCATATTGGCCTTGTTCATGCCTTTGAGATTTTTACCTAATCTTCTGTCATTGAGCATTTTGTCGAGTGCTGCCCTGACCATAGTTTTCTATATAAATGCATCTTTACTAGACAGGTGCTGTTAAGCAAATGTTCACTAAAAAACTGCTCTGCTTCAATATTTTTTTCTGCGAGCAAATCTCTGATTCTTTTGCTTTTTAATGAGAGCTGACTCAAGAACATTTCTATTTCTTGTGAAGAGCAGGCAGTTGGTTCTTATGCGGATTCGCTTTTGATGTGAGTAAGGGAGCCTTTTGGCTTGATAATGAACTTGTGCGAGCCGATTTGTTTTTGTTGCCGCAGTGCTTCCATTTATCGTTAGATTATTATAGCGTGGTAATTATTAGAACTAGTCTTTGTGTAATATTGAAATTAGTCTGGATAGAAAATGCGCAGTGTAAGCAACAAAAGGTTCAGATATATGATTCAAGATGATGTTTATGAATAAGAAAAAGACAGACTGAGGAGACAGTGCACTAATCAGGTCTTTGGCAGATAGTAAGTGTGCATATATCTGCGAAATCATGGGTTTCATCTTGACGAGATAGAAGTGGCCTAGCTTGCAGATTTACTGTTTAGAAAAGAACACGGTTTCACGGCTGAATAAGTTGTAGGTTTGTTTGCTAGACTGAGATTAGATGAGTAAATCGAAAAGTAACTCAAAAGTGTGTTTTATTTTCTTAGTGGAGGTTAGGAAATGCTTGGAGCCATGTAACTCAGGGCAGGA
>Ga0169931_10007195_pt1 | contig 16570 bp, 11 predicted proteins | sample Kivu_15m_20L_FD_129675 | JGI IMG/M metagenome (GOLD analysis project Ga0169931, IMG submission 129675) | Freshwater microbial communities from Lake Kivu, Western Province, Rwanda to study Microbial Dark Matter (Phase II) - Kivu_15m_20L... | ecosystem: Environmental > Aquatic > Freshwater > Lake...
AACTTTTCCAAAACCATTCAAGGTCACGGATGGATGGGGGTGAAGTTCCAAACGCACCCGGATCGAAAACCCAATGAAATCATCCTGCACGCGCGCTTGCACGAGCCAGATGCTTTGTTGCAACAAGCCACCGTGGGTACCCTAGGAGTCAACCTTATCTATGGCTGCTTCTTCTTGTACCAATCGCCCAAAGAATTATTGCTCTCTTTATACGATAACATCGGACGTGATCAAGTGGAGATCGATATGATCGAAATGATCGGACCTGATTTTGCCGAGGTGGACAACCGTTTGCTTTCCTTACAATTGGTGAAGCACGGAATGACGCAGGCGGTGATCTTCTCTCCAGATGGCGCCAATCTGCAAGCGGCCGATGTGTTGTACAAGAAAAATATTTTGGCGATCAGAGGTTCCTTCCGTCCTGTCACCAAAGTCAACATCGATATGATTTTGAAAGGCATCAAGCACTTTCAAGAGGATCCCAAAGTGGAGACGGAACAAATACAAGTGTTGTTTGAGATTACCCTCAACAATCTGACGGCCGCAGGGGATGTAGATGAACAGGACTTCCTGGATCGGGCGGATATTTTATGCTCCTTGGGGCAAACCGTGTTGGTCTCTAATTTTTCTCAGTACTATAAATTGGTGGAATACTTTTCCACCCATTCCACCAAGCGCATGGGCATCATCTTGGGCGCCAATATGCTGATGGAGTTGTTCAATGAAAAATACTACCGCGATCTCAATGGTGGCATCTTGGAAGTGTTTGGTATCATGTTTAGCCGAGATTTGAAAATCTATGTGTATCCATGGCGAACCCAAGATACCGGCGAGATGCAAACTACATCCAATGCAGAGATTCACCCGCGTATCAAGCCCTTGTATGATTATCTGGTATTCAATGGTCGCTTAAAGGACATCGAAGATTTTAATGCGGATATTTTAGATATTTTTTCGCGGGATGTGTTGGCCATGATCCAACATGGATATTCAGGTTGGGAAAAGATGGTGCCTTCCTACGTGGATAGTATCATCAAGGATTATCGCTTGTTTGGCTATGATCCCAATACCGAGCCTGATCCCAATTACTCGCCTCCCGAACGCGTGGTGAAGTACTTGGCTTTGGATTGATTACCACTCGCCTTTTTTCAAGGCGTTGCCTAAGCGAATGCCCTTCTCCGTCATCTGCAAAGTGCAGCATTCGTTGACGGAATCGTGTTCTAAAAACAAGGTCCATTTTTCTTGCTCGGCCAGGGTCAAGAATTGTTTCTTCTCTTCTAGAGTAATCAATGGTCTAGTGTCATATCCCATCACGTAAGCCAAGGGAATATGCCCCACAGACGGCAGTAGATCTGCCATGTAGGCCAGTGTAGTGCCGCGGTATGGAATCAAGGGAATCATCATGCTGTCCGTATGTCCATCGACAAACCAAACATCCCATCCTAATTCGGTGGCAACGCGAGTTTCTGATCCTCGTCCGATGAAATTCAATTGGCCGCTCTCTTGGATGGGCAGAATATTCTCGGACAAAAAGCTGGCTTTCTCTCTGGCATTGGGTTGGGTAGCCCATTCCCAATGGCGCTCATTGCTCCAATAACGAGCGTTTTTAAAGGCAGGGATCAAGCGTTCCGTGGCCGCATCTCTGACAATGGCGCCTCCGCAATGATCAAAATGTAAATGCGTTAAAAACACGTCCGTGATTTCGTCAGGTGAATATCCCGCCTGTTGAATGGCCAGGTGCAGTTCTGTGGTGCCATGCAAATGATAATGTCCAAAAAAGTGATCGCTTTGTTTTTGTCCAATTCCAGTATCGATCAAGATCAAGCGATTTCCATTTTTAACCAACAAGCAACGCATGGCCCAAGTGCAGAGATTCCAATCATCTGCTGGATTCGTTTTGTTCCAAATCTGTTTTGGAACCACGCCGAACATGGCGCCTCCATCCAACTTAAAATATCCGGTATCGATTACGTGTAGTTCCATAAATAAGTCTTTGCACAAAGGTAAAGGTGAACTTGCTTACCTTTGCTTTTTAATAGAATATGATGAATTCTTCTTTGATGGCCATCTCTCCCGTGGATGGTCGATATGCCCAATCTACCAACGAGTTGAGCGCCTATTTCAGTGAATATGCTTTGATGAAATACCGAGTGTGGGTGGAAGTGGAATACTTGATTGCATTGTCCCTTTTACCCATTTCTCAACTCAAGGGATTGGGTGATAAAGAGGCCACAATCATGCGCCAGTGGGTGGAGCAGTTTGCTGAATCGGATGCGGTGAAGATCAAGGAAATTGAAAAGACCACCAACCATGATGTCAAGGCGGTGGAGTATTTTATTAAAGAGAAAATGACGGCGCAAGGATGGAATGATTGGAAAGAATTCATTCATTTTGGTCTGACTTCTCAAGACATCAATAACACCGCCATTCCCGCTAGTCTGCGCGATGCCATGGATGAGGTGTACTTGCCCAAATTGGAAAAAATCATTGATCAACTGTTGAGCAGTGCACAGCAATGGAAGAATATCTCATTGTTGGCCAGAACCCACGGCCAGGCCGCCTCTCCCACCAAAATGGGAAAGGAGATTTGTGTTTTTATTGAAAGGTTGGAAGCGCAATTGGACCAATTGGAGGAGATTCCCGCCTCGGCAAAATTTGGCGGAGCAACGGGGAATTTCAATGCGCATCATGCCGCTTTTCCCAAATTGGATTGGATCACCTTTGCAAACGATTTTTTGGAGAACCAGCTAAAACTGCATCGCTCTCAATACACCACCCAAATTGAACATTACGACAACTTGGCCGCCACCTTTGATGCGCTCAAGCGAATCAATGTGATACTCATCGATTTGTGCAGAGACATGTGGACCTACGTGAGCATGGATTATTTCAAACAAAAAACCAAAGAGGGAGAAGTTGGATCGTCCGCAATGCCGCACAAAGTCAATCCCATTGACTTTGAAAATGCAGAAGGAAATTTGGGTATCGCCAATGCGTTGTTGGAACATTTATCGGCCAAACTTCCCATCTCTCGTTTACAACGTGATTTGACGGATAGTACAGTTTTGCGCAATATTGGAGTGCCTTTGGCACACACGATATTAGCGTTGAAAAGCATTGAAAAAGGTTGGGGCAAATTGTTGATCAATGAGGTGAAAATAGCCCGTGATTTGGAAGACAATTGGGCGGTAGTGGCGGAAGGCATTCAAACCATTTTGCGTCGAGAAAATTATCCAGCTCCTTATGAAGCGCTGAAAGCCTTGACCAGAGGACAGGTAATCAATAAAGAATCGATTCACCAGTTTATAGAGGGTCTAGAGGTCAATGATAAAGTAAAGGCAGAATTAAAACAACTTTCACCTTCCACTTATACAGGAATTGATTTAATGGATGAGGTAGAATGAAGAGCAAGGCGTTTAAAGAAATTCTGAGTTTGTGCTTGCCTTACAAGGGTGAGCTGATGGCTAACTTTCTGTTAAATGTGCTCAACGCGGTTTTATCGCTGTTCACTTTTTTGAGCGTTGTCCCTTTTTTGTACATACTTTTCAAAGTAGAGGGCCAAAAGCCAGCCACGGCCAACTATTCAGCTTGGGGCAAAATAGAACAGGTCTTGAATGATTACATCGCGCATCATGGTCAGGTAAGCGCTTTGTTGTTGATGTGCGGTGTGATCGTATCGCTGGCCTTTTTAAAAAACGCGTCCAATTATTTAGCGCTCTTGCGCATTGCCAAAGTGCGCACTGCTATTTCCAGAGACCTTCGAGGAGCGTTGTATGATAAGGTGCTTCGCTTGTCGGTTGCATTTTATAGCAACGAGAAAAAAGGTGATTTGATTTCGCGCATGACCAATGACTTGATGGAAATTGAGTTTTCCGTGATTGGGGCATTGGAGGCGTTGTTGAAGGCGCCCATCATGTTGGTGTTTTCTTTGATTACGTTGTTTGTGATTTCCTGGCAATTGACATTGTTTGCATTGATCTTTCTTCCATTGAGCGGATGGCTCATTTCCAAAATTGCAAAGAGCTTGAAGAATGCGGCCAAAAGAGGAAAGGGAAGTTTGGGAGAGCTCATTGCCATGATCGAAGAGACGCTCACAGGAATGAAGGTGATCAAGGTTTTCAATGCGGAGCCACACTTCGCTGGTAAGTTCAAAGAAGAGAACCAAGGGTATTTCAAATTGATGCACCGTTTGTACAAGAGGGAATATTTGAGTTCGCCCATGAGTGAGTTCATCTCTTTGTGTGTGATCGCCATTTTGTTGTACGTGGGGGGTGAAATTGTGATCAATGGCAACATGTCGGGCGCTTTGTTGATCGGCTATTTGGTGGTTTTTTCTCAAGTAATTCAGCCCGCTCGTGCCCTGTCTGAAGCCATTTTTAAAATCAGCAAAGGAGCTGCGTCTTTGGAAAGAGTCAATGAAATCATGTATGCGCCGGAGTCTGTGCAGGATCAGCCCAACGCGCAAACCATGGCCACTTTTGAGCACAGTATCACTTTCCAAAATGTGAGTTTTGCCTACCAGGAAAATACGGTCTTGCATGATATCCATTTTACGATTCAAAAAGGAGAGACCATTGCCTTGGTTGGACCCAGCGGAAGTGGCAAATCCACCATTGCCTCGCTATTGGTACGTTTGATGGATCCCACGGCCGGTGAAATTTTGATTGATGGAAAACCACTAGCCGAAGTGAAGATCAAATCGTGGAGAGAACAAGTAGGGGTGGTCACACAAGATTCCATTTTATTCAACGAGACCATAGCCAATAACATTGCACTGGGCAGTGAAGAATTGAATGAGGAACGTATGCAATCCGCTGCACGTAGCGCGAATGCGATAGAATTCATCGAGCAATCTCCGGGTGCTTGGGATTTCAATGTGGGGGATGGAGGAAGCAAATTGTCCGGTGGTCAAAAACAGCGTCTGTGCATTGCACGGGCAATTTATCGCAACCCACCCTTGCTGATTCTGGATGAGGCAACATCGGCATTGGATACGCAAAGTGAGCAGGTGGTCCAGAATGCGATAGAAAACATGATGCAAAACAGAACCTCATTGGTCATTGCTCACCGCTTGAGCACTGTGCAAAGGGCTTCCAGGATCATTGTTTTGGATCAAGGGAAAATCGTTCAAATGGGAAATCACGAAACCCTGATGCAGCAGGAAGGTTTGTACAAAACCTTGGTAGAACTCCAAGAATTGCCTTGAGTTATTTTGTTCCCTCTTCTCCTTGAAAAGGAATGAACCAATGCGACCAAATGCTTCGAGAAAGTCGAAACGTGTAAGGAAAAATGACCAGACTGGTGATGATACCTGACAATAAAAAAGTAATGGGATGAGTCAAAAAGGCAAACTCCATCCATCCCAAAGCAGCAAAGGTTTTTAATGCCACTAATACGGCCACCCAGGTGGCGACGGTTAATGCCCAACTCACATAGGCCGCTCCAAAATAAAATCCAGGTTCTGGTTGTAAATCTGTCTGGCAATGGGAGCAGTGTTTTTTTGTTTGTCCAATTTTACTCCAAGTGTAAAGTGCGGGATTGTCGAACATACTTTCTTTGCGACAAGCAGGACATTGAAAAGTAAGTGTAGCCTTCAATGATTCCATATTTTCTTTCATGCCGCGAAAATAAGGATGGGAGTTGTAAAAGATGGGTGATTGGGGTCACATTACTTGTACACCACGGTATCCAAATAATTTCCGTAAGCAATAAAGGCACCCAAACCTCCCACGGCATTTCCTCTTAAATTAAATGGAATGGCAAAGGGTCCACCTCCTTGATTCTCTAAATCGTAAATGAATTGATAACTGGGGAAATCCAAGGATTGTCCTTTCACCACTACCGTATCTCCTTTTTTAAAATAACCACTTTCAACTCCTTGGTCATCAAATTTTTCAGATCCTGAGGCCCTGCCTCGGTAATAATTAAAATCGAAAGTTAATCCATTGAAAAAATCATCAGAGCTCACGGAATTGAACGGTCGAGTAAAATCTAGATCTTTGGGTTGGCCTACCAAGCTTTGATCAGGAATACCTTGAGGGTAGTGGTTGATTCTTTTGGTGGCCCAACGATAACAATTGCCCAATGTGTCAGGATCCGTGAGTGTGGCGTAAATAAATCCCAAAGTATCGGCTGGATTACCGCTCAGTGATTGAAACCAAATGCTATCGAGAGGGATAGGGAAATTCATTTTTGTTTTGCAAGTAACGCGATGCTGATCTTTTTGAATGTTGAGTTCATAGATAGAACCGTATTTACCCCAAAACGCAGTGTCTGGAGTGGTATAAACCGTGATCGGATTCATGGCCAATTCCTCTGGACTGACACCCAAAAGTTCGGCAGCTAATGCGAGTTCAGCTGGAGCAAGATCAGCCGGTGTTACCCCAATCAACGTGGTGGTAATCCCATCTCTGCTCAAGGTAACGGTGGCATCTTTGACGTAGTAGCTGGCCAATGATTGTAGATTGATTTCGCTGAAATAGCCCTGGGAATAGGTGAGTGTGATGATAGGAGGTTGTCCCGGCTCAATGCTTCCCTCCACGACAATTTTACTTTCGGTGGCGGGAAGTTCAACGGTGATGTCTTTTTCGCAAGCGCTGAAAATTCCGGCCATCGCGGTGAGCAAATAAAAATATCTCCATTTCATGTGTTCAAAGGTACTATGGTGTATGTTGTCAAAACAAAGCTGATTAACATTTGTTTGAATTTTTGACATAATAATTTCAGGGTCTTTCGTTTGTAATTTTGTCAAAGTAAAAAATGAACAATATGAAAAAGAATGTTTGGATGTTAGTGGGCGCTTCATTGTTAGGAGGTAGCGTAGCGTTGTTGGGTAGTTTTTTATTACAACCTTCGGTTAATGTGGGAATGTCCACCAACTCATTAGGTGCTCCAGTATGGTCCACAGCCTATGAAGGTTTGCCAGGTGATGGTAGTATTGATTTTGTCAATGCGGCTGAACGAACCGTTAACTCGGTGGTTCACGTAAAAACAGAGAGCACGGTTAATCCAACTTATAATCCTTGGTTTGATTTTTTTGGATACCAACAATCTCCTCAAGTACAATCGGGTTCGGGCTCCGGAGTCATCATTTCTAACGATGGCTATATCATCACCAACAATCACGTGGTGGAGGGTGCACAAAAATTGGTGGTTACATTGAATAACAACAAAAATTACACAGCCACTTTGGTAGGCCGCGATGCGAGCACAGACATAGCGGTGATCAAGATCGATGAAAAAAATCTTCCTGCCATCAATTGGGGAAATAGTGAAGACGTTCACGTTGGGCAGTGGGTATTGGCAGTGGGCAATCCTTTTGAGCTTACCTCTACAGTGACAGCTGGTATCGTCAGCGCCAAGGCTAGAAATATCAACTTGATTGGCAATAGAAATACCAATGAGGAAGTATTTCCAGTAGAATCTTTTATACAAACAGATGCGGCTGTCAATCCTGGCAATAGCGGTGGTGCATTGGTGAATACCAAGGGGGAATTGATTGGTATCAACACCGCCATTGCATCGAGAACGGGAGTGTTTACGGGTTATTCATTCGCTGTGCCCACTACCATCGCTAAAAAAGTTTCTACAGATCTCATTGAGTTTGGAAAAGTACAGCGCGCTTTCATTGGAGTTAAAATTTCTGAAGTGACGGAAGAGGTGGCTCAGTCAATGGGTCTTAATGAAGTGGCCGGTATCTATGTCAATGGCATTACCAACGGCGATTCTGAAATGAAGGAAGGAGATGTGATTTTGAAAGTAGGAGGCAGAGAAGTGAAGAACGTTCCTCAATTGCAAGAGCAAGTAGCCAAGTATCGCCCTGGCGATAAAGTGAAAGTAGGAGTGTGGAGAGATAAAAAATGGGTAGAAATTGAAGTGGCATTAAAGAACAGATCAGGACGTGCGGAGTTAAATGATTTTGCTGCCGATGCGGAAGCCAATTTCAGTTCATTGGGAGCTGATTTTGTGCAGCCAAGTGCGGAAGAAATGCAGAAGTTGAGAATCAAAGGCGGTGCGAAAATCAAGACATTGAATCAAGGAAAATTGCGTTCCGCAGGCATTCAGCAAGGTTTTATCGTTACCAAAATAGATGATACCATGGTGGATGGACCCAATACATTGAAGGAAGCATTGTCTAGCAAAGCCAAGGGGGAGGGCATTTTGATTGAAGGAGTTTATCCCAATGGAACCCGGGCTTATTACGGATTTGGATTATAATTCCGAAAAAGAATGGTGATTATTTCTCCGGGGTTTCGTAAATTCGAGCCCCGTGAGAAATAAGATAAATATAGCAATTGACGGATTTTCGTCATGTGGAAAAAGCACCATTGCGAAAGCGGTGGCAAAAGGGTTAGACTATTTTTATGTGGACAGCGGTGCCATGTACAGAGCAATCGCGTTGTACGCACTACAAAACAATTGTTTCAAGAAAGATTTGAGCTTGGATGAAGAGTTGCTGGTGCGTTTGCTGGATCACGTGATTGTTTCCTTTAAGTACAACACAGAAAACGGTCAACAGGAAATATATTTAAATGGTGAGAACGTAGAAAAGGAAATTCGCTCTATTCAAGTTTCTAATCATGTTTCTCCTGTCAGTAAGGTTAAAGAAGTTCGCCAAAAATTGGTGAGATTACAAAAGCGCTTGGCAGAGGCGAAGGGTGTAGTGATGGACGGGAGGGATATCGGTACTGTGGTAATTCCCGATGCAGAATTAAAAATTTTCATGATGGCCGATCCTGCTGTGAGAGCTCAACGCAGGTTTGATGAATTAAAGGCCAATGGGTTGAATGTAACCCTTGAGGAAATTACGGCGAACATCCAATCTCGTGATGAGATGGATGTGAACCGAGAAATTGATCCGCTGCGTCAAGCAGAAGATGCCGTAGTGGTAGACAATTCCAATTTAACCATTGAAGAACAATATCAGTTTGTCATGGGGCAGGCGTTAAAGCGATTAGAGTTGGTTCATCAACAATAAGTCGTTATCATTTATTAAATGTTATTCAAATGTGAATGTGGTCAATGCTTTTCTTTGAATAGTGAAGTCGATTGTTCAGTTTTTTGTCGTTGTCGGGTGGTTATTTTTATCATCGTCGCTTTCCATTGCGCAACCTGTTTTTAGGCAAAAGTCCACACCATGGGCAGATTCATTGATCAAGACTTTGAGTTTGGATGAACAAATCGGGCAATTGTTCATGGTGCCTGCTTGGAGTGATCCCAAACACCAATATTTCAATCATAATCAAGTATTGGAATGGATCAATGAGTATCATGTGGGAGGTATTATTTTTTTTCAAGGGGGACCTCTTCATCAAATTGAATATACCAATTTGTATCAATCGAAATCAAAAATCCCATTGCTCATAGGCATGGATGCGGAATGGAGTTTGAGCATGCGTCTGGATAGTACCATTCTTTATCCACGTCAAATGACATTGGGTGCGATTCAAGACAAACGCACCATTTATGAATTCGCTCAAGAAAGCGCGAGACAATTAAAAAGATTAGGGGTACACTTGAGCTTTTCTCCTGTGGTGGATATCAATAACAATCCTAAGAACCCTGTTATTTCCAATCGTTCATTTGGTGAAGATAGAAATCAGGTATTGGATGCCTCTTTGGCATTCATGCATGGATTACAAGAGGAAGGAGTATTGGCATGTGCCAAGCATTTTCCCGGTCATGGTGATACCAATACCGACAGCCATGAGGATATGCCAGTTATCCCGTTTTCAAAATCTCGTTTAGACAGTTTGGAATTGTATCCCTATGAGCCGATGATCCAGTCCGGCTTGGCCAGTGTGATGGTGGGACATCTCTCTGTACCAGTGATGGAACAAAGAGTGGGGATACCAGCTACATTGTCGAGACCTATTGTTACGGGTTTGTTGAAAGAACAAATGCAATTTCAAGGTTTGGCCATCACTGATGCGCTCAATATGCAGGGTGTGGCCAAACATTTCCCTTCAGGGCAAATGGAGGCTTTGGCTGTTGAAGCGGGAAACGATGTGTTATTATTTCCCTCTAATATTCCCAATGCCATTGAGCAGATTAAGGCACGTATTGACAGTGGATTTATTTCTATTGAACAGATTAAAGAAAGTTGTTATAAAATACTACAAACAAAGGAATGGTGTCATTTGAATGATCCTAATGGTATTGCAAAGGAAGAGGTTTGGGAGGAGATTAATGGTAAACGCGCGATTGAAATCAATGAAAAGATAATAGAGCAATCATTGGTCTTGGTAAGCAATCAAAAAAACAGTTTGGAACAACTGCAAGATGAGCATAGATCCAAAGTTTTGGTGATCATCGGAGGGGATACCATCAACACATTGGCAACGACCTTCAAAGAATATGTGAATTGCAAGGTGGTGAGGATGCCCAAGGATATTGATACTACTCAAAAACATATCACCATGGATTGGCTCAATGAATTGGCCGCATTTGATGATGTTATTTTTGCGTGGGTCAATACTTCCAGTAGAGCGAATAAACACTTTGGGATCTCCGCACATCAGATGAAATGGATAGCACAATGGAAGACCAATAGCAATAAGTGGTTTTTATTATTTGCCAATCCTTATGCCTTGTCAGGCATTGATAGTTTGGATCTAGTGGATGGAATCGCCGTTGGATTTCAGGACGACCCTATCACGGAAAGAATCATGGCTGAGGCCTGCATGGGCGCGCGCTCGTTCAATGGAGTGTTGCCGGTCAGTATCAATGAAAAATGGAGATCAGGTTGGGGCATTACAACCGAAGGAGGTTTGCGAATGGCAAGAGGAGTAACGTCTTCTCACAAAACGTTGGAATGGGTGAAAACCAAAAATGTGTTGGTTTCCAAAACCAAAGAATATACTGAAAATTTCAATGATCAATTTTCCGCCAAAACGAAGATTCAGACATCCGCCAATTGGTCGGCTTTGGACTCTTTGGCCACTTTGGGTTTAAACGAGGGGGCTTATCCGGGATGCAGGGTATTGGTGGCTCAAAAGGGAAAAATACTGTACGATCGGTGTTATGGATACCTAGATGCGGATCATCTTCAAAAGGTAGGGGACTCGAGTGTTTATGATTTGGCCTCTATCACGAAATTGGCCGCATCTAGTTTGGTCATGATGTATTTAGTGGATCATCAATTGTTGGATGTTCATTTGACCTTGGGGGATTATCTTTCTTTTCCAAAAAAATCCCCCTATGCCAAGTTGCGGATCAAAGACATCTTGTTGCATCAAGCAGGACTCAAGGAATTTATCCCATTTCATCTTAAGGCAAAAGCTTTTCTCAGCCGACAGATAACAGGAAAGCATACGTTGCAAGTGGCTCATCAATTGTTCGCCGATTCCATGATTACGAGTTGGATGCGCGATGAGATTTTGGCCGCCCCATTGTCTGCAGAGCCAGGAAAATCGGGCGCTTACAAATACAGTGATGTTGGATTTTTTTTCTTAAAAGAAATTGCAGAGAAACAAACACATCGAAAGTGGGAGGAAATTCTTTCTACTGAATTTTATCAGCCGATGCAATTGCAGAGTTTAGGATATTGCCCGTTGGAATGGACAGATTCCGCTAAAATTGCTCCAACGGAGTGTGACACATTATTTCGAAAGCAGCTGATCAGAGGATATGTGCATGATCCTGGTGCCGCATTGATGGGTGGAGTAGCAGGGCACGCGGGTTTATTTGGTAATGCGTATGATGTAGCCAAAGTGATGCACCTGTTGATGAAAAAGGGGAGGTTTGGAAGTCACGAACTGATTCAGCCAAGGACGGTAGAAATGTTCAATACCAGACATTCCAAGGGCAATAGACGAGGTTTGATTTTTGATAAGCCTACACTTGATCATATCGGAGGATCATGCTCTCCTTTAGCCAGTGATGCCTCCTTTGGACATACGGGATTTACGGGAACCATGTGTTGGGTGGATCCTGAAAATGAGATACTGTTTGTTTTTCTAAGCAATCGCATTCATCCGAGCGCGGAGAATAAAAAATTATTGAATTTGAATATTCGTACGGAGATGCATTCAGTGATCTATCGCCAATTATTGGTAGCGCATTCCTCTAACTGATTAACTTTGTATTCTCATGACGGGAAAAATGTTGCGCATCGGAATGGTCGGTTATCCCACCTTTGGCGGGAGTGGAGTAGTAGCCACTGAATTGGGAATGGCGTTGGCGGAGTTGGGACATTCTGTGCATTTCATTACCTACAGTCAGCCTGTTCGCTTGAATAAAGTAAGCAAGAACATTCGCTTTCACGAAGTGAATGTGAGTGATTACCCCTTGTTTGTTTATCCGCCTTATGAATTGGTATTGGCGAGTAAAATGGTAGATGTAGTGCGGTATGAGCAATTGGATATACTGCACGTGCACTATGCCATTCCGCATGCTTCGGCGGCCTACATGGCGAAGAAGATTTTGCAAGATGAAGGTATCCACATTCCGGTGGTCACCACCCTGCATGGCACCGATATTACGTTGTTGGGAAAAGATGATTCTTTTAAACCGGTCATTACATTTGCGATCAACCATTCCAATCGAGTAACAGCCGTTTCGCAAAGTCTAAAGGATGATACCGAAAAATTTTTCGACACGACCATTCCCATTGAAGTGATTCCCAATTTCATTCAGTTCCGTGATCAGTGTGATGTTTGGAGAAAACAGTGTAGAAACGAATTAGTGGTGGGAGATGAAAAATTGATTGTGCACACCTCCAATTTTCGTCCAGTAAAAAGAATCCTCGATGTAATGGAAATTTTTAAACGAATCAAGGATGAAGTAAACAGTAAATTGGTGATGGTGGGGGATGGTCCTGATCGACATCGTGCGGAGCAATTTGCGCGAGAAAATGGACTGTCTGAATCCGTTTATTTTGTGGGAAATGTGAAGGAACCGGAGGAGATATTGGCTGGCGCTGATTTATTTCTTCTTCCTTCAGAGTCTGAGAGTTTTGGTTTAGCAGCGCTCGAGGCCATGGCCTTGGGTGTGCCTGTGGTTTCTTCAAATACAGGGGGCTTGCCTGAGGTGAATATAGAAGGAGTATCGGGTGGACTTTGCGATGTGGGAGATGTCATGGGTATGGCAGCGAAATCGATCCACATTCTTCACCATTTTGATTCATTTTCGAAAGGAGCGAGAGAAACAGCACGGCAGTTTGATTTACCGATTGTGCTCAATCAATATTTAGAATTATATTATCAAAGTATTTAGTTTATGGCATTCCAAGAAAAACAGATTTCGGAACGAATCAAGGTAATCAAAGACGGTAATTCATCCATCCAAGTGGAAATTTCTCAGAGAATACCGCGATGGCAGGAGTCTATGTTGTTGGCTTGGTTGGGTGGTTGGACCTACTGTGGAGGTGTTTTCATTTATTATGCGATTGTATCCGAGGCCACTTCGGACAAAATCTTTTTTATCATTTCGAGTTCAGCCTTCTTTTACTTTTTTGTGCGTATCGTAAAGGTGTTTCTTTGGCGGGTGATGGGGAAGGAGAAATTAAGTATTTCCGCCAATCAAATGACCATTCAAAACGCATTCGGTCATTGGGGAAGGAAGGAAGTTTTAAAGCTGTCTGTGATCCAGAAAATGGGACATATTAAATCAGATCCGGCTAATTTCTTTGCTTTCCTTGAGGATAGCTTTTGGGTAATGGGGGGAGAGCGAATCGGCTTTGTGCACGGCGCTACTCAATACCGTATTGGAAAGCAGTTGAATGTTAGAGAATCAGAGTTATTGATTCAAGTGCTAGATAGTGCGATCAGAGCTTTTCGAAAGCAATGATTCAATGGCCTGAACGGCCAATACATAACCCTCCAATCCTAAACCGGCAATTACCCCATCGCAGGCTTCAGCTGTTATACTGTGATGGCGAAAGGGTTCACGCTGATGGATATTGCTGATATGAACTTCTATTTTGGGACTTTTCAATGCTAGTAGGGCATCATGTATAGCAACGCTGGTATGTGAGTATCCCCCGGGATTGATAATAAGGGGAGTGGCGTCTTTGATACATTGATGTATATGGTCAATGATGTCTCCTTCTAAATTACTTTGAAAAAATGTGAAAGAAATGTGCGGGTTCCGAGAGACAAGATATTCTTCTAGGTAAGCTAAACTTTTATTTCCGTAGATCTCCGTTTCTCTGGTTCCTAATAAATTTAAATTAGGTCCATTGATGATTTTAATTTTCATTCCTGAACCATGAGTTTGGTGGTTTCATTTTTCCAGGTTTGTTCTGTAATACTGATCCCGTTTTTAAAATAATAGGCACCTGTGGTAGAGACAATTTTCTTGTAGATGTAAGTTTTTCCACCAACGGTCATGGTTCGTTCTAATACCTTTTTATTTCCCATATCATAAGAACGCTCTGTAATAGAGGATTCATCGGAAAGCACGGCTTGTTCTATTTGTGCTCTGGTTTGTTGTTTAGGTTCTTGCACTCCAGCAAATAACTCTTCTCTTTTTTGGTATGACTTTTCAGCGGCAGTTGATTTTTTCTCACTTAAAGTGATTTGGGTTTGGTATTTACTGTCGTTCAAATCAGAAAGGTTGTTGTTTCTTTTGTCTGATCGATCTTGGCTAAAAGCGGATAAGGACTCTTTTTGACTGGCCACATCCGCAGCTTTTACCTCTGATCTTGAATCAGCGGCTCGCTTCAAGTATTCATCGTTTTCGTTGTAATGAGCGATTTGTTCTTGATAGTTTTTAGCATTTCTTTTTTGAATTTCATTTCCAAAACTAACCCCATTGGCAGCTTGCTCTTTCTGCATTTCAAAGGTTCTTTCATTTCCCTCTCTTCTCGCGATGGAACGGGTTTTCGACGTTTCTTCCGCTTCCTTAAAGTCCTCTTTTGATTTATCCAATTGATTCCTCAACACTTTTCTATTTTCATCGTTGACTGTGAGAGAGGCTTGCGCTTTTTTAATGTCTGCCACATCTTCTAGTCGTTCAGCTCTATCTCTACTAGCACTGATGATCATATCTCGTTGAGCGTTTTCAATTTCTAATATTTCCGCGTCGCTATCTGCAACTCTTCTTTCATGCCATGAGGTGCCCTCTGAGTGTATGGTGGCCAATTTTTCTACTAGGCCATTGAGTTCGTCAATGTCTTTTTGTTTACGATCATCGTTCTTGTTGGTGAAAAATTGATCGGAATCATCAAATGTACTTTTGGTTTGAGCAATGGAATCGGCTTTGAATTGCGCTCGTTGTCTTCTTGCCTCTCTGTAAAACGCATCCAACGCGTCTTCGGCAGATGATCCATTTTTGTTGTTAGTGGATCGCGGAGTGCCTGTATTGGCCAGCGCCTCATTCAATTTTCTTTTTCTTTCCGCCTCTTCCTCTTCCCTTCTTCTTTTATCTGCCAATGCTTTCTCTTCCTGATCGAGTTGTGCTTTCTTCCATTCAGCTTCTTTTCTCAAACGTTCTTCCTCTGCTTGTTGTTTGGCCAATTCCTCCGCGTTCATTTTTTCTTTCAATGAATTAAGTGTTGCGTCAATCTCCGCGATTTTTGCTTTAGGAAGGCCTTCTGCTGGAAGAATATCTTGCGCTTGACCAAACATTGATTTGGCTTGATTCAATTTATTGGTGTCTTTGTTTTTAGAATCCACCAACACTTTCTCTGCCTCTTTGATGATTCGATCATATTCTTTTCGTTTCGTGGCGTTGGCCACCTCTTGTTCTTCTAAATTTTTCTTCGCTGTAAGAGCATCTTCTTGCTCTTTCATTAACCTTTTAATTTCCTCAATTTTAGTTTTAGGCAATTCTTCTTCCGGTTTGAGTGTTCCTGCTTCCTCAAAATTATTCAAGGCCATGGAGTAACTTTTTAGATCAATATTTTTTTGACCAGCCGTAATCAATTCCTGATATTTTTTGTTTTTCTTTTCAATGTCAGCGGCATTCATTTTTGCCTTTTCCATCAACTCTCTTGCTTTCGCAATTTGCTCTTTTGGATAATTCTCTTTGGACAGAATATTAGATGCCTCTTTGTATTTGGCAATGCAAGCTTCATATTTTTCTGCACTCATCAATCGGTCTCCTTCTCGGATTAGGCTGTCATATTGGCTGAATTGAGCATTCTCTTTTTTACGTCTTTCCAATTCCGCTAATTTTTCGGTAGGAACCTTCTCTTTGGGACGCATTTTTTTTGCCTCGTTGAACTTCGCTTGAGCTACTTCCCATCTTCTATTATTCATCGCCTCATCTCCTTCTACCAATAGCAAGGCATACTGGGCTTCTTCCTTTTTTGCGGCATCATCGCCCGATTTTAATTCTTGGACCCTTGCAATTTTCTCTTTAGGCAATGGATCATTGGGATACATTTGTTGAGCCTGCTCATATTTGGCGATTGCTTCATCGTAACTTTTCTTGATCACTTTTTCGTCGCCTTGTTGAATGATTTTATCAAATTCTTTTCTTTTCTGAGCATCCGCTTTGTTCATGTCCGCAATTCGCTTGAACTCGGCATCGATTTTTTCTTTTTGTTTGATGATGTAGGCTTCGTCCCACGCAATGTTATCTGTTTCACTCATGTAGATGGCCTTGGCAGCGGGTTCTTTGAGAA
>Ga0169931_10007196_pt1 | contig 16568 bp, 10 predicted proteins | sample Kivu_15m_20L_FD_129675 | JGI IMG/M metagenome (GOLD analysis project Ga0169931, IMG submission 129675) | Freshwater microbial communities from Lake Kivu, Western Province, Rwanda to study Microbial Dark Matter (Phase II) - Kivu_15m_20L... | ecosystem: Environmental > Aquatic > Freshwater > Lake...
TAGTTGTCAAAAAATGCTGAATCTCGTCTAATAGATAGGCAAATGCATAGCGCAATAGCCCAAAAAGAGACAGCCCGTTGACTACAGATCTTTAAGAAACGGGAAACTAAATTATAAGCCCGGTTTCAACACTGGAGAATTCTCAACTAATCACCAACCTGCCTTAATACTCGACTAAGACCAAAGCCCAGACTTCTTTTTAGCCTCATCTTCAATCGGAGTCAATTTCAATCTAAAAGATCTCTTACATCTCAGGTAAGTACCCTTGGATACTCGAATGGCAGATCATATCGGCGAAATATCTTTGCAACAGACTTCACTTAGATTGCTTTAAAGTAAGAAAGGAGAGCTTAATGTCATATAAGATAAACTTTCACAAATAATAGAGTAAGATAGAATAGATTTAAACAGTTTTTCGCAAAATAATTTGACAAATGTGATGCAGTATGATGCACTTGGCATGCCTATAGGGATAAAAACGATTCCTATTGACTCGAGTAGTAAGAGATACAAGGAGTAGGAGACTTTGAATCATGCGCCTCATCCTATAAGAGGTGCCAAGAAAAGAGCTGTGAAACTTAATTAAGGTGATTTCAAGACAACTGACTAGATTCTATAGTAATTTGATATTCTGGGCAAAATGTTTACTTTGATGGACGAAAAAAGTTAATCTAAATAGTAGATTCCATATCGTTAAATATTAGATTTAGTAAGTTTGAACGAAGATTCAGACTACAATGATCTTTGGGGTGAAATAATGTAAGAACTTTCTTTGGAAAAAGAAAAAATCAACCAACCAAGAAGAATCAAGACTAATCAGGATCTAGGCGATTCGTAGTTTAACAAAGTTATTGCGAGAATCATCAAAGAAGCTACATAATATTAGCAAGAAAATTTTGCAATATAATAAGTATAAGAGTAGTAAGAAGAAATTCAAGAAAAAGCCAATTAAAAAGAAAACGCTAACATCTAAGGCAGTTAGTAAAAAAATTAATAAAACAAAGTCGGATTCGAGGCCATCCGAATATAAAAGAAAGCCTAGACCAAAGGAAAACAATACCAGTGGGCGATCTAAGACAATACAGATCTTGCAAATTTTTACGACTAGCTACCCAGATAACGATTTGCTCTTAATTTTTCTTTTTAGCTAGACTAGTTCCAAAAAAGATCAGTTTTGCATTTATAAAAAAGAGAAAGTGTGTTTGTGGCGGCACATACAAGTGCAGGTAAGACAGTCGTGGCTGAATATGGAATAGCTTTGGCTATAAAACATAAAAGAAAAGTCATCTATACTTCTCCAATCAAAGCTTTGTCTAATCAAAAATATCGATAGCTTTCAAAAAGATTTCCAGGTCACGTAGGGATAGTCACAGGAGATGTGACTATGAATCCTCAAGCAAGTTGCGTTATAATGACTACATAAATTCTAAGAAATAATCTTTACAGAGGTGCATAGATGATCAGAGACATTTAATGGGTTATTTTCGATTAAGTTCATTATATTAATAATCAAGAAAGAGGTGTGGTATGGTAGGAGACGATCATCATGCTACCATAACATATCGGACTCATCATGCTTAGTGCTACTGTGCCAAATTACATGGATTTTGCAAATTGGGTCGGTCGAACTAAAAGGAGAGTCATATATGTAATGAAAACCTTGCATCGTCCTGTGCCTCTAGAGCATTCTCTATACATTTTCGGAAAAATGCAAACTATAAAAGAACCTAACGGCCGTTTCTTGAAGTAAGACTACAACGCTTTAAAAGATCATATAAACAGTCTAGCTAGAGGAGCTTAGAATAAAAAAGCTGAGATGAAATAACTAAAAAAGAAAAAGATATAAGAAAAAGGATTCTATAATGATAACAGACGATAGCAAAGATTAAAACTTATGAACAAGAATGCGGTTGATAAATTTATTAAAAAAATAACAAAAGGAGATTTATAAAATGCTTAAGGTAAGGAAGATTTTAGAGTTTTGTAGGAGTTGATAGCACATTGTCAGAAAAATAACCTTTTGCCTTGTGTTGTGTTTACTTTTAGTAAGAAAAAAATCAATGCTTTAGCCTAAAAAATATACGGATTTGATCTAACAAACAGGTCATAAAAATCAAAAATAATGCGTATGATAGCACACGCTTTCAACAATTTAAAACCATAAGATAGATAGCTACCTCAGTTAAACTTTTTGATTGAAATATGCTTGAACGGATACGCGATTCATCATGGAGATTTGTTACCTATCGCTAAAGAAATTGTAGAATTGCTTTTCAGTTAAGGTCTTATAAAAGTTTTGTTTGCGACTTAGACGTTTGCGATGGGTATAAATATGCCTACAAAAACTGTTATTTTTCATGCAATTAAAAAGCCATCGGGAAGCTAGGGAGGTCATCGTTTTTTGAACAGTTCTGAATACGTGCAGATGTCTGGAAGAGCAGGCAGAAGAGGACTTGATTAGAAAGGAAACGTCATAATAATTGCTAAAGACCCAGGCAATCTTCCTTAATCTGAAGAGATGGTCAGGATGATGGACTATCCTGGCGAGCACTTGACAAGCAAATTTAAAGTTACATATCAGATTATTCTTAATTTGTACAATAATAAGGACATAAATGTTCAGGAGATGATGCGACAATCTTTCTATTAAGATCCGAAATTCAAATAGTTTACAAGCAATATACGGAAAGTTAAGTAACTTCAGCAACAGTATTCATAGCTTTCATAGTTTGATTGCCCATACAATCGTTTGGGAACTCGATTATTAATGTAATAGTACGTTCAACTTGCAAGTTCTCTCAGAGATGGTAATGCTTTTAGATTCAAAAGAAACGATTTTAAGAAAGCACAACTTCCTCGATTTGCTTTGATTCTGGGTCACAATAACTAAACTCAGATTTGTTTATTGCTCAGAATGTAGAAGACAAGCAGTGACCGTACTTTGCAAGTTTTGACTGTCAATCACATTTACCTCGGGCTGTAGCTAAACAAGCAAGAATATGAAAAATAATAAGCAAAACTAGGAATAAAGAAAAGAGTTATTTTGTAGTTTGATAAAAACGATGCGATTTTGAAAAGTTTCAAGGGAAGTGTAGAGGGAACTGACAATTAGTATCAGTTCAGCGTCGATTGGGTGCGTCCTTAGGATATCCTTTAAGTCTACAAATAAAAATTAGCGTTTAGAAAGCAACTTGATGACACCAAAAAGATTTATGCATAGATCGCTACTTAATTATTAAATCCTCCGAAAGTATTGACTCCTATGCATAATGAGCTTCAATAGTAAAAACTTTATGAGCAATTTACAGGAAAATAGTGTCATAACTGCGAGCTCAAAGAACAGCATTTGCATCAATATGGAAAAAGAACGAATACTAAAGCTGAGGTTAGTACTACTGCTGCAAGAATAAATACTAATGAGCTGGGTCTTATGGGTTCTTTTGAAGGAATGCTAAAATTATTAAACGAATTCAAATTTATAAACGAAAACGCGCTTACCTTGAAAGGTCGTATAGCCAGGTAAGTAGACATCTATGTTGCTCAAATTATCGTATAAGCGGTATTAGATCCTTTAAATCCACCTGAGATAGCTGCTCTGATGAGTGCTTTTGTTTGTGATTTCAAGCCTAGACCGAATCGCGGATAATAGCTTAATCCTTATAATCCTTTCAATGATGATAATGTTTTTACTGCGGCTTTGGACCACGCAGTTGCACAGACTCATAAAATCGTACACAGAATAGCTTAATACGAAGTAAATAATGGAGCTTATATAAATTTCCTTTCCTAAGAGCAACTTGTTTTCTCGATTGTCAATTTCCATCTTACAGATACGGTTTACAAGTGGGCTTGTGGATTTGATTTTGTTGAAGCTAGGGAGGATTCCTCGGCACCTTAAGGGACTATTGTGAGGACCATAATGAGACTTAATATTCTTTTGACGAATCTTAAAAGTGTGTGTAGGTTGGTAGGCAACAGTGAACTCGAAAATAAGGTCGATCAGGCCATAGAAGCGATCAAGAGGGATATAGTTTTCTGTCAGAGCTTGTATCTCTCTGCTTGATGCATATGAAATCAATAGATATTATGCTTTTTTGATAGAAATTAAATATGAATGTTTGTAAGGTATAAAAAAAATTATAAATACTATCAATTTGAGGGCTTTGTTTTGCACTTTTTTGATTTTTTCTTAAGAATATTTTTCTTCCTTTAAGGACATTCTTAGATCACTTTCATCGCTTAAGACCCTGCTAAATAAATATTCGAACTATATTTTTTCAATTTTTTATCAGAACCTAACTGTTTACTTTCTTATCCTTTCTGGGACATCTTCCTTCCTTCCGATGATACAACTTTCTTCATTTTTTTACGACAACCTTCAAGCCTCGTTTTCATCTAATGAATCACCTATAGCTATCTATTACTCGTGCTTGCCTCAGTAGTTTATCTTCTTTATGTTGCGATTTTGTTACTCTTTAGTTTTAGCAAAGGTGGCATTACCCAACTATTTGATTTGTTTAACTGAGATAGACTTATTTTTGTTTTTCGAGTAGTTTATAGATTTCGCATTGAATGAATTTTAGGAAAAGCTTATTTTATGGCTCTTTGGGATAAAAAGTCTGAGGTTTTTTACTATGAGACTGTATTTTAAGTTTTTTTATTGAGTTTTATGAAATATTTGCCATTTGAAACGATTCTGCTGCACTTTCTAGACACTTTTCTTGCACTCAAAGTTCCTTCTTAACTAAATTAAACAGCTTCTTGCGAATATTTTCTCAGTTTTGACTATGAGTATCGAGCCAAAGGCATGTTAGGACATATACTTTGACCTTCTCTAAACTTTAAAACTTAAAGCAGATTTATCTATCCTTTTTTCCATAAAGGAATACTTAACTATTTGTGCTTTCTGATAAATATGCCGCTTTTGCTAAGAAGCTACTATGCGCTTGGTCTTGCCTATGATTTTTTGTTAAGACAACTACGGATAAGATCAGCTAGATCCTTTGAATACGTCTTAGGGATGGGCTAATACTGGGCATGACTGATTTTGTTGTATAGCGACTAGAAATCCCCTGCTTCAAAGGGAGGTTTTGCCGTGCACATTTAATACAAAATGCAACCGAAAGACCAAATATCTGATTTTACACCATAAGGCTTGTCTCTCCATATTTCAGGTGAAGCGTAGTAGGGTGTACCAGTCTGAGTGAAGGCTAGTTCTCCCTAGCCCCTTACCTTTGAAACATTCATATCTGCGAGTTTGTAGACTCTTTCCCCAAAGAATACATTTGCCGTTTTTAGGTCGCGGTGTAGAATTCCGACTCCGTGCAGCAACGAAAGTCCGAGTAAAATATGCCCAGCTGCTCGCCAAATCTAGTTCTAGGGTAGTCCCTCTCCTCTTTAGGAAAGTATCTTTTGAAGGTCTCCACAGTCTGAGTGATGGCATTTTTACCTGCCCAATCCATGACAATACAAAGCAGCTGGTGTTAGCCGTCAATAAATGCCTAACGATACCTGATGATATATGGCGAATCGACAGAGGCAAGCAGCCTGACCTCATTCAGAGCATTATCTCTTTCTTTTTAGGCAAGATGGGCTAGCCTGACCTGCGTTTCGTGGATGGTACTTTTTTAAGGGCATAGATGCGTTGGTCGATGACTCTGCGGACTTTGTAGACTGAACTGTAGCTGCCTTAACCTAGCTTTTAGAGGGGCTAGAAATCCTGAAGACCTGTTTTATTGCTGACTGACATTATAATTATCACTTCGATAATCTATTACTAGAATTACTTCATATTTTAATTTGGAATGTTTGATGTCTATAGTGATATATCTAAATAAGAAAATTTATAGATTCATGTCATCGGATCATATTTTTTTATATACGGCTTGCTCTAATTTGAATAATATTTCGTGAAACTATCTGAAATTGCCCATTTCTCTTCGACTCTTTGATCTTTTTTCTAATTTCTAATGTTTTTTTTCCTAAAGTGTGATGCTTTTTTTGTTAAGTCACCTGATGTTTCTGCACTGAGTATGCTCTATGAGCTCTTTTTTTCCTCTTAATTTTCGATTTTGTATTTCTCCTCAAGGTATCTGTGATAATTATTTGCTTATTCTTTTAAGGTTTCCATCCTTACTTTGTTTTTGTAAACTTAGCGAAGCTCCTATACGTCATTTTTGTTCTTCGTGACTTTGCTGCTAAATTTCTTCTCAAGGGATCTCAATTGAGTGCTAACTTGACTCAATTACACATCTATCGTCCATTTTTGCGTGTAAGCATCTTAAAACTTTTGCTCAATAATTCTTCTGTCCATGATCTATTTGGCTTTGATTTATTAATTATTGCCGATAGGCTAATAGTTATATTAAATATAACAGCTATTTAAGCTGCAATTGGTGTCGTCGTCACTTATCATTTTAAATATATAGTTCTTTTTATCAGACCAAAAAGAATCTTGCTTTTGAAAAAGGATTGGCATCAATTTTCACTCAAAAATGATTATTTAATTTTAGTTCATCTTGAAATATAATTACACAAACAATAAAATCTTCAAATGAGCATCCCTTCGGATATCGATTGGAACGGTTCCTACCTTCAGCGCAGAAAACTCTATCTCGACATACGTACTTTAAAACTTATCTAGCTACTCATCAAACTCACAGTCATGTGCCTATTGACTGGAACTCAGACCAACCTTGTTTTTATGAGAGCCATGGTAAGCGAGGCAAGCAAAGACGATAGAATTAGGTCATTAAACAAAAATACATACAATCGACCTAAAGGAAACTTCATGAAAAATATAATTAAAGATTAGATCAATATTCAGATTAGAGGATCAAAAAGTTACATGAAGATAGGGATATTTTGACTGAAGAGATCAACAATTTTAACCAATCAAAAGCGCTTACTAATCGTAGTGAAAGGAATCGGTCATCAGAGAAACATAAGAATAATCCGGAAAATTAATGGATGCGTAATTAACAAACAATTTTATAAAGGTAAAGAGAAAGAGAGAGATAAAGGTAAAGGTAAAGGTAAAGGTAAAGGTAAAGGTAAAGGTAAAGGTAAAGGTAAAGGTAAAGGTAAAGGTAAAGAGAGAGATAAAGATAAAAAGAAAAATAAAGAGAAAGATAGAGATTACGTTAGATATAAAGATAAAGATAGCGTCAAACATAAAGATAGATGTAAAAGCTAAAATAGCTTGAAGCACAGCTATCTATACAAAAATAAAGCACAAAAAGATCAGCTTCTATAAGCGACAAGTACGATTCTCCTCTCTTAAATGACAAAAACAAAATTTAATCTATGCAAAGCAACTATTCTCCATCCCCAAACTATCAAGCCACACGTCTACCATCTTCATATCAAACTATAGATCCAAGACCATCATATGACAATACTTATATTTAGAAACCACTTACTTACCCAAGAGGGCATCCCAGACATATTGAACCCTATCATATGGCCATAACGAAACAATAATAATTGCAAAACAAAAGTCGTTTCAGATACGATATGCTTAATCAAAGTCTTAACTATGATTCAGGTAATAGTCGATATAGAGACGGAAAGGCCTTAGAATAGCTATACACTGGAGTTGGATCAAAATAGTATCCTTTTAGAAATGTAATTCCAGATAAGCTTTAAAATCATCTACGAGGGATGACAAAAGCTGACCACAAAAGATCGATTAAAGTCGATTTGAATCTACATGACTACCGCAGGCCTTGATCTTTTATCTTTATTTGTCTTGAAATGATGATAAATTTATGATTTTGATTCAAAAAGATATGAAATATCATCAGAATTTCCCTTTTCAAAGCTTGTTGATATGCTGATTGTACTACTATCTTTTGTCCAGTATAGTTTTGTTTGCATGTTCGAGATCATTTTTTCTAAAAAGAAAAGCTGGATGTTACTACTAATAGCACATACAAGTGACGATTTCATATATAAAAAGTGCCAGACTAACAACACCCATATACATGATGAATACTCTTACATCATGCTGTAACTACGATGATTCTGCGAAACAAATTACTCCGAAAACAGGAAAACACATGATTAACAACTTGACTAAAATGCGATTGAAACACGTAGCTTTTTCGTTCTGACCACATAACTATCTATCAAGATATTTACGACTAGAAGATAGTTGATTATTAACAGCCATACGCCCATGCCGCCGTATACTGCAAGAGTCATCAACACAAATCCTGAAGGCATAGGCGGTTTCATAAAGATAAGAACCGTGAAAAACAATGCGACTATGAAATGGATGATAAGAATCGTTCTAAGAACTCCCTTGCATATCGGATTCGAAGCGTTTACTTGTTCGTCTTTGAGATTGTTATTCATTCAAATAGAATATTATAAAAAAAGATAGATTAAGAAAGGTCTTTATGGACCTATATAAAAATCATACGTCTTTTAGCATTCTATCTAGGATTTTTCTGTAGTTTTAGCGGAAAAGTTAGGAGTCAAACATGTACACAAAACACAGTATTGCGAGTGCAACTCCGTTTAAAATGCCTTAACCGTAGGGTAGCTTGACCGGGTAGCCTCTTCTGACTGCCATATTGTAGCCGACTTACATAGATTTGTTCAAGGTGTACATGGCGATTTACATTTGTCTGCCTACTGGTTAGAATAATAGGGTGAGGCCTCCAACGAACCCTGAAATGAAAGCTATGCCTTGATATTTAATGTTTTACTTGAGTTGTAGCTCCAATGTTAGGTGAGGAAACAAATACTTCTTCTGACTAATGCTGAGTATCCTCCAGCGAAAAGCAGTGATTTGATAAATCCGATTATCGTCTTTTTGAGATGAGTAAGCGGTCTACTTAAGCTAATTGATACTATTTGGCTATTTTCTTGCGTTTGAGGATGAGGGGTATCAAATGCACAACCAAGTACATTTTGTATACACCCTTGCATCCCATCACGAACTGCGAATAGGCTTTGTGGTTGCATGTGCTGCCGTGCATCTGGTGGCATTTTTAGTTCTATAGAGGATTGGCGAGGCATGATTCGATGAATTAGGTAGAGAGGAGCTTGGTCAGTTCGGCCATGTTGAAATATATTGTAAAGATTATATATCGGGACATTTACTGTGCAGCGCATCAGAATATATAAATTCTACTTATGAAAAATCATAAAAAAAATAAAGATAAAAGACACATTTTGATAAAAAATTTATTGAAAAGCTTAAATTTTAAGAAAAACTTTGTTTAAAAACTATAATTGTATATATCAGTGTATTCAAATAGACTCCTTAGAGGCCTATTCTTCCTTTTTAATCGCAGTGGAGTTCTCTATAATCTTTATGTACTTCGCTAACATAATCTCCGTCTCCTTAAGCTCGTTCAGACTTTCGACTAAGGCTGAAAAATTACTGACCATCATTCTCTTCAGGTTAGGTTTGACTTCCTTTTGATATCTAATTTTACGTGCGTTTTTGAACTTGAACTCCTAGAGTCTATCTTTGAACTCTTATCGCTTTTAGCTTGGAACTTTTTTGCCAAGATAACTCACTTGAGTCTACACTCTTTCGACTAGAGATTTAGAAATTTCTTGTTTTCTTTCGAGAACAGAAAGTACTAAATAATATTATTTTTACAATTATGTGCCTACTCTTCGCTGCTATCTTGCTACATGAGTCTCATAAAAAAGATAAGCAAGACGGAAGTAGTAGTGATACCGATGATGATAGAAATAACCATAAGAGCTCTTCCGAGCAAGCTTATGACAACAATATCCCCATACCCCACAGTGACTTGAGTGACTACTTGATAGTACATACAAGCAATAAAATTGCTTAATTTCGGATTGATTTTTCTATATTTAATGATATTTACCCTTATACAAGTAGCAATACTAGAGGTAGAAAAAGATAATTGAGCACAAATATGACCATAAGAATGACTTGTGGTTTTTCATTAATCAAAAATTTAAATGCATTGAATGTTCCAAATTTAACAGTATACAATCGTGAAAGACGATCGGCTCTGCTTCCATAGTACAACTCAGCATGGATCACAAATTTGAGTAAGTAGACTGCTCTAAGCATGAGGTAGGCTCCAAGAAGGTCCTAGATGACAAAAGTAACAGTATAGCCGGTGAATTATTTGACAGTTAGAGAGATCTAATCTGCCAAGAAAGGACTGGGCGAAGGAATGAGCAAAATGATTTCGATCAAAGTGAAGACGATTTCTTTAGCCAGGCTAGCTTAGTAATCTTTCTTCTATTTGATCCACAACATGATCGACATTTTTTAAAAAATAAGAGCTATAATGCTCAGTAAAGTGAAAGCTGTGACAACCATATCCATCTTATCATGTGCGACTACAGCATTCGGATAGAAGTAGTTGAGCAAAACGATCGCCATGCTGATTATCGTAAAGATGACCATTGCGAGTTAGAAAGCCTGAGTTTAAAAGGAAGTACTAAGGTTTTTAGATAAGCGAATGAGGTTCTCTAGGAGTCCTAGACTACAGTGTTTTGATTGTATAGTTTTTGAAGATGTTTTTTGTGAAGAACTTTTCGCTACATATTCGAAAAATATTACTAAGACCATACACCTGAAACAGAATACAATACATATCAAAATTTATATAAAAATTTGATTATTTTGACATTTTTCTTAGGCTTCTGAAAAATCATATTGATTACATCATAGGTATACATTTTATAATAATCGTTAAATGACCAAGTGCCCGATATGCAACTCAATTCCGCATTATCCAATCAACCTTAAATGCAATCATCATCCGTGCTATCAATGTGCTCTAACGCTTCTCACGCCTGACTCGCATTCGTAAATATTTTTTTACAAAGAAAACTTTAGCAAAAATATCATCTTAACTGTCCTGTGTGTCATGTCAAAACAGTAACTTATAATCTTAAGCATCTTATTATCAATCAACAACAGTCTGATTAGTTTTTAGTCACTGATAAGTATTTAGCGAACCATGCAAACATCGGGCAGAGCCAACATGAAAAAACAATTAATCAAGATAAAATCCATCTAAACGAAAAATCTAATCAAAATGAGAAGTCTCATGAGCATAACAAAAATCCTATGAGCAAAAGAGGCTCAATCACATGCATATCTTCAGCTAAAACAACTTCTTAAATAATTTGTCCTTAGCACAATCAACCTCTCAAATATTTTTGCTAAGAATGTTCTCAAACCAATCTTCCTTGCATCTTATGCCCTTAATGTGCTAGACCACACTACAATAAGCAACATCGATTGATATCGTTGCGTCAGGCTGAGCCTAAACTTTTGGAGATGAATATTCAACATAAAAAATCTATAAGTATCAAAAAAGGATAGATAAATAGTATAAAAACAGATTTAATGTAAAAACAACGTTCGTTATAGGATCATTATAAGAATCTTGGAGGTCAGCTTCAGAAGTAGTACAGTAAGGTCATTTCTAGGATTAATTAAGTCTATCAAAAGCTAGATAACAATCTAAAAGAACAAAAAAAGAAAGCTTTATAGTAATATTCTGCAAATTTGAAGCAAATGTAGCTTTTTGAGCAATAGATTAGTACTATTAGTTCACTAGAGCTAAAAGATTTTGAAAATAATGTAAAATTTAATCAAAAATATCGTATTTTTGATCGGCCTATAGCTCAATCTAATAGTCCTATTTTGCCTGTTCTGAGTTTTCCCCAGATGCCATAGTGGGTCCATATAAATCTTCAGCAATCGTCTCACTTGCCCTTGACACTTACATTGAGCAACTAATATAAGCCGAATCATCGTAAAAATAAGAGCAGTTACAGTGGTAGGACTGTAAAAGGTGAAGTACTTTATGATGGAGACGAGAATATCGGATTAAGTTTTAGAGTATAGAGATAAAATTCAATGAAATAGAGATAGAATAGAGTCAGCGATGAGAAGCGGTGTGAGAAGGTCGCTTGGATTTGATGCTAGCCAACTTGTTTTTAAATTGATTTTTATTATAAACATAACTCTAGACCTAAATATTTGTTAAAATTTCATCATCATGGTTTGTACTTAGTCTAGAGTTTTTATTTGATTTTTTTTTCAAAAATCATAGCAATTTCTCTTGAATTCTGATGTCGAGATTTGTGCTTTAGCCGACCAGTGGCCCAGATAGCTATTTTTTTTCATGCAAAGTAAAGGCAAAAGCCTTACATAAATAAAATGTAAGGGTAAAGCAATCAGAAAATAGATCGTAATCATAATTGAATCAAGTTTAGTTTAAAATGTCATGGTATGTTCATAAGTTTAAAAGTGGCTAGCCTTTGAAGATATTTTAACGAAACTCTTTTAGAAAAATATCAGCTAATAACTTCTAATTGATAATAAAAGCTAACCTGCCCAGTCAATAAAAGCATCACCCGTACCATATAGATTACCTCTACGCACTTCTCAACGCTATCAACCAAATCGAAGAAATAGTATTCACAGCCTGCCTCTCTCATGATAGATCATGCATATAATATCTTGCTAGCATAAGATGCGCTTAGAAACAGGCAGAGCACGAGCAAAAGAAACTCACCCAAACAATATAAACAGTTAATAATATTGTAGTAAACCACCTTGAGAGATTTCAGCTCGAAAAGAACAAGATAAGATAGATTCATTACTTTGTAAAAGACATTCAGTCTGCTCTGAGACCTAAGGAACCTTAGAAGAAGTCCGATAGTACTAGTCCTATATATTAGGAAAATATTCCTTTATTTTTGAAACCTAGTTAGAAAAACACTAAAATATAGGTAAATGACCGTAAATCAAGCGAGATAAAGCGCTCTATATCTTAATAGCCTCCATAGCAAAATGCTCCCTAAAAATAATAAAATATTAATCACTGAAAATGATATCAGAACTATCTTTATTATACATTAAATACAAATCTAATCTATGTAGTCATCTCAAGCCAGTCCTCAAATCGAACCAAATTCAACAGCAGTTACCGCAGAAATTGCTATAGGATCGCTTTCTCTCATAACAACCCTTGTGTTCATGCGTAGCAACATAAATCGAGTCAGACAGATCACCAAAGATTATCGTCAGTTGTCCACTATGCAACTCACACCGTCAGTCGACTTAAATCCTTACATCAAAAAAGGAGATGCAATAATAATACCGAATCTGACTACCAAACCTGGACCCGAACTGTTCAAAAAATACTCAAAATATATCACTAAAATCAACGAAAAAAAAGAAAATATTTTAGTGAGTTATCAATAGTTAAGTGATAGTTTCGAGGCATAATGCGTGCATCAAAGAAATACGTTCAAGGTGCATTGTGAAAGTTTCTATCCCTTCGTAAGTCATTCAATTCTAATAAATAATATAAGACTAACACAGCTTAACAAAGCAAAACAATTGCATAAAAAACTGTAAATGATGGCAATTGGTTATGTGGGGTATGATGGCAAATAAAAAAGATGGTAGATGCAGCCGTACTTTTTGGCAAGCACGACTGATTAATTTTTTTAGATCTGGGATGATTTGCTTAGAGTCTATTTTTTCAAATTTGTGATGCAGGGGGTGATGGCTGGAGTTGCTTTTTGTCTGCTGCATCATAATATAGAAGTTATTCATAGTTGGATGGAAGAAAAAATCAAACTCGCATCCGAGTGGAGTAAAAAAATTAAGTAATAGACATAATCTAAATAATAAAAAGACACTAAAGAAGTCAAATGATTGTAATTAACAAAAATCTTTACTTTATTTTCCATATTGTATTGAAAATAGTTGCATTTGAGTCTTGTAATATAATAATGCGTAAATAAAAACAGGCCAAAGCAGCCCCAGTATCATAAAGTCTACATCTGAGATCTCTTTCTCTTCGACAAATCAAATATTATTTCTCGAGTATGCCCGATAAACCCTAGAATCGCCTTCAGCATTCTAAAAGTCAAATGGTCTAGCAAATTTCGCAGCAGTTATCTTACAAACTTAATATCGATTAAAAAGCTAAACTTAATCTGTAAAAACTTTAAAACTAAAAAAAGAAGCGAATTGACAATGTAAAAAAACATATCGATCAGTTGAATGCATAGAACTAAAAAAATATTTAACTTTTAGACAAAATAGAGAAAAATACACTAAAAAAGTTGTAAAAACAAATCAAGAAAGATACGCAGCAATAAAAAGCATTGATGAAACTATACGATTAGCTGATTATGTAATAGAGAAAATTGAAACTGACCAAATAAGTGAAAAAGATAAAAGAAGTTGAAGACTGGGTAGCACTCAAAAAATAACAAAAGAAAATTACATCAACTGTTCATTCTTTATAGAAAAATCATATAAAAATAGCAAGAAATCAATCTTTAGATTGTCTTAATAGCAAATAAAAATCAAAAGAAAAACTTGTCAAAAAATCTCCATAAAACTAACCTCCGAAGTAAAAACGCAAGAAAAACGCATAGTAGCTTAAAAACATGGGTCGATAGTTTTTATAGCATGCAAAAAAAATACAAGCATAGCGCAAGCGAGCTAATATGAAGCTGCTAGACGTGAGTAAAAAAAGCATAGATTATTTACCCGAGATACAAACTATTCTCAAAATGAAAGTATCAGATTTGAGCAAGCCGATGATGGACACCGTCATAAGTATCTAACCAAAAAGGAAGAAAGTAAAAATAGTTTATCAGTGATTATATAAGTTTTGTAAGTTTTATGTATAACAAATCTGATATCTGTTTTATTAATACTTAGACAGGACTATAAATAAAATGTAAAGGTTTGTTTTTGAAGTCATCTAACCGCTCATATCTCGATAGCTTGACGAATAGCGAAGAAAGTAATGGCTCGATACTGTCACGTAGCAGCTAAAAATGTTTTTGAAAGGATAATTGGGTCCTATTAATAAAGAATTGGCGAAGAAAAGTAGGGATCTTTTCGTGGCTTGTTCTGATGTTGAATCGCTTAAATAAAAAGTGACTTAGTATGATAGATAAGAAAAACGATTAGTGGGGCAGTTGGCTGTTAAGGAGAGTTAGATGATAAGAATGAAAATCGGATTGGAAAGATAGATCGGATAGCTCAATACACAGATATAAGAGATTAAAAAGTAGGCAAAAAAGAGATAGAAATAACAAGCTTTTGTATTATTTTGATAAAATAGGAACTATAAAAAACTATAGATGAATGGAAAGATAAAGTGAACATCATCAGAAAATAATTTTCAAAAGAATTGCAGGCAAAAATCGATCAGGAACGTGAGCACTGGGAGCAGACAATTAGTAAACTTAATTAAACAAATGCTGCATAAAAACAACATATTATGTCTTAGGCAAGTGCAGACAAATCAAAAATCATCAAAAAATACGAAGAAAAAATATTCGTAAACATGCTTTAAAATAGAATATTCGCACCGAAAACGAAGAAAATGTGTAGAAAATAAACACTTAATTTAGTACCAAAATGGGAGAGCTAAAACATCAGAAAAACGAGCTTTTCAATAAATTGACGTTCTAAGAATCAACTGCTAGAAGACTCGCAGTGTATTTTAAATATAATTTAGGTAATTGTAAAAAGAAAGTGGTCAACTTATTCGTTTTAAACGACAGTTTTAATCGACATTTAGCTAATTATAGGCCAATAGGCAAAGAAATCAGCAAGAACAAGACAGAATTAATACATAGTTGACTAATTTACAGACTAAATACAGAGAGTTAGATAGAGAACTAAATTACAAAATTAAATGCTTGCAGAAAGATCTTTAAAGGACCATAGCTGAGAAGGATAAAAAATACACAGATACTGTCGAACTGATGAATATATAGCATAGAACTGAATTGGAAAGTCAATAGGCTAGAATGATCGAATAAAAATAAATCGCAATGACTCAAGCTTAGGTAAGGGCTTATGAGGAGCTGATGTAGCAAATGAGAAGATATGAAAAACTTTAACTGACTCACAGATAGCTATTTTAAAAATACTAAAAAGACAAAAACTAATTTGATGATAGGATGAACGCAGCCCGCATATAACACGAGCTCTAAGTCGCGGCCCTGTAGCAAAGAAAAGACTACTAGAGCACAGTATCAAACAAACAAGCCACTAGATAGTACCAAAATTTGATGAATAAATTCACTTTATAGTTAGCTGCGGTAAAGAACCAGCATAGTGTAGAGCTTGATAACTACCAGAAACGATCCCAATAATAAAAAGTAAGTCTGAGTAACAAACTAATCAGCCAGTACGAAGGTATGTTGTCTGATCAAAAAAACAATGCAGAAATACAACTAAAACAAAAATTATTATAATTCGATCGCAAAACAAAAGCTTATTAAAAACGTATAGCCTAGGGTTAAAAACGAAGAACATAATTGAAAGTTATCATCTAGAGAACAAAAATGTAAATGCAAATGAAATTGTAATCTATGATAGAGGTCAATGAGAGATTATAGTCGGAGATCGAAGAGTTGCATTAACGTATTTTGGAGCAAGAGAAAGCGAGAACTGTGCTGATAAACGATTATTAGTTTAAGATTCTTTTGGTTAATAATTAGAGGGAGAAGACTATTCAAGATTGTAAGGAAAAATAGTAGGATCTTCGTGAGGAGTTGAA
>Ga0169931_10007197_pt1 | contig 16565 bp, 11 predicted proteins | sample Kivu_15m_20L_FD_129675 | JGI IMG/M metagenome (GOLD analysis project Ga0169931, IMG submission 129675) | Freshwater microbial communities from Lake Kivu, Western Province, Rwanda to study Microbial Dark Matter (Phase II) - Kivu_15m_20L... | ecosystem: Environmental > Aquatic > Freshwater > Lake...
ATCGGTTCTCTAAGATTCCATCTCGAGTGGGACCAGCTAAGGTCTCGCGGCTCTCACCTTGCAGAAGCGCAGCAAGTTCGGGAGCACGATGAAGATCTGCCGCTAGTTTGACTCCATTCACTTTCTGCAAAAAGTAAATCACGTAATCCTCAGAGACTTCCCAGAGCTGAGGTCGTTTGAACGCTTTTGAAAGTTGAGAAGTGATGTCTTCGGCTTTTTTGCGCGCAACCGCATCGATCTCCGCTTCATCGCCTCCGGATCGATTGATGGCTTCGGCGAGTTCCAAAAGACTCTGCATCTTGGTTCCAGAGGGAATCCCAAGATGAAGCGCAATCGAGAGAACACCATAATCGAGGACAGTAGCCGAAACGGCGGCCTGGTAATCCCGATCCCCGATCCGAAGGTTCACTTCGCCCACTCTCAATCGAATCGGCTCATTTCGCACAAGGACACTCGGTCTCCGGGTGCGGTCCAGCCTCACTCGGAGGCCTTGCTGAGGCTCACTCAAAATGGCCTCGACTCGGGCCAAATCAATCTCCTCAGCCACGTCGTAAACCCGGTAAATGATGACCTTACCGGATTCGATTGAAAAATCGGCACGATCCCCAGCTGCGAGGGGGGTTTGAAGCTCATTCTGATTGGAGTTCATGGGATTCCCCTTCCCTAATTCCAGTGTAGCATAAGTCGGTCTTTGACATTGAGTTTTGAGTCGGGCTATTCGTGACAAGACTATGAAAAAGCTGACTTATTTGTTTTATTTTGGAGTCGCAGGGGTGGCACTGAGCTTCGTCGGCGGAATCGTGACGGCGGTCCAGGACTACCGCGCACGTGAGTCACAGACCCCTGAGTCAATTGTGACCCCCGCTGAAGTGGACTCATCCGCAGGCACCTCCACCACCGAGGGTGGAGTCGCTGTCCCCGCCCAACCCAGCCCGTGATCGCGCTGCAGAGCAGTAGCTCGTCGCTTGATTTTGTGTGATAGAACGGCCCATGAGCTCACCCCAGTCTCCCGAATCCGCGCTGATTCCCAACCGAATGCCCGAACCAGGCACTCGTCATCGAATCGTCGTAGGCATGAGTGGCGGCGTTGACTCTTCGGTTGTAGCGGCACTACTGAAGGAGCAAGGGCACGACGTCATCGGAGTGTTCATGAAGAACTGGGATGAAGTCGATGAGAACGGCGTTTGCCCCGCCGAACAAGACTTCGCCGATGTCATCCAAGTCTGCGAGCGAATCGACATCCCATACTTCTCGGTCAATTTTGTGCAGGAGTACTGGGACAACGTCTTTCAGAACTTCGTGCACGAGTACCAAGCCGGCCGCACACCGAATCCCGACATTTTGTGCAATCGCGAAATCAAGTTCAAAGCCTTCTTCACCCAAGCGCTCTCACTCGGGGCAGAGTTTCTTGCCACCGGCCACTATGCGCGCATTGGTCTCGATGCGGCGACACAGGAGGCCCAGTTACTGAAGGGCACCGATCCTGGAAAAGATCAGTCCTACTTTCTTCATGCGATCAAAAGTACCGCACTCGAGAAGGTTCTCTTTCCGATTGGATCGATCCACAAAACCGAAGTGCGTCGACTCGCTGAAAAGTACCAACTCGCCACCCGAGCCAAGAAAGATAGTACGGGCATTTGCTTCATCGGCGAGCGGAATTTTCCAGAGTTTTTGGCCAGATACGTAAAACCCACGCCCGGAGCATTCCGAACTCTTGACGGAAAAAAAGTGGGCGAACATGTGGGCATGCAGTTCTACACACTGGGACAACGCAAGGGCCTGGGACTGGGTGGCCAGGGTGACCCCTGGTTCGTGGTTGCAAAAGACATCCAAAAAAACATCGTCTATGTAGAGCGAGGGACGGACCATCCTGCACTCTACTCAAAAGAACTCCTCGCATCCGAACTGACTTGGATCTCACAGAAGGCTCCAGATCTTTCGCAACCTGTCTCGCTTCGAGCCAAGGTGAGGTATCGCCAAAGTGATCAAGCTTGCACTTTATTGGGCCTCAATCCGCAGGGAAAACTTCGAGTTCGTTTTGAGGAACCCCAACGCGCTGTGACCCCTGGACAATCGGTGGTCTTTTATCAAGACGACCTCTGTTTGGGAGGCGGAATCATCGATGCCGCTTTTGCCGAATCGGCGGATTAAGTCTCAACGACGCTTCTTCCGAAACTCCCAGGGTGCCTCCTGCGAGGGATCACTCCAGACGCCTTGACGTGCCTTTCGCCCTTCGATTTCAGCCGCTGCATAGCTGGTTCGATCCTCAAGGGTTTGTCTTTTCTCAAAGGCTTTATAGTGCCAGGCACAGCCCGACTTCAGCAGAGTCAAACCCGCATCTTTCCAGTCCTTACCTTGAGAATAGAGAACTTTCCCTATACTGCGACCGTATCGATCCTGTTCACGCACCCAAACGCGAACCGTCTTTCCAGCAACCTGATCCGCAAGCATCTTGCGACATTTCTCACCAAACGGCTGTTTCTTCTCGGGCGCGTCTATCCCATACAAGCGAACACGGACTGGCTTCCCCTGTCCCCCTTTTCGAACCTGGATCGTATCACCATCACTGACTTTTACGACGACACCACTAAACTCTTCCGTGCCCGTGATCGCAGATTCGACTGCCTTCTTGGCGTGCCCTTCCATGCTCGACAAAAAAAACAGACCCAGTCCAAAAGTGACTCCCAACGACGTCCATCCCATTCGAAGATTCATCGTGGATCGTTGTCTCACGACTCGTCGTTTTTGACCAACTGGGGAATCGAGTCCTGCACATTCCACTCGTACAGTTCCGCGATCCTTGCCGGGAGCCCCCCAGCAAGGACCTCGCCTGCACCCGGCAGTCGCTCCCCACCCGGGAAAGGCTTGATCCAAGCAAAACACTTTCGTCCGTAGGGCTGGGTACATTCGACGTCTCGAAACGCGTAGGACCATGTCCCCGAATTGAGGTACTCAATGCCATTTTTCCAAACATGTTTTTCGAGGTGCGAATGCCCTTGTACGACGCGTTCTACTCCTGCGATCCGTGCCGAAAGAGGAACCGCCTCAAATGCCGCACGCTCCGCTGCATAAAGTTCAGTGTCGACCGATCGTGCGTAGAAGATAAAAAAAGGAGTGAGAAGAGCCAGAGGAACTAACATCCAACCCAGTGAAGCATCACTCAGCAGCACCTTACCGTGAATAAAGACTTCAAAACTCACCAAAAAAACTAAAAACAGGAGTAACACACGGTCTAACCAAAGCTCGCGCATGATCTTGAATGGATCATAGATTGCAGGATGGACATGCATTTCGCGCAGGCCCAGCACCACTGCAGGGCTTGCATTCGACGTTGCTGCGATCTCGCGAACTCGCGACTCCAGAGTCAAAGGGTCACTCATTGCGGGCAGCAATCCATCTGCAATCGCGTCCACGAGCGTCACCATCGCTCCCCATAGATAAGTGAACATCAAAAACGGCTGAACCCGAATCACATATCTAAAATAAAAGACCAAGTACTCATGAAAGCTCGACTTAATGAAGCTTGAGGGAGCATGCGGATTCATGAGGCCAATTCCATTCATGATGTAACGACCAGCGATGTTCCCAAATGGAATACGGACGTGAGGGCGAAAGCCTTTGCGAATCAGAGGATTGATTGGATTCGAGCAAATCGTATAAGCGTCATACTGATTGCCATGCTCAATGAGCGTGTCTTGATTACTCAGATAAAACCAATCGCAAAAACGCACTCTCTCTTGCTGCTCCTCGTTCAACTCCAAACGTTGGAGGAGATCGGCTTTTACCGAACGCCAATGTAACTCGATATCATGATTACCAATTACAAAAATCAGTCGATTTCCCGCTTGAATCCACTCACGGAGTGACTCCAAAAAGACGGGGTGATCATCCAGGATGTATCTCATCTTGAGACGACTTTTGCCCTCCTCACTTTGCATCCCGCGTAGACGTTCAATCCAACTCAAACTGATCCCACACTCCTTTTGCTCCTGAGCGGAGGGGATCTTCATCACCGAGTCGAAGTCAAAAATATCTCCGTTCAACACGAGCTCTTTTTCGCCAGGAGCCAAGGTCAGAGCGTGACGGATAAACTCCTTAAAAATCGGATCAACAAAGAGCTCTCTTCTTTTGAAGCGTTTCCAAAGGGGATTATAGGGATGGGGCTTCTCTGCATCACAGAGATGAATATCGCTCACGATAAACGTATGCTCGGCCCGAGTGAAATCCGACTTCACTTCACCAGCGTATCACAACTTTTTTGGCTGACTGTGAGGTGCCCGGAGTTTTTTGTCTCACTTCTGACAAACGTGCGTCCCTTTTTGAGCCTCTTCTGGAGTCAATACCGCCCGGCATCCAAAACACTGCGTTGCGTTTGTCTCCTGAAGACACGGGTCGACCGCGACACGTTGATCAAAGACGAAGCATTCACCCTGATAATGGGCTCCGCCCACTTTTTCGAAGTAGCGAAGGATCCCGCCTTCCAACTGATACACTTCAGGCAGACCGTATTCCTGTGCTAATGCAGTCGCTTTTTCGCAGCGAATCCCGCCTGTGCAAAACATCACCCAAGGTTTACCTTGATAGTCCGGATTCTGGGCTGCTTCGCGCAACCAGTTTGGAAACTGACGGAAGGTCTTTAGGTTGGGATTCACTGCATTCTCAAAACTCCCAAGGTCCATCTCATACTGATTGCGTGTATCGATGATGACAAAGTCTTTTCCTTGATCATACCAGTCCTTGAGGACTTCAGGGTCCAAACGCGCGCCCGTCGACTCGAGCGGTTTTACGGATGGCACCCCCATCGGGATGATCTCTTTTTTTACTTTGACGAGGAGTCGAGTAAATGGCCTGTCGTCCGAGAAACTCTCCTTAGGATCTAGCTTCGCAAACCCCGAATGCAGGGCTTCAAATTGAGGAAAGAATTCCCGAACCTTTTCCGCTGACCCCGCCAAGAAGCCATTCAACCCTTCGGGTGCAAGAATCACAGTCCCCTTCAAATCATAGGACAATGCTAATTCCTTGATCCGGGGACGAAGCGAAAGGATCTCCTCAGTTCCAAGGGGCAAAAACCGGTAAAACGACAAATTCAAGACGGATCCGATCGACATACCCCCGGCTCTTACCGCGATTTGAGCGGAACCACAATCTCCTGATCTCAGGCCTCAGGAGATCTGATACCATCAAAGAATGAGGCCACTTTTAGGTGCTCACCCCACTAGCTCCCCCTCTCTGATACCGAGTTGCCTGGAATACCTACTCGGAGGAACCCTGCTATTTTGCGTGCTCTCCCTCTTCGCGGAAGGGGCATCGGCTCAACCCCTCCCAGATTACGTGACTCAAAGAACTGAGCCTTTTGGAGTTCCTTTTTTGACCCCCCAGGGGGATGTTCGAACGCTGGGCATGGCTGGGGCGATATTAGGCATTCCCGAGTCCCTGATGGCCACTCAAGACAACCCTGCAGGACTCACACTGACTTTGGATCAACCCGGGATTCAATCCGGTCGACAATGGCTCAAGGCTCCCAGCGTCTTTGGTCCGAACACTCGACTTGAAACCCTTCAGACTCAAGTGGGAGGAGGTTACCAAGGATGGGGACTCAGCTTCGGATCGCTCTCTCGACAAATCGATCAAAGCGAAGACACGATTCTCTCGCAGCAAGCTCTTTATCTTGGATTTGCTCGGTCATTTTCCGAACGAAAACTGAGCCTCGGGGTTCAACTGCTCCTTCACTCGGCCGATCTAGGTAGCCCCCTCGAATCTCGCTCGGGCCAAGCGCCAGGTATCGGAGCTGGAATCCTATACCGATTTCCCTACCGAATCCTTGCAGGTGCGAGCTTTCACACCGGAAGCGAGCTCTCCCTGGAGGACGTGAGAGCACCGATTCACATCCCTTGGAGGATGGGCATCGGTCTGGGATTTGCTCCCAACCGAGCGCTTCGCTTGGGGGTCAGTGGAGTTTGGGTCGGGGCAACTTCCCAAGCACGTCTCCTCAGTGACCCCAGTCGTGCAGTGGGAGCCCAGCCTCAGTTTCAACCCCGAATCGGACTCTCTTATTCGCTTTTGGATACAGAGCGCGCTGACCTTCAGATCACTTCTGGTCTTTACCATGAAAGTTCTCGGATCACTGGAGAACGCGCAAGACTCCATTACACCTACGGCCTCAACATGAGCATCTGGTTGCTCAACATCAATGCAGGAGCTGATCGAGCCGAGCAATTTCACAATCGAAGTATCTATGTGGGATTGAATGTCGTCAAACTTCTCCAGCGATTTGAGCTCCTCCCAACTCTCAATACGCTCCCTCCCGAAGGCACCCGCAAACTATTTCCAAATCCATTTGTGATGGACGAAAGAGGACTCGCACTCAACTTGGTGGAGGATCCCTCTAACAGCAAAAAAGGCCTCTCACTCCAACAAGCCACCCAAGAGCTCCCGTTGCGACTGGAAAAGAAAATCAAAGACCTCCAAAAGCGATCACCGCTCGAACTGTCCGGTGATCTCTTGAATACCGTTGAGAAAATCCCAGAGGAAGTCTTCGAGTCGGTTGAAGAAGTCTCCGGCGAAGTGCTCGACACGCTCAATGAGCTGCCGGTTCACCTTCCCACAAAAATGGTTCCGGGTTTGAACTGAGCCTCTCACGCTCGGTCCAAACCCGGTCATCGTTCTCAAATCAATTTGATCCCAACGCCTCTGTTAGAGACGAATCGCCGACTCCAGTCGAGCAATTCGATCTTCCAACGCAGGGTGAGTCGAAAACAACCGCATGATTCCGCTTCCTTTGCTTGAGATCTTCAGGCTTTGAATCGCGGGGCGATCATCCGCTTGAACTTCCTCAAAGTTGCGTTGAAGCGCTCGCAAAGCGGCAATCATTTTGTCCCGTCCAGCTAAGCGCGCCCCACCCGCATCAGCGCGGAACTCTCTCCAACGAGAGAAGTACGCGACCACCATGGAGCCTAAGATCATAAAAACGATCTCGAGCACAAACTGAGTGATGAAGTAGGTTCCACTGGAGAATCCCTCCGAACGCTCTCCATCATCCGAGCGACCCCGCTGCGAAATCGCAAACGCAATCGCACGAGCCAAGAACATCACAAAAGCGTTCACGACACCCTGGACCAAAGTCATCGTCACCATGTCGCCGTTGGCGATGTGCGCGACCTCATGACCAACCACGCCTTCCACTTCGTCGCGTCTCATCCGGCGTAGCAACCCGGTAGAGACGGCCACGAGCGCATGGGACCGAGTGGGTCCAGTTGCAAAAGCATTGATCTCAGGAGAGTCATAAATTCCCACCTCAGGCATGGTCGAAAGCCCCGCGCTGCGCGAGAGCGAGTAAACCATCTGGACCAGGTCCTGAAGTTCCGGGTCTTGGGTGTTTGGGTCGATCACTTGAACGCCCATCGCCATTTTGGCCATGAAGCGAGAAATCAGAAGCGAAATAATCGCTCCACCCATTCCCCAGACCAATGAGAACCCCATCAAGGCGCCGTAATGAATGCCAGATGCGTCGATATAAGGACGAATCCCCAGGACTTGAATGACGATCGAAAGGGTCAGGATTACCAAAAAGTTGACTGCCAAAAACAAGAAGATGCGTTTGAACCAGGTCATGAGGAGAACCTCCGGATTCTCAGTTTACCCATTTTCTCTACAAATGGGTGCGACTTTGCGGTTCGTCAAGCCCTGGAGTCGAATTGCACTTGTAACTCGGGGTCTTTGGGAAGGGTAAAACAGAACGAACTGCCCTGGCCGGGCTGCGATTCGACCCAAATCTTACCCCCGTGGGCCTCCACTAATCCCCGCGCAACGGCTAGCCCCAAGCCTGCCCCCAGGGGTGAGGACTCAGTGCCTCGCCAAAAGCGGTCAAAAATGTGATTTTGCGCATCTGGGCTTAATCCGGGTCCCGTGTCGGAAACGACAATACAGGCCAGGTGAGGATCGGGCAGCACCTGTGAAACGACTGAGGGCGTCCCCTTTTGTTTCAGACTCAGTTGAATCCCTTTTTTTTGGGCAGAACATTGATGAAAGCTGACCGCCTCAGCGAGCTGAGTTTCGAGCCACACCGCTTTGGGCTCCAATTTGAGTTGCCCGGCCTCGGCTAGCGCCGCTTCGTTTTGTCGAAGGTGCGCCGTCGTCACACTTAATTCCGAATGCAGACCTATGAGTCGGCGCATCGAGTCCCCCCCCACACAAATCGCCAACAAAAAACTCAATAACCCCGAACCCAGCATCCATGTCTTGAATTGCTCGGTAGCAGAGAGAGCGGCATCTTTTTTGAGTTCGAGCTGATGAAACTTGAGATTCAAAAACTCCATCAACAACGCTGTCACTCTTTCACGTTTTGGAAGCAGGTCTTTCTCGACAACTCGGATTTGCTGCTCAGAAAGCGAACCTCCGTGACGATCCGCGATCACATGTTGATAGGCTTGATTTAACTGGAGTGAAAGCTGCTCCACTTCCAGAAGGACTCCGGTGAGTCCAATAAAACCTCGCTGTTTAAACTGACGTAGAGTTTCCTGCGCTTGACTTGATCCGCTCACTCGCCAAAAAAATGCGAAGCTTAGACCAAAACGAGTTGGGTCATCCCGGTGACTCAGGCCAAAAATGTCGAGGATACCGTCTCGCAAGCTCACCTCTCAATTGAGGATAAGTATTTTTCCAAAAACTCCTCAAGTCCTGAGTAAGCTGAACCGGGCGTTGGCTCGGTGCGAGTAAATGACACGTGAGCGGAACGCGCCCCCTTAAAATCCTCGGTGTCTCTTGAAGTCCAAAAAAATCCTGCAAACGACTTTCGATATAGGGACCAGCTCCGGAATCAGGATACTGCACCGGGACCCGCTTGCGTCCCGGAAGATCGATCCTCTCGGGAACTTCTCGCTCGAGTTCATCCATTCGATTCCATTCATGACGGATCAATCCGAGAATCGCATCCAGGTGCTCGCTCGATAGTAGCACTGAAAGACTCCAAACTTCAGCGTCGATCACATAACGCGAGACAAATGGAGTCAATACTTCCTCTGCTGAAGCAAGAAGTGCCCCCAGTTCCGGCGCTGCCTTTCTGTAATAGTCAATTCGATGAGCCAGCGAGCGGAGAGCAAAAGTCTCCTTGAGATCACTCTCCCGAGAGGTTGCTTTGAGAAGAAAACGTCGGGCGAGATCGCGTGCTGCATCACTGCGGCTACTCTCCTTTAGGCGAGAGGGCGAAATTCTTCGGTTTTCGAGAACCAAAAGCCCATAAGACAATTGATCTGAGGCATCGACTCGAGCTCGGTCAGGATCAAAGCTCCACTGAGTAACTTCCTCAACTCGATCTATGCCCCACTCGAGAATATCGCTATCCGAAAGAGGCAAGAGCAGATCCACTTTGGGGTACTTCAAACGCTCGCCCAGACGAGCCGTCTGGGATGCATCCAGAATCAGAAAATACTGTGAGCTTCGGGCGGTCGCTTCGTCGGTCAGCGTGACTACACCTCCGTCGCACAAAGTCGCATCACAGGACTGCCCCTTGATCGCTGCTACTCGATCGGGAAAACCTGTAAAGAAAGCCTGAGTCAGGCCTTCACGATGACTCTCCCAGGAACCCACCATGGGAATCTGAGCGATCCTCTCCAAGCGAAAGGCACTTCCCAAGCGAGAGATCATCCGCTTTTCGTGAAAGCCAAGGCTCGACTCTCCAGCGGATTTCTGGGTCGTCAAAAGCTCCACTAAGTCCAACTCTTTGCGAGCAAACCCTCGAGAGCCAAGCCCCCCTTCCGACAGAGCTGCAATCGCCCGAATCGCGGGAGGAAGAATCCCCAAATGCTCTGCTTCGATCAAGACACGCGCAAGCCTCGGGGAGAGAGGAATTTCTCCCATCTTCTTACCCATCCCCGTCAGTCGTCCCGTCTGCGCATCATAAGCTCCAAGCGACTCCAGCATCGAATGGGCCTTTTTCCAGGCAGAATCAGTGGGTGGATCGACAAAACTCACCGCTCCGACTTCCTGCTCGCCTTGACGAAGCTTCTCCGAGAGTCGTGTTCTCCAACCATCGATTGTGATCCAAACGGAGCTCAAGTCACTTCGCAACAACTCCGGCACTTCAAAGAGCGGACGTGCCATCTCCTCATGTCGAGTCATCAACCGATAAACGACTCCTGGTCCTTGGCGAGCCGCACGCCCCCCACGCTGAGTCAGTGATGCGCGCGAAACAGGGCGCGTCCGAAGTGTGGAAACCCCAGACCCCTCGGATTCACTTGCGACCCGAGCTAATCCTGAGTCGATAACAACTCCAACCCCATCCAATGTCACCGAGCTCTCAGCGATGTTGGTCGAGAGAATCACTCTCCTGGGTTCAGGCCCTGAGGACGGACGAAGCGCGTTTTTTTGGTCCTCCTCGGAGGCGTCGCCATACAAGACCTCCACACGTACGGCAGGTACTTGACCGTTTGCCGCTGCCTTCCGAATCGTCTCGCGAGCACTCAGAATTTCCCGCGCCCCCGGAAGAAAAACCAAAATATCACGCGGCTGCTTCACCCCATCCGCCTCTCGAAGCGGGGAGTCCAAAGCCTGAGCCAGCGTTCGCACCAAGGCCTGTTCTCTCGGATCGCTCCCCGTATTCGACGAACGCGACTCCGCAATCGGATGATCTAAGTGCTTCACATCGCATGGAAACACCCGCCCGGGTGCAGAGTGAACGCGAGACTCCTCGCCCAAGTATTTTTTGAGGGAATCGACGTCCAGTGTGGCAGAGAGAATCACACATTTGAGATCCGGCCGCGGTCCTTTTCGGAGGGCTTGAATACAGGCCAATGCGACATCAGTGTCCACATGTCGCTCATGAAACTCATCGAGGATAATCGCACCCACTTTTTCTAAAAGCGGATCCTGAAGCATCCGCCTGAGCATCATCCCCTCGGTCAGGAAAAGCAGTCGAGTCTTCTCCCCATAACAGGAGTCGTTACGAAAATGGTACCCGACCCGCTCACCGATCGGTTCGTCCCACTCCTCTGCCACACGACGGGCCGAGAGTAGTGCGGCCAAACGCCGGGGCTCAAGGACCCAGACCTGGTTTCGATCTGAGTGCGAGAGTTCCTCCATCAAAGCAGGAGGGATCCTTGTCGTTTTTCCGCTCCCCGGTTCGGCAGTGATCAAAAGAGGATTCCCCGCCCTGAAGTCACTCATAATGCGGGGAATCACAGAATCAATCGGTAGACTGATACGCGAGTTTTTGTTCGAAGCTGAAGTCATCAGCTCCGTTCTAACTCAGGTCGACCCTTTTTTGCAGCCCACTTGATGGGCCCTTGTCCATCACGATCCCGACCCCCTCCAAATCGAGGTCCAGAAGATGATCTTTCGAAAGGATTAGGCGCAAAGCGACCTTCGCGACGGGGACGATCCCAGGAACTCCCACCGTCACGTCCGCCCTCAAAGAAAGGCTTTCGGTCAGACTTGTTCCGGTCGAAACCGTTTCCGTCAAAAGTACCCTTTTCGAATCCGCGCTTACGCTCGAAGAAACTGCTATCAAACTCCCGCTTCTTTCCGAAGCCGGATTGATCGAAGGAACGTTTTTCGAAGGGTTTCTTTTCGAATGAGCGTTTTTCAAAGGGTTTCTTCTCAAATGGACGCTTTTCGAAGGAACGCTTCTCGTAAGACTTACTTTCAAAAGGTCGGCTCTCGAACGACTTCTTTTCGTAAGGCTTCTTCTCGAAAAACTTCTTTTTCACCGGAGCATTTTTTTCGGCAGATGTGGCCTCTGCGGTAGGAGCGTCATCTTGCGAAGCAAAGAAGGTCTCAATGGCGTCCTCGGATTCGAACTCAGCATCGAGCTTTTGAGGGGCGACTTCCTTGAGAGAAGCGCGCGGAGTCGCAACATCATCCTCCTGAGCGTCATTTTTGTTCACGGACTGAATCACCATTCCAGAGTCCGACGGCTGAAGAGCTTCTTTACGGCGTCCCGATTTTTCAGGCCGTTGCCCAAGAGTGGCTCGAGCCTCACCAGTGAAATCCGTGCGTTCGGCAAAGATCTCAGGAAAAGTCATTGCTACAAACCGAGACGCAACTTCTTCTGCGCTCAAAGTGGCCAGCGTTTCTTTCCAATCTGCACTCATCAGCTCCAATGCGCGCGCACCGGCTGCTTCGGATTTGAAGCGATTGAGGAAAGCTTCGACTTTTTTCTTTCCGATGTCCTTACGAGTTGGAATCTTGCCTTCGAACATTCGGCGCTTGGTCATGCGCTCAATGCGGGAGATCAATCCTCGACCACTCGCAGTGATCAAGCTCATGGCATAACCCTTCTTACCACTCCGAGCGGTTCGGCCAATGCGATGGACGTACGAATCGAGTTCGCGGGGGATCGAGTAGTTGATGACGTGGGTGACATCTTTCACGTCGATTCCGCGTGAAGCCACATCCGTACAAACCAACAACGTAACTTTTCGATCTCGGAACGCTTGCATGGTCCGCTCGCGCTCGTTTTGATCTTTATCACCATGGAGGCAATCCACGCGGTAGCCTCGGCCTTGGAGGTACATCGTGACATCGGTGACCAGTGCTTTGGTCTGACAGAAAACCAAGCCGTAAAAATCATCCGCTGCATCGATGAGCTTACACAGAACTTCAGGCTTATTGGATTCCTGAGTGATGTAGTACAGTTGCTCAATGCTCTCGGGGAGCATTTCCTTGCGATTGACCTCGATGCTCTTGGGGTTCTCCAAAAACTCATCGGCCACATCTCGCACATCACGACTCATGGTCGCAGAGAAGAGCCAAATATTGCTGGTTTCCTCAGACACTCCACTCAAGATCGACTCGATGGACTCTTTGAATCCCATCGAAATCATTTCATCCGCTTCGTCAAGGACCACCAAGTTGACTTGATCCAAGGACAGGGTCCCTTGATTGATGTGATCCTGAACACGGCCTGGAGTACCGACCACTACTGCCGAACCCCGGCTGATTCCACGAATCTGCTCACCGTAGCTTGCACCGCCGTACACGGGAACTGCTTTTACGCCGAGGTGTTTGCCGAGTAGATCAATCTGGCCTGCAACCTGGATCGCAAGCTCGCGGGTCGGACAAAGGACGAGAGCCTGAACCCCACGCACACGAGGGTCAATCTTATGCAGCAACGGAATCGCAAAAGCAGCGGTCTTGCCCGTACCGGTTGCAGCCAAGCCCAAAAAGTCGGTCGACTCACCCAAGAGGATCGGCAGTGCTTGAGCTTGGATCGGACTCGGGCGCTCAAACCCCATTTCAGCGATCGACTTCATGACCGCTGCGTTCATCGAGAGCTGCTCACCCAACTCGACGTAGGTCGGTAGAGGCGCTTCTTCGACTTGAGGCTCTTGAGATTGCTTTTCGCCTTCGAAATCAAAATCATCGCGAGGACGGCCTCTTTGAAACCGAGGCTTAGAAAAACGAGAGTTGGGGCGGGAGTTTGAACCGAAGTGAGCATTCTTTTTCATGTTGCTGCGGCGCATAGCAGGGAATCCCCCGAAATGCTCAACTTTATTTGACGGGGCGCAGGGATTCTCAAATCCTGGTACCCCATTTCCAGCGTTCGGTCTCACTTGAAGGAGATGGAGCTTGAGCACTCTCAGCTTCTTTTTTTATCGCCTGCCGAGCGCCCAAAAAACGACCAGAGTGGAATTCTCGCGAGACAGAGGGGTTGAGCATCCCTCCCCCGACTCATGAGTCCATCCCCGAAAAACCCAAACCCCATTTTATTCGATCTGAGCGTGCGGATCGGGGGTCTGTCCCCGTTTTCTGACCCATGGATCAGGACCCTCCTGAGCAAAATGGGCCAAGGAGGGATGCTCGACCCCTCTGAGAAGCGAGAATATTTTTTTGCGTGCTCAGAGTGCGGACCGGGGGATCGGGGGTCTGTCCCCGCACCACACGCCCCAGAGCAGCTCACAAGGGTCTACATGCGCCCCCCCCCTCGCAGTCTCATTCCCGCGATCAGCCTCACTTGCGGGATCGGCCCATCCTTGGGCCTTTCGCGCCCGCTTCCGCGGGGAACCCCCTCCCTGCGCGAAAATCCCGCAATTGAGACGATCGCAGTGAATTCCTCTGCGAGGGGGTGGGGCCTTGGCGGTGGACCCTCAGCAAAACTCGGGGGTCTGTCCTCGCTCACCCTCGCTCACCGTCCACTCAGCCGTCGCTCAAAAGGCCAGACCAGAGAGAGGAGGCAGAGCCCAAGTGCTAAGAGCACTGCCACCGATTGTGCTAAGCGCTACCGCCCCAAGTTCCCAGCACTACCGCGCAAAGATCAGTCGGCCTCTGGGTGGACCGAGGTAGATCCCGTGGGCAACGGACCTCAGTCTCATAACGCTCCTTCAACCAGCAGCTCCAAAGTCCCACCCAAAGGCCTTTCAGACCCCCATCCCCGCGGCATAAGCCTTGCCCTAAATAGAGGGATGGCAACCCAATCTGGATTTCTGAGAGCTTGGTTTTTGGTGCTCCTCATCGGGGCTCCCGCCTGGGCGGCGCCCCCCTCCACGCTCGAGTGCGAGTGCCGCGCCTATGTCGACTCAGCTCAAGTTCTTCAGCTCTCGCCCGAGATCAAAGAAATCCTCGTGCGTACCCCCATCCTCGATCCTGCGAGTGTTCAAAGCCAAACCACTCGAATCGAGTCCATCCGAGACCAAGTCTTCTCCGATGCGAGCATCCCCTCCCAATGTAAAGAATGGGTCGCACGCGAACTCGGCGCCGGCCGAGAAAACTGGACGATCCTCGCTCGCCAAAGAGTCCTTGGAAACCAAGAACACACCCCCAACCTCAACTCTCCCAAAGATGTCGGCGAAAACCTCACTGCAGCTTACCTGTTGTTTGCGGGTGGAACCCTTCCCTGCGAATCTGCATTAGGACCACTGGACTCTCACAACCCTGCTCACCAGCGCTGCATTTCTCAGCTCAAAACTCACAGGATCCGATCCCTCAACCTGAACATGGGGGCCTCGCCTGCAAGGATCTATACCGCGCTTCAAAACGTGTGGCCTGGATTCTTTGCGCCCAGAGACGCCCATATCGTCAAGGTGTTTCATCAAATCCTACAAGCCCCTGACTTTGAGCAAGCGCTTCAGCAGATCCCCACGCTCACTGCTTCACTGGATAACAACCAGTACATCCAGCTCGTGGCCATGATGGGTGCTTTCTCTTTGATGGGCTATGACTCCGAACGGGGCCGATTCGAAGAACAAGCCGCCGAAGGAATCGTTCAAGAAGGGGATATTTTTTCGGCAATCAAGAGCAACATCAGCACTCGGTCTTATGACAACCCGGGCACCCAAGTGAGTGCAGGAGTCTGCCGAGACATCTCCTACCTGCAGGGGAAGATGCTCGAAAAACGCGGTTTCAAAAACACCTATCTCCTCGGATACTCCTCGGCCGAAGGGGGCCACATGACCGTCGTCACCCAAGACCCCAAAGATCCGCGTCGGGTGATCAAGATCAACTATGGCAACGTGACAGAAAGCTTCAACCAAGACGGAGCCAAGGCTCTTTTTCAGGGCAGCTCGGGAGCGATTACGGACCTGAGTCAGTCCTATCTCCTTCATGACACTCAAGGCCGCACTGTAGCGTATGTGCCAAGCGAGCTAGCCAAAACTCTGCTTGAGATTTCGGGCATGGACCCTCGGTCCTACGATCCTGCTGCACGGCAGACCTCGAGTCTGATCTCCCTTCAAAAACGAATTTCCTCTTCTGGAATCTTGGATGGCATGAAGGCGCGCGTCGCATACGCGCAAGACGGGGTTGGAGCAAACACCCTGGCTGCTTCTGCCGACACCGATTGGAACACAAAAGGATCCCGACCAGGACGGGTCGCACTCACGCTCGCCCACCGTCAGATCGAAGCAGGAGTTCCGAACACTCACAATGTCACCGAAAACCAGCAGTCCTTGATCGCTTTTGCAGCATTCGAGCAAACTGCACAAAAAAAATGGAACCCCAAGGAGAAACTCACGCTCAAAACCGGAGCAACTCTTCAAGGGCATGCAGCCTTTCATCACCAATTGGGCAAAGTGAACTCGGGCGTGGGCGGTTTTGGGAGCCTCAGACCTTTTGTTCAATCTCAGCTCGAGCTCGGCAAAGAGTTTCAAGTTCAAGCAGAGATCAGTAGCAACGTGAGCGCAGGACTCGTCGATACTCGCGATCAATCGGTTAATCCCGGCAATGTCCAGCTCTATGCCTCTGACATCACTGCGATGATCCAAGGTCTGTATCAAAAAGACGAAGCCTTTGCGGCTTACATCCGCGCAATGCTTACCCGGAGCGCGCTCGGTACCCGAGGACTGGCGGAGGTCGGTGCGAAGTACCGAGACTTTCGCGCGCTCGTGCAACTCTCTGGCGCGCTTCCTGGATCGGATCCAGCAGTCAACTTACTCGAATCCTCAAAACCCCGACTCGCGATCGGCGCTGATTATCAACTCAATCCTCATCTCAGCTTAGGTCTGATTTTCCGGGTGCGCATGGATGATCCCACTGAAGCATCGGAGTCCCACCGCGGGATTGATATCTTCACCCAAGAGCACGGGCAGGAGCCCACTTACGTGGGCACCTTGAGCGCGAAAGGGAGTTTTTGAGGA
>Ga0169931_10007198_pt1 | contig 16564 bp, 13 predicted proteins | sample Kivu_15m_20L_FD_129675 | JGI IMG/M metagenome (GOLD analysis project Ga0169931, IMG submission 129675) | Freshwater microbial communities from Lake Kivu, Western Province, Rwanda to study Microbial Dark Matter (Phase II) - Kivu_15m_20L... | ecosystem: Environmental > Aquatic > Freshwater > Lake...
CAGCAGCCGCCTCTTGCCCAGCACGACGAATTGCGGCCCCCGCTGAAAGAACTCTGCCAAGAGAGTCCGTGGGCGGGTGTCGCGCCTCTGCCGGACAGGTAAAGTCCTTCGGAGCGTTACGCAACGGGTGCCCCGGCCGCGTCCGACGGCCTGAGGGCGTCAATGGCCGGGGCAAATTGCTTCAGCCCTCGAAAAGAGACCTGCTGCCGCCCCGCGCAATCGAGAAAGCGAAAAATGTAAGTCAATCGGCGTAATCTGTCAACGGGCATCAAGTTGCGACCAATTTCCCTGGCCTCGAAGTCGCCCACCAGCCCCTTGCCGAAGTGCCGACGTATTCGAACTCGCGAGCCGATCGCATCGCCAGTTGCTCAAACAGGCCACGGACCTAGAATTCGATGCTGCGGGAATCACCCGGCGATCTGTTGCACGCTAAGGACTCAGGCATGCCCAACTCCGACTATCCGTACTCGACCACCCGCCCGGACGAAGAACCATTCATACTGGCCGAAGTGGCGCCGACGGACGTGGCAGAGGTCGAGCGGACACATCAGATCCCATGGACGCCGATTATCCTCTTCCTGGCATGCTGCCTGAGCACGTATTACGTGGCGGGACCAATCTATGCCTTTGCCGTGATGGGCATCCTGGTTTGCCACGAGGCGGGCCACTACATCCAGGCCCGCCGTTATGGCGTACCCGCCAGCCTGCCCTATTTCATCCCCATGCCCTTCAGCCCGATCGGCACCATGGGCGCCGTCATCGCCATGCGCGGACACATGGGCAATCGCAAGGCGCTGTACGACATTGGTATCTCGGGACCTCTGGCCGGACTGGTGCCCACAATTGTCTGCACTTACGTAGGACTCGCGTTGTCCCACGTCGAGCAGATTCCACCCAACGCCAGACTGTTTCAGTTCAATGAGCCACTGTTGTTCCAATGGATCTCCCAACTCTTCTTCGGCCCATTGCCGGAAAACTCGGTCATCATCGGACATCCCCTAGCGATCGCGGGCTGGGTGGGCATGCTGATCACCGCGCTCAATCTGATCCCGATCGGTCAGCTCGATGGCGGACACATCCTCTACGCGCTCTTGCGAGGCAAGGCGCACATCGTGGCTTGGATATTGATGATTGGCGCGGTGGTTGGGATGGTCGTCACTCAGCAATACGGCTGGATGCTGATGCTCGTCCTGCTGTACATGATGGGGCCGTCGCACCCGCCGACGGCCAATGACGAAATGCCGCTCGGCACAGGACGCGTTATCCTGGGCTGGCTCACCCTGGCCTTCGTGATCGTGGGCTTTACGCCCACGCCCTTCACCGTGTCTTAGTGCATGCCAATTGGTCGCTGTTCGAGCTAAGCCGCCTGCGTCTCGTCGCTCTCAGATGGTTCATCGTCACGTACGTTAAGAATCTCGCCCGTCTCGCTGACGTCCTCGAAACGCACGCTGACTCGCTTGGAAATGCCAGATTCCTGCATCGTTACGCCGTACAGCGTGCTGGCGCAGGTCATCGTCTTCTTCGAATGCGTGACCACGATAAACTGCGAAGTGGTCAGAAACTCCTGAAGCACACCGATAAATCGCTCGATGTTGGCTTCGTCGAGCGCGGCGTCCACTTCGTCCAGCACGCAGAACGGGCTTGGCCGGCTGCGAAAGATTGCGAGCAAGAGGGCGACACAGGTCAGCGTTTTTTCGCCGCCGCTCAAGAGCGAAATGCTGCGTGGCTCCTTGCCTGGTGGGCGAGCGACGATCTCAATGCCGCTGTCGAGGACGTCCATGCCCTCTTCCAGAATGATGTCCGCCTGACCACCGCCGAACAGCTTGCGGAACAGCCCCTGAAAGTGCTCGCGAACGACTTCCAGCGTATCGGCGAAAAGCCTTCGGCTGTCGGCGTTGATCTTGTTGATGATCGCCTCGAGCGATCCCTTCGCACTCGAAAGGTCCTTGTGCTGGCCGGAAAGCGTCGCGAACCGTGCTTCAAGCTCGTCGAGCTCATTCAGCGCATCGAGGTTTACGCCGCCAATACTATTCAGCTTGCCGCGTAACTCGTTGATCTCTCGATCGACTTCGGCTCGCTCGGCCAACTCTGCGGCCGAGGGCTCATGCTCGAGCTCGGCCAGTTCAATCGCGTAATCCTCTCGCAAGCGATCCGCCAGCGTCGTTCGTTCGTGTCGCACTTCGCCTGCAGCCAGGTCCTGAGCGTGCAACTTCGCTTCCAGCTTGCGGACTTTCCCTCTTACGCGCTGCGCCTCGGCCGAGAGATCACTCTTGCGCAGTCGAAGTTCGTCGCGCCGGGTGAACTGACGTCCGGCTTCGGCTGCCATCGCCTCCTTGCCCAGGTACAATTCGGCCAATTGCGATTCTGCTCTTAGGATATTCCGCTCGGCGTCGCGCAGCCGTTCGAAACTCACTTCGAGCTGCGACCGGCTGTCCGCCAGCGCCCGTCCGCGTTCTTGATGATCGCGTTCGAGCTGTCCGCGCTGAGTCCGCAGGTGGGCGAGTCGCTGCTCGCTCTTGACCACTTCGATTTTCGTGGAGCCCGCCTCGCGACTCGCTCGTGTTCGCTGTTGCTCGAGGGCGGCGATGTCCTGCCCGCCACTTTGAATGCCAGCTTCGAGCTCGCCCACCGCAGCTTCCGCGGCAGCTAGCTTCTGCTGCAACTCAGTGAGTTTGGTAGTTGCTTGCTGAAACTCATCCGCAGCCGCAGCGACTTCGGACTCGGCAGCCGCCTGCTGCTTTTCGAGCTGTGCGGCCCGCTCCTCGGCCGAGCGCACCGCCGAACGGGCATGTGCCTGCTGCTCACTGAGCGAGCGAAGTTCCGACACGAGCTGCCGCAACTCGCTCTCTTGACTCTCGATCTGAGCGTCTAGTCGCGAACAATGTCCAAGTTGCACGGCAATCTGTTCGGCGATTTCGGCGAGTTGCCGCTCGAGCACCCGCAGCTCGCTCCTCCGCGAGATTAGCCCCGTGGTTGAATGGCGCGGCCCGACGTGCAAGGTACCGTCCGCGTCGAGCAGTTCGCCCGTCTGAGTGACGAATCGCAATCCGCGCCCCAGGCCTTCCGAAAGGGTGATCGCATGGTCCATTGTCTGCACGATCCAGGTCCGCGACAGCAATTGCCGCGCGAGCGGCTGAAACTCGCCGCTGCAATCCACCAGCTTGTCGGCCCTGGCAATCACGCCTAGCTGTGCGTAAATGTCGACCACGCCACCGCTGCTACCCGAGCCAATCGCGTCGAGAGCAACAATCCCCACACGGCCCGCCAGTTCGGTCTTGGACAGATATGTCAACCACGGTGTACGATGAGCCACCACCAGGCACTGCGCCATCTCGCCGAGCGCCACCTCCACCAAACCTGCAACTTCGAACGTGACTTGCAGCAAGTCGGCAACCAGCCCTCGAACCTCGGAGAGCGGGCCGGACGTTGCTCCCTCGGCCTCGGACAACACCTGCTTCACGCCGCTGCTGACGCCTTCCAGCCGCTTCTCAAGTTCGGTCAGTACCGCAGCTCGCTCGGAAGCGCCTGATGAGCGTTCCCGCAGGTGGGCCAAGTCCTGATGGGCTTCGGCGGAGTCGGCGCGATGGCGAGTGAGTAGCGACTGCAACTCATCGACCGCGGACTGCTTTTCCTGGCATTGAACGACCAGCCCCTGGGCGGACTCTTGCAGGGAGCACAATTCGCTCGCGAGCGATTCTCGCGCGCCCACAATCTCAGCCAGCCGGCGTTCGCCCCGCGTGCGAATGGCTTCACTCGCAGCGACCTTGGACTTCACGGCGCTCGTTTCACTGGCAAACGCCGCAGCCGCCCGGATTTGCTCCAAATGCCGCGACCGTCGACGTTCGTTTTCGGCGCGAGACTCATCCACCTGGGCTGTCAGTTGCGTAAGGCTGCGTTCCTCTTCGGCCAGCCGCCGCGCAATCTCGCGGTGCTGCTCCTCGGCCGTCGACAGGCTTTCGTCGATCTCGAAAATCTGCTGCTGCAAATCGACTGCCCGAGTGCTCATCGAGGTGAGCTGCCGACGGTAGCGCGCGATCTCCTCTTCCAGGTCGCGACAGCGGCGGCGTTCGTGTTCGATGGACGATTCATACGCCGCGATTCGCTCACGATTTTGAGCGATGCGAGCCTCGCAGGCACGAATCTCGTTATCGGCCTCGCTGACCGTGCCATCCAGGGCGAATGCCTCGGTCTCCAGTGTTTCGGCCTGCGCCAACAGTAACACGTTTTCTTCGCTGAGTTCCCGCAGTTCGGCTTCCAAGGTCTCAAGCCGAATCGTGAGCTTCCGCCAATCGGCCGCCCCTATCTGCGTGCGCAGCGCTTGCAACCGGTCGGAGTATTCTTTGTACTTGCGGGCCTTGCTCGCCTGCAGTCGAACCGCGCGCAACCGGCTGTCGACTTCGTCGATGATGTCCGACAACCTTAGCAGGTTCTGGTCGACGCGTTCCAGCCGCCGCAACGCCTCAATCTTCTTGCTTTTGAAGCGACTGATTCCGGCCGCTTCTTCGAAGATCAGCCGCCGATCTCGCGGCGAAGATTGGAGCAGAACGTCAACTTTGCCTTGCTCGATGACGCTATATGCTTCCGTGGCGATGCCCGTTCCGGCGAACAGGTCACGAATGTCGCGCAGCCGGCAGGGCTGCCGATTGATCAGGTACTCTCCCTCGCCGCTGCGATACACGCGTCGGGTGATGTGCACCTCGGGAGCGTCGACGGCCAACAGTCGACGCGAGTTGTCGAACGTCAGTGTTGCCTCGGCCGAGTTCAGCGGCTTTCGCGAAGCCGAACCGTTGAAGATGACATCCGCCATCTCCTTGCCGCGCAGGCTCTTGACGCTCTGCTCGCCGAGCACCCATTTGATGGCGTCGACAATGTTGCTCTTACCCGAACCATTGGGCCCGACAACCACGGTGATGCCCGACGGGAACTCGAGCCGGGTTTTGTCGGCAAAGCTCTTGAAGCCGACGAGTTCGAGCGCCTTCAGCATAAGAGATTTGGTTGGGAGGACTTGGGAGCAATACGGGCGGACAGTTCGCCGCGGCTACTGGAAGGAGATCTCCCCCTGCACGCAGGGAACTGCTGCGGACATTCTATTCTACCAAGAAGACCCAACCGAGGCTGGTCCGGATTCGCCGGTTTTTGCCGCGTTTCAGGCGAAAGTAAGGGTCCGGATGCTAGCGGGTGGCTTTTCGCTTGCGCCCCGGAAACAGCTCTGGCAGCGGATTGGCAGCGGCAATTTGCTGCTCCGACTCCGGCTCCGGCTCCGCGTCGGCCAAGGGTTTCGAATCGGCCTCAGCTTCGCGCTGCTGATAGATGCGATCCTCTTCGGGAAGCGCGTCCACTTCAAACCGAGCGTCCAGTGCCCCCGAGGTTTTGGCGTGTTGGAGTGCCTGGACCACGTCAGGATACGTTCCGCCGAGTTCAACGATCGCCCGGATCACTTCGTCAAGCTTCGTGCTGACGACGCGCTTTTGATCTGGCTTACCTGGTGCGAAGCGGCTGACGGTCACCTTGCCGGCCACACCCTTGACCATGATCTGCTTGCCAGCGTCCAAGATGAATGGAGCCTTGAGCGTCTGCTCATGCCCGAAAACCACAACCTCTGGCCGGTAGCTGCGTGTGACATGCACCATCGCCGGTCCACTCGTGTTCAGCACGTGGTAGCCGAACTGCCAGCCCAGGTTCTCGCCGCGAATGGCTGGGTCGTTCGGGTTCATTGCCCAAATCGCCCGGAACGCTCCATAGCGGGTCTCGGAACTGGCAACTTCCAAGAGTTCAAATAGCGCATCGCGGGCCGACATATCGACCATTGAACTCAATGCGGCCAGAGCGAACGCCCGGAATGTCGGTTCCTCGCGAGCGGCCCGAGCGAGCGGCGCGGCGGCCCGACTGTCATCCAGGTACGCCAGTGCTTCGGCCGCATAAAAGCGGACCTCCGGATCGGCATTGTCGACCCCTTTGGCCAGCGACTCGACCGACTTGCGGCCGATCGCTTCCAGCCGGAGTGCGGCCGTTGCCGCGGAGATTGGATCGAGTAACTGCCGTTCAAGCAGCTCAACTCGCAAGGCTTGCTCTGCCGGCGACTCTTTCAGCGGAATCGCCCGCACCACGCGGATGTATCGGGCAATGTTGTCTTTATAGCGTGGATGGACCTTCAGGTCGATCCGCTCGTCGGTCTTGGGAGTCGCAACCCCCTGCTTGATGCCGCGATGGAATGTATGGAAGCGTGCATTGATGGCCTGCCCCACTTGGGCCGCCAGCCGCACAGACTTGTCTTCGGGCCCGATGAACAAGCCAAGATCACGAGATCGAGTCGCGATGCCGCCGCCCAGCACCTTGCCGCGCAACAAGATTGCACGGTCCTTTTCGCCGTCGGCAGACGGGTCGACCAGGATCGGACCTTCACCCACAGCGAGTGGATGGCCTTGACGGATCGCACCACCGAGGACTGCCATTTCAGTCAGTCGCGTTTCCATCAGCCAGCCGCCACGGAGGCTCGAGGCCTCGCTGTGGGATGGCACTTTGACTTCGATATCGAACTTGTCCCCCTTTTGTACACCTGGGGGCAATTGGCCTTTTACTAGGATCATCGCGGTCGAGGGCGAGGCCAAAAGCTGATTGGGATTCTGTACGCCGATCGTCTGCAACTCGTGCAGAAGTGCCGCTCGTTGCGGCGACGGCGCGGGGTCTTCGCCGGTGTTGTCCAGACAGGTCGCAAGCGCGATCGCTTCCACCGCCACATAGTTGTGACCAAAAGGCCGCGCCACCGAGCCGACGAGCTTCGTGTCGACTTCCAGGACGTCTGCAATGCCCTCAGGGCTCTGTGAGCGCAGATTGGTCCCAGCGCATCCGCAGAGCGCGAGCGAACTGACCAACAGCCAAGCGTAGCAAGGCTTCATGCCGTGCCCCGATCTTTTCGTTAATTGCCGATCGGCTGCGCAGGTGCATCCATGCACGCACCAGCTCGCGCCAAATCGGATCATCCCTCGATTATTCGCTCGAACGAGCTGCTCGGAAAAAGGATGATTTCGACGAGGGCGGGAGAATAGAGATCGTCAGAACTCGGGTCAAGGCCGGTTTTCCGGCCAACGGCCGAATCTCTGCTCCAGCCTTTCGGGCAATCAGGGCGGGTCGTATCCACCTTTGCAAAATGGGTTGCAGCGAAGGATCCGATAGACACCCAACCAGAAGCCTCGCCAGACCCCGTATTTCTCCACCGCGCCAATCATGTAGTGACTGCAAGTGGGCTGAAAGCGGCAGTTGCGACCGATAAACGGGCTGAGTGTGAGCTGGTACAGTCGCACCAATGCAATCAGCAGCCGCGAGGGCCAGCTCGAAATTCGCAACCACAAATGCTGCATGCGAAAACTGTCCGGTGTCGTTCGCCTTTACCCTAGCCGTTTGGACGCACGTTTAGTCAACCGCACGAGCGAGGCCTCTGCCTCGGCCAGCACCGGGTTTCCCAGCCGAGGCACGATCACGATGTCGACGGCCGGGAGCTCCGCCTGCGTAAGGCGGAATGCCTCGCGCAGGATGCGCTTCCATCGATTGCGTTGGACTGCCCCTCCATGCTTGCGCGAGACGGACAGCCCTAGTCGCGCGTAGTCCCGACCACTCTCGTAGACAAACACCAGTAGTCGCTCGTCAGATGCCGACGCCTTGCGATCATACACCCGTTGAAATTCGGCGGTCGAGCGAATGTGCTGGTGCGGACGAAAGCGAAAGCCGCGCCGCTGCAACTCAGATGTAATTCGCTCGTCGATCATACACACTCGTTCGGGTCGTCGCCGGTTGCATCCCGTTCTCGTTTGAAGAGCGGCTTGCGGTACCAGGCGTCTTCGTACCGCGGCGTTGGACCGTGCGAGCGGCGAGCCTCGCGCATGATATGCCTGCCGCCTAGGATCGCCAGTGCCACCAGCGCCATTCCTACAAGCACGAGGCCCAACAATGCCATGAGCACGATGGCCCGATTCTGCGGCGAAAGCCGCGTCAAGAGCGGCTGCCCTTCGGCTTCGGCCCAGGCCAGCGACGCGGCCGCACATGAGCTGATTTGCCAGACAGCCGCCAGGCTCACCATTTCAGGTCCTTTCGCGGATCCTGGGGATGCTCACTCGCGGCATGCTCGTCGAGCTTCTTGATCAGTTCCAGGCACTGCTCATCGAGCGGCGATGGCAGCACAATTTGAATCTCGGCATACAGGTCGCCAGCCGCGCCATCACGCCCAGCCACGCCGTGTCCCTTGATCCGCAGCTTCTTGCCGCTCGAACTCCCTGCCGGCAAGCGGAGCGAAATGGTCCCCTTGGGCGTCGGCACGTCCACTTTGGCACCCAGTGCCGCTTCCGACAGCGTCACCGGCACACGAACTTCAAGATCGTTGCCACGCCGCGTGAACCATGGATGCGGAGCCACGTGAATCGTAATCAGGATATCGCCGGGCGTGCCCCCTTGAACGCTTTCTCCCTGGCCGCGCAGCCGAATCTTCTTACCATCCTCGATGCCGGCCGGAATCTTGACGTTAAGCGTTTCGACCTTGCCGCCATTGCGGCGAAGCGAAATCTGCGCCTGACCGCCCTGCACTGCCGTACCGAAGGGAACTTCGAGGTCTGTGGCCAGGTCGGCCCCGCGCATTTCTTGAGGTTGGGCTCGGCGCTGCCCTCGACCAGCGCGACGTCCAAAGAAATCGCCGAACGGATTGCCTTCGTATTCGGCACCGCCCCCGCCGCCGAAGCGGCCAAAAAGCTCGCTGAAATCTACCTCCTCGCCGCCGGGCCCCGAGCTCCAGGTGCGTCCGCCACGCGGTCCCCCGCCGGCGCCAGCGCCCATCTGCTCGAAGCCGCTACCATACTGATCGTACAATTTGCGCTTCTCGGGATCGTTCAATACGTCGAACGCCCGTTGCAATTCCTGGAATTTGGCCTTCGCCGACTGATCGTCAGGATTCACGTCCGGATGATACTTTCTGGCCAATTTGCGATAGGCCTTCTGAATATCCGCCGAGGACGCGCCGCGGTCGACGCCCAGGATTTTGTAATAGTCTTCAGCCATTCCGTTGTCGTCGGAGTTGTCGGTCGAATCGGGGTTATGGAACGCGGAGCTACGTCATTTTACGGCTGACTGACGGAAACCAGCAAGCCGCTCGCCAGGCATACGGTAGTTGCCCCGCGTGCTACCCTTGAAACATACCCCGCGGAAGCCTTTGCCACACCACCGGAAAAACTGCTATGTTTCGCACGCCGCTCCTGCTGCTGGCCGTCTGGGCGGGAGCAATCCATGTCGCGGCCCAAGCCGCGTCGGGCCCCGGCGGCGTGTTCGAAATCGAAGTTGTTGACCGGCAAACGCGCGAGCCGCTGGCCTGCCGGATGCACCTGACAAATACGGCCGGCGAATCTCTCAAAGCGCCGCGTGTGCCATTCTGGCACGATCACTTTACCTTTGACGGCAAGGTCTCGCTGAAACTTCCCAAGGGCGACTACGACTTCACGATCGAACACGGTCTGGAGTACTCTCCTCAGACAGGTCGCTTCACGATGGACAACTTCTCGAAGGACAAGAAAACCTTCGAACTCGAGCGCTTCGCCGACATGGCCGCCGAGGGCTGGTGGAGTGGTGATATTGACGTCGCGCGACACGCTGTCGATCTGCCGCTGCTGATGCGTGCCGAGGATTTGCACATCGTCACGCTGATCACCTGGCCCAACCGAGAAGTGCTTCTGCCCAGCGGCTATGATCCAGCGCGCACGCTGGTCTCGTTCGACAAGAACCGGTTCGTGCATGTCGGTGCCGGGATCGACGCCCGAGACGGCGGAACGCTGCTGCTGTTGAACCTGGCCAGACCGCTACCGCTCGAGTCGCTCTCCACTCAACTCGGCTCCCTCGAACAATCAAAAGCTAACAACGGCTGGGCCGACGCGCGTCGCGTCGCCGACTGGGACCTGCCGTTGTGGATTGCTTCCGGCAAGCTCGATTCCGTGCAGGTGCTCAACAGCGACATTCGTCGCAGCACCGAGAAGGGGAGTCGACCCAAGAAGCAAACCGGCAAACCGCTCGATGGATCGGAGTTCGACGGCGCTGACGGCCAGGGACGCTGGGCCGAGGCGATATATTATCACCTCCTGAACTGTGGCCTCCGGATTGCGCCGACTGCTGGCAGTGGCTCTGGAGAGTTTGCCAACCCACTAGGCTTCAACCGGATGTACGTGCACGTCGAGGGTGAACTGACCTACGACCGCTGGTGGGAAGGCGTGCGGGCCGGCCGAGTTACGATCACCAACGGTCCGCTGCTCCGGCCAATCGTCGAAGGCGAACTGCCAGGCTTCGTTTTCCGCGCCGAGGCAGGTCAGCAGATCGAACTGGAAATGGCACTCAATTTCGCCAGTCGCGAAGGCGTGTCGGCGATCGAGGTGCTTAAAAACGGTGAGGTGGTTCATTCTGTTTCCACGCCCGATTTCATCCAGGCTGGCGGCAACTTGCCGACCGTAACGTTCAATGGGAGCGGCTGGGTGCTGATTCGAGCTGCTGCCAGCGTGCCGAGTGGTCATCGGCTGGCAATCACGGCGCCGTACTACGTCGAGATTGGCGGCGAGCCACGGATTAGCAGGAAGTCTGCGGAATTCTTTCTAGCTTGGGCGAACGACCGAGCCACGGCGTCCAAGGCCACTCAAAATGCCGCGGACCACGCACAGGCCATCGCCTTCTGGCAAGACCTGGTCGCTCGGGCCAACGCGCCCTAAGACCTCGACTTGACGATCAGGTTCCCCAATCGCGTGGATAGCGGAAGTCACGGTCCATCGTCCGATTCGTCAGCTTGGCGATCACAGGCAGCCGCCGCTTGTACTGGTTTCGCCGCACCATTCGCACGACGCGATCCACGAACTCGGCGTCGAAGCCAGCTCGCACCGCTTGAGCGGGCTGCCAGCGCCGGTCGACTAACAGCACCAGCAGTCGGTCGACCTGGTCGTAGCTGAAGCCAAGTTCGCCTTCGTCGGTCTGCCCTACCCACAGATCGCCGCTGGGGGCCTTATTGAGAATCGCTGCCGGCACTCCCAGATAGTCAGCGAGCTGTCGAAGCTGTGTCTTGTAGAGATCGCCTATCGGATTGATCGCCGAGGCCAGGTCGCCAAACTGCGTACCGTAGCCCAGGAGCAACTCCGTCTTATTGCTGGTGCCAACGACAAGTCCCTCGAACGCCGCGCTTTGATCGTACAGCACGGTCATGCGTTCGCGAGCACACTTGTTTGCCAGCCGCATTTGTGTGATGCCCGGCATTGCCGCGACATACGCATCCACCTGTGGCGTGATTGGTACGTCGAGCGTTTGCATGCCGAGATCAGCCACGACCGCGGCGCTGTCGCGGCGGGTCTCTTCACTCGAGGTCTTATACGGCATCGTGACGGCCAGCACGTTTTCGGGCCCCATCGCTCGCACGACGAGGTACGCCACGACGCTCGAATCGATGCCGCCGGACAAGCCAAAGACGGCGCGGCGAAAGCCGGTCCGATGAATCTCGTTGCGGACAAACCGCGTGAGGATCTCAGCTACAAGCTCGGGATTGATCACCAGGCCGGCGGCCCCGAGGTCAGGATTCATAGCGCCTCCGCTTGATCCGCCGCAGCTCTTCGATGGTCATCAGCAGTTGCTCATCGCGCCCTAGCGGTGTGATCAGCCGCTCGCGGCGCAGCTCCGCCAGGTCGCAGTCGACCAAAGTCAGCGCTTCGTCGAACTGCGGCGCCTGGGCGATGATCCGCCCATCAGGCCCCACCGCCATACTGTTGCCAAAGAAGCACAGCCCGTCTTCGAATCCCACTCGGTTCACGACGATGACCAGCGCGCCCAGGAGCTGAGAAAACGTGCGAGCCAAGAGTTCATAGGTTTCCGCCGTGGCAATCCGCGGACCACTCACGCCACGGGCCGGAGAATTGATGATGCAGAGAAGGACATCGATTTCTTCCGCCTGCATGATCGTCGCACTGGACACGTGCCAGAAATCTTCGCAGATCACAATGCCGACGCGACCGAATCGGGCAGTTTGAAACGCCTGGAATCGTTTGCCTGGCGAAAAGTATCGCTGCTCTTCGAACAGTCCATAGGTGGGCAGATACACCTTGCGATGGACGTGCAGAATGCTGCCGGCCTCAACATAGAACGCAGAGTTGTAGAACTGGTGCCCAGCGCCTTCCTCGACGAACCCCGCCACGAGCGAAATGGGCCCGGCCGCGGCAATCAACCGGTTGATCTCTGGACTCGCGCGATCGAGCGCCACTTCGGGCACCATGTCGCGGAGGAAATAGCCGGTGAGCGACAGTTCGGGAAAGACCACCAGGTCGGCCGCTTGTTCGCGCGCTGCAGCGATCTGCTGTTCGTGCAGTTCGAGATTCTGATGGCGATCACCCAAACGCGGAGCGATCTGAGCCAAGGCAACGCGCAACGTGCCTGGCGTTAATGTCTCGGCGGGAACGGCGGCAGAGTTTTCAGGATCGCAGTTCAACTTGGTAACGCTTCAGCAGGTTGTTCGATTGCGGCTACCTTAAGCTTCCGCCGCTCCGTGCGAAGTGTCAAGCTGGCGGAAACACCAATACAAAGCGGCCGCGCCGGATATCGTTCATCCAGCGCGGCCGCCATCGATCTAGTACTCAACGACAACCGGTGGGCTCATTGCACCGCGGTTTCGCCCTGCGGCTGGGCGGGTGGAGTCGCCTCGTCCGCTTCGTTTTCGCTGGGCTCCTTCGCATAACGGGCCAGCGTCCAGGTGCTGGTCTTGCCGTTCTCGAAGTGAGCCGCAATGGCGCCGGTATCCTGCGTCAGGTTCGCGAGCGAAGTCTCGAACGTGACCTTGCCCTTATCACCAAAAGTGAACGCTACCTGCTGGGTCTTTTTGTTCACCGCACCACGAATCGGCTGATCGTGATCGGTCAGCAAATCGTAATACGTTCCGCGCACCTGGCCGGACTTGCTCACGGCAAGTTGCACCATGGCGCTCGCCTCGTGCTGACCTTCCGGAGCAATCGAGAACACACCCAGCGGCAGGAACGAAGTGTCCTTCGGCGGGTCGTTCTTGCCTTCGGCAATCAACTGCTTCGCCGCGGCAATCTGCTCCCGCGTGATCGGCGCCGGCGCACTTTCGTGCTCGGACGACGCGCTCTGCTCGTTCGATTGCGTGTCACTATGGGCATCGTCGTCCGAAGTGTCATCGCCTTCCGGCTCGGTGGTCTCGTCCGAAGTCAGGTAGTTGTCAACCGTGCCGTAGTTTCCGTAGAACGGCTCCACGGCATCGAGACCCAACCAGGCAGCCGTCGCGCCGAACGTAGCCACCGCCCACGGATTCCCCCAGCCCCAACCGCCCCAGCCGTAACCCCAGGCGCCGCCGTGGCGGCCATACCAACCATGCGAAAACGGGCGGTTGTGGTGAGCCCAGTTCGAGTGGTGGTAGTGGTGGTGGTCACCGTGATGCGAGTGGGTGTGGCTGTGGTGGCCGGTGTGGTGATGGCTGTGGTTGCCGTGGTGCGAATGCTGGCCGCCATGATGGCCGCCGCCGTGGTGTCCCCCACCGTGATGGCCGCCGCCATGTCCGCCGCCGCGAGCCAGAACCTGAGTCGTCGACAAACCCACGACCGCAACTGCGGCCAACAAAAACCCCAAGACCTTGTTCATGGGACCCTCGAAAGTTGAAATGGAAACACCGGCTGTTCATTGACGGTCAAACCGGCGTTGATGAGTGAAGTACGTATGCAAACTACTGCGGCGGAACCACAGGGGCAGTCGTGGCCGCCGGAACGGGCGTCACGGCTTGGCTCTCGAAGCGAGCCAGATGCCAGTCGCTCACTTCACCGCCAGCGAACCGCAGTCGGATGCTGCCGTCCGGTCGAGTCAGACTAACGAGCGCCGCTTCAAACTCGGCCGCGCCGGGCAAACCGATCTTGAAAGTCGCGAGTTGCGTGTGCTTGTCCAACGAACCGCTAACAGGAGAGGTCGCGCCAGTCACGACGTCAAAGTAATTGCCTGCGATTTCCCCTTCCTTGCCGACCGCCAGCTGCAAGAGAGCACTTGGATCTTGAGCACCGGCCGGACCAAGCGCAAACACGCCGAGCGGCAAAAACTCGCCCGTGGGCTGCGTCTTGTCGGCGGATTCCGGGTCGAGCGTTTCGCTGGTGTGAACTTGCTCCGCGGCCGTGTTGCCCGGCGCCGGGACGATGCCCACCCAGGCCGTAACTGCGGCGACGGACGCGACTGCCCAGGCATCCGCGTGGGGGTGGGTGAATTGCCACGCTCGCGGATGTTCGGCGTACCAAGCCGGGGTGAACGGTTCGTTGCCGGCAAATTGCGCGCGAAGCTCGGCGCGCGAGGCCATATCCGCACTTGCAGCAGTCAACCCCGCATGAGCATTCGGCAACTGCGGTACTGGCGCACCGGCCTGCCCGAGAATTGACTCCAGCGCGCCCGAGTCGATGGCCTGCTGCAGCTTCCCGCCCAGGTTCTGCAGTCCCTGGCCGAGTTGGCGATTGGGTCGCGCGGCGCCGGTTGCGTCAGCTGCGTTCGGTCCAGGACTGGTTGCGCGCGGCCCGCCGAGCCGGCGTTCACGCAATCGCCCGCCAAGCTGGGCCATCGCTCCCTCAGTCAATAAGCCGAGCCCCAACGCCGCTGCGATTAAGGCCACACTGCACTTGCGCATGGATTCACTCTCCGAATCTGCCCCCGCCGTCGGTCGACCAGCGACCGGACATGAGCGGTGGGGTACTGGAAGCCTAGCTTATGGGCAAAAGGCAGGCCGGAGGGGCCGAATCCCTCAAGAAAAGACGTTACACGCCAGCCCTACGGAAGCCCTTACTCGCCCAGCGTATGGCGAATCGCCACCGCCAGGTCGCGTCGGGTGGTCGGTGAGTATTCGAGATCGAACCAGATTACCTTGCCCGACGGATCCAGCAGGTAGCTGCGCGGAAGCTTGTCACTCGCTACCTGGGCGAAAGCCTGACGATCGACATCGACTAACACGGGATAGCTCGCTCCGGCGTTCTTGGCCAATTCGGCGGCCTGAGTGGCTCCGTCACCGCAATTCACCGCCACTACGGCCAAGCCCTTGTTCCCGAAACGCGGCAAGTGATACCGGTTCAGGTCGGAAAGCTCTTCCAGGGCGGTCGGCTGCGTCTGGTCCCAAAATACGACCAGCGTCAACTTGGGTCCGTAGAGCTCGGTGAGTGATCGCTGCTGGCCAGCCGTGTCAGGCAGTTCCAGGTTGGGAAAAGCGTCGCCGACCTTGACCTTGCACATCGCGGTGTGCTGATCGCTGAGTACGACCCTGGGCATCGAAAGTTCGGCCAGCGGCAGCCGGTCCAGCGGCAGCGGCGCTTCGGACGCCGGCAGTGGCGCCGGAGGAGCTGCCGTTTGAACTGGCTGTTTCACCGCCGGCTCGGTGGGTACGTCGAGCGAGGGTGCCTCCGCATGGCGTGCGTCGGCGACCTCAATTTCCGGCCGGTCCGGTTCAGCGTCGGCTGAAGCGGGTGCCTCAACACGATCGGCCGGGGGCCCCGTCTTTGTACATCCGCAGGCCGTGAGTACGGCAGTCACTGAACAGGCCGCCAGGAATTTAATCCCCAAGCTCTCAATTGTCCGTTCGCCAAATCGCATCAGGCTCGCCTCCAAACGGCCAGTTGCACGGACCTCACGCCAGCGGTCCGTCTCCATTGCCGCTTATTCTCGCGGGATTCGTGTGGGCGTCAACGGCCTGAGCCGGGCGCAACCCGCACGCTAGCGGGGTCCGGGGTCGCGAATCTGGATGCCTAATTCCCGCAATTGACGGGCGTCGACTCGGCCTGGTGCCTCGGTCATCAGGTCCGTGGCTTTCTGCGTCTTGGGGAAGGCGATGCAATCGCGAATATTGTCCAGCCCGCCGAAGATCATCACCACCCGATCCAGCCCAAGCGCGATTCCGCCGTGCGGCGGCGCGCCGAAAGCCAGCGCATCGAGTAGAAATCCGAATCGCTCCCGCTGCAGTTCGGGCGAGATACCGAGCAGTTCAAACGCCTGTTGCTGAACCCCCGGATCGTGAATTCGAATCGTCCCGCCACCAGCTTCGAAACCATTGATGACAAGGTCGTATGCCTGAGCGCGACACTTGCCGGGATCAGTCTTCAGCAGGTCAATGTCCTGAGGTCTGGGTGATGTGAACGGATGATGCATCGCGGCCCACCCGCCTGTCTCCTCGTCCTTGGCAAACATCGGAAACTCGACGATCCAGGAGAAGTGCTTCGACTTTGGATCGTACAACTTCAAATCCACTCCGAACCGCTTGCGCAGCCCATACAGGGCCTTGCAACTAACTTCGAAGCTATCAGCGACGAACACCAAGAGATCGCCCGGCTCAGCCTGCATCCGGTCGGAAATCTGCTTGAGGATCTCGGGGCTGAAATTCTTGGCGATGGGCGAGGCGAGCGCGCCGCCGTCTTCAACCTTGAACCAGGCCAGTCCCTTTGCGACAAAGTCTTGAACGATGAAATTAGTAAGCTCATCGATTCCTTTACGCGAGTAGGCGGCAGCGCCACCTTTGGCGTTGATACCGCGGACCCGGCCCCCTTCG
>Ga0169931_10007200_pt1 | contig 16562 bp, 14 predicted proteins | sample Kivu_15m_20L_FD_129675 | JGI IMG/M metagenome (GOLD analysis project Ga0169931, IMG submission 129675) | Freshwater microbial communities from Lake Kivu, Western Province, Rwanda to study Microbial Dark Matter (Phase II) - Kivu_15m_20L... | ecosystem: Environmental > Aquatic > Freshwater > Lake...
GACTGTCCCGCATCCTCGGGGGTTTGACTTTGAATTTTCACGACCGGCAGGCTCCCTGGATCGTTGTCCGTCCCCAAGGACGGCTCAGCGCGACCGTCTCACGCGCAAGATTTCGTCGATGATCAGCAGGATGGCACCGATGGTGATCGCACTGTCGGCGACGTTGAAGGCGGGAAAATACCATCCACCCTGATAAAACAGCAGAAAGTCCACCACCTCGCCGCGCAAGATACGATCGATTACATTGCCGACGGCACCCCCCAGGATCAGCGAAAGTGCCGTGGCGAACAGGCGTTGCCCGCCGTGGCGCATCAGAAGCCAGGTGATGAAGATCGTGGCGCCGAGCCCCACCGCAACGAAAAACCAGCGCTGCCAACCCGAAGCCGAGGCCAGCAAGGAGAAGGCTGCGCCCCGGTTGAAAAGCAGCGTCAGATCGAAGAAACCCGGTATGACTGGTATGCGCTCACCGGTCGCGATCGCGATCAACACAAACTGCTTGCTGACCTGATCGACCAGCACCAGCGCCAGCGCAATGGCCAGCCAGCGGGCCAGTCCTGTGGGGCGGCGTGATCGCGTGCTCATCCGAATCGCTCCTCGACAATAGATTGACCGATCAGGCAAAGCGGCGCGGTTCGCCCGCGCCGAACAGATTGCTCACGCAGCGGCCGCATAGTCCTGGCCGGGCCGGGTCTTGACCGACGTCACTGCGCCAGTGCCAGCAGCGTTCGCATTTCATGGCGCGGCTCGGCTGCACGACCACGCCCGCGTCGGCGGCGTCATTGACCCGCACGATCCGCGCCTGCGAGGTGATCATCACGAATCGCAGGTCATCGCCCAGTGTATCGACCAGATCGAAGTCTGTCGCCGTCAGGCGCAGTTCCAGTTCGGCCTGTAGAGACGAGCCGATGCCGCCCGCGCTGCGCACGGCCTCGAGTTCGCGCAGCACCTCGGCACGAATCGTGCGCAGTCGCTCCCAGCGGTCCAGCAGGGCCTGCGCGTCTTCGACCTCGGGTATGTCGTGCCAGACCTGCGTGAAGATCGTCTCTGCGCCTTGGGCATGCAGCTGCGGGGCGAGCAGGGGCCAGGCTTCTTCCGCAGTGAATGACAGAATGGGTGCCATCAGCCGCACAAGCGAATGGGTGATGTGCCAAAGGGCGGTTTGTGCGGAACGGCGCTCGCGAGAGCCAGCCGCAGTCGTGTACAAACGGTCCTTGAGAATGTCGAGATAAAACGCGCCCAGGTCCTCGGAACAGAAGGTCTGCATGCGCGCCATCGCTGGATGGAATTCGAAGCGCTCGTAATCATCGGCGATCGAGCGCTGCCAGCGTGCCGTCATCGCCAGCGCGTAGCGGTCGATTTCAATCATCTGCCCGGCGGCCACCGCGTGCTGATCGATGTCGAAGTCAGCGAGATTGGCCAGCAGAAAACGCAGCGTGTTCCGGATCCGGCGATACGACTCGACCACTCGCTTGAGGATCTCGTCCGAGAGCGACAGTTCACCCGAGTAGTCGGTGCTGGCCACCCAGAGTCTCAGAATCTCGGCCCCCAGCGAGTCGGATACCTTTTGCGGTGCGATGACGTTGCCGAGCGATTTGCTCATCTTGCGGCCTTCGCCATCGACCACGAAACCATGCGTGAGGAGCGCCCGGTAGGGCGGGCAGCCATTGAGCATCGATGAGGTCAAGAGAGAGGAGTGAAACCAGCCCCGGTGCTGATCCGAGCCCTCGAGATACATGTCGGCCGGAAAGGCGGACTGGTCCGCATGCGATCCGCGCAAAACGGTCTGATGGGTGGTCCCTGAGTCGAACCAGACATCGAGCGTATCGCGGTTTTTCTCGTACTGATCGGCTTCGTCGCCCAGGAGGTCTCGGGGGTCCAGGCGCTGCCAGGCCTCGATGCCCTCGCGCTCGATGCGCTGGGCAACCGCTTCAATCAATTCAGCCGTGCGTGGATGCAGGGCTCCGGTTTCACGATGCACGAAGAAAGCCATCGGCACACCCCACTGGCGCTGCCGCGAAAGCGTCCAGTCCGGACGGTTCGCGATCATGCCGTGCAATCTGGCCTTGCCCCAGGCCGGATAGAAGCGCGTTGCTTCGATGCCGGCGAGCGCGACTGCCCGCAGGGTCTCGCCGCCGTCCGAGGGCTTGACGTCCATCCCCGCGAACCACTGGCTCGAGGCACGGTAGATGATGGGCGTCTTGTGACGCCAGCAGTGCATGGTGCTGTGCGGGCTTTTTTTGGCTGAAAAAAGCGAGCCCGATTCACGCAGTTTTTCAATGATCTTGGGGTTGGCCTCCCAGATCGACAGCCCGCCAAAGTCTGGGAGCGTGCTCGCATAGCGGCCATCGCCCATCACCGGTTGCAGGATCTCCGCATCGCTCATGCCGTAGCGGCGACACGACAGGAAGTCCTCGATGCCATAGGCGGGTGCCGAGTGGACGATGCCGGTGCCGCTGTCCAGAGTCACATAATCGCCCAGATAGACCGGGGATTCGCGGCCTGCAAAGGGATGCGCGAAGCGGATCAGTTCGAGCGCCTTGCCCGGGCAGCGCGCGATGATCTCCCCTGCGAGGCCCCAGTTGGTGAGGCAAGCCTCGACACGTTCGGCTGCAAGCAGCAGCAGTGTTGGTTCCCCTGCCCATTCGGTTCGCACCAGCGCGTACTCGAAATCGGGATGGATATTGAGTGCCTGGTTGGCCGGAATCGTCCAGGGTGTGGTCGTCCAGATCATGCAGAATCCGCGCTCGAGCGGCAGGCATTCGAGACCGAACGCCTGCGCGAGGGCCGGGCGCTGCGACGCAAGAAAGGGAAAGCCGACGTCGATGGCCGGGTCATTGCGGTCGGCGTATTCGACCTCGGCTTCGGCCAGGGCCGATCCGCAATCGAAGCACCAGTTGACGGGCTTCAGCCCCCGAAACAGAAAGCCCCGTTCGAGCATGCGCCCCAGGGCGCGCAGTTCGTCGGCCTCGTTGGCAAACGCCATGGTGAGGTAGGGATTTTCCCAGTCGCCCAGGACCGCCAGCCGGATGAAGTCTTTTTTTTGACGAGCGATCTGCTCGGTCGCGTAGGCGCGTGAGCGGGCCTGCACCTCGGCGGCCGGCAAGTGCTTGCCAAATTGTTTCTCGATCTGGATCTCGATCGGCATGCCGTGACAGTCCCAACCGGGGACGTAGCGCGCATCGAAGCCCGCCATGTTCCGGCTCTTGACGATGATGTCCTTCAGGATCTTGTTGACGGCGTGCCCGATGTGAATGTCACCGTTGGCGTAGGGTGGGCCGTCGTGCAGCACCCACACCGGCCGTCCTCGCGAGGCCTCCCGGATGCGCCGATAGATGCCCTTCTCCTGCCAGGATTGGGTCCAGCCGGGCTCGCGTCGTGCAAGGTCGCCCCGCATCGGAAACGGTGTGTCGGGCAGGTTGAGCGTACTGCGCCAGTTGCTGGCGGACGAGTCGGTCGGCTTGCGGTCAGCCATGGGCGTTTCTCCGGGTCCGTATCACTGCCTAGTATCAGTGCTTATTGCGACGGGCGAAGAACGCCCGGGCGTGTCGCGCATCGCGTTCGATCTGCGCGGTCAAAAGCTCGAGGGAAGGGTAATCCTGCTCGTCGCGAATCTTTTCGAGAAACTCGACGCACACGGTTTCACCGTACACCTGTCGCGAAAAATCGAACAGATGGACTTCAAGCAAGAGTCGGCCGTCGGACTCGACGGCGGGACGTGTGCCCAGGCTAGCCACCCCGGGCAGGGCGGACGGTGCGAGGCCGTGAACCTGTACGACGAAGATGCCGGCGAGGGCGGGGCGCGCGAAGGGCACGCGCAGGTTCAGGGTCGGAAACCCGATCGTGCGCCCGAGCTTTCGCCCATGGAGCACGTGTCCACTGATTTTGTAGGGCTGCCCCAGCAATTGCTCAGCCTGAGCAAAATCACCCTGAGCCAGCGCGCTTCGCACGGCCGAGCTCGAAATGCGTCGGCCATTCTCTTCCAGGGTGGCCATGCGTGCGACCTCGATGTTTCGTTCGCGGCTCCACCGGGAGACGGCGTCGAAGTCACCGGTCCGGCCGCGACCAAAGCGGAAATCGTCGCCCACCAGGAGATGTCTTGCCATCAGACCGCCCACGATCACCTGTTCGAAGAATGCTTCAGCCGCAAGGCCGGCCATGCGACGATCAAAGCGCGCAACACACACCCGATCGATGCCCTGCGCGGACAAGGCGGCAAGCTTGTCTCGCGTGGTCTGGATGCGGGCCGGTGCCTCAGGCGCAAGGCCCTGAGCAGCAAAATAGGTACGCGGGTGAGGTTCGAAGGTCAGCACGCAGGTCGGAAGACCAAGCGCCTGGGCCCGCGTCCGCAACTGCTCGATCACCGCCCGGTGACCGCGGTGTACGCCATCGAAATTGCCGATCGTGACGGCGCACGGGACGCGCTCCGTGCGAGGTGGCAACTGGCGAAAGATCTGCATGACAAAGGGCTCGATCGACAGGAATGGAAAAGGCCCGGTGACACGACGACAGGCGCGCCGAAGAGCCCGAGCAGAAGGAGGCAAACTGAGCATTATAAGTTGCCGACTGACCCCGTGCTGCGCAGTGCTATGATCGACTGGATGAAACGGATTCTTGCGCTGATCTCCGGGCGCGGTACCAACCTGCAGTCCATCGCGCAAGCCTGTGAGCGGGAACGCTGGGCGGCCCGTATCGTTGCCGTGGTCAGTGATCGGGCCGACGCGCCGGGCTGTGCCCTGGCACGCAGCCTGGGTCTTCCGGTCGATGTCATTTCGCCGTCTGACTTTCCCGGGCGCGCTCAGTTTCAGCTCGCCTTGGGCGAGCGCATCAACCGTCTCGATCCCGATGTCGTGGTGCTCGCGGGTTTCATGAGAATTCTCGATCCCGAGATCGTTCACCGTCATGCCGGACGCATGCTCAACATCCACCCCTCGCTCCTTCCGGCTTTCCCCGGACTCGCCACGCATCGTCGGGCGCTCGAGGCGGGCGTTCGCGTGCACGGGGCAACCGTCCATTACGTGAGCGCGGGTGTTGATACGGGCCCCATCATTGCCCAGGCCGCTGTGCGGGTGGACGATGACGACGATGAGCACTCGCTCGCGGCGCGCGTGCTGGCGATCGAGCATCAGCTTTACCCCATGGCGTTGCGCTGGCATCTCGAGGGCCGCCTCGCGCTGCAGGGCCAGCGCGTACGCCTTGATCGAGAGGCGCTGGAGGAACTTCGCGCATGCAAAACGTGAAAACGACGCGGCAGCGGAACAGTCGCTCGCGGGCCTCGAAGGAGCGCGCGCCCGAATTGCCTGTGGTCGGTGCGCTCAAAAGCATTCTGCGGTTTGCCGGTCCGGCTGACTCCGTGTTGCGGCATTTCCTTCGGGCTCACCCTGAGCTGGGTCGTCGCGATCGTGCCGAAATTGCCGAGACGGTGTTCGATGTGTTGCGCAACCGTCGTCGATACGCCCATCTGGCCCAAGGTGGGGAGGGGCCAGTCGAGCGGCGTCTGGCCTTGCTGTCGCTCGCCTTGCGTGATGCGTGGCCAGGGGCGGGTTCGCGCAGTTCGCTGCCCGCCCCCAGCCCGGCCGAGCGAACCTGGCTCGAGCATTGCGCGAGTGTCGATTTGGCGGGCCGGCAGAGGCCGTTATCTCGGACTCGCGGCCCGGTTGAGGCACTCGCGCTGTGGTCCAGCTTGCCGGACTGGATCGCCGAACGTTGGTGCGAGCGTCTTGGGCTCGAATCCGCGCAGTCGCTGGCCGAGTCCATGCTGCAGCCTGCGCGGCTACACCTGAGGGTCAACCCATTGAAGGCGTCTGATCCTGCTGCGATCATCGAAGCACTCCGCGCCGACGATATCGCGGTCCGCCCTTTCCCGGGCGTGCCGCTTGCTCTGGAGGTCGAGGGGCGGCCAGCGCTCGAGCACAGCGCGGCTTTCACCAGCGGCGGCGTCGAGGTTCAGGACGCGGGCAGTCAACTGCTCGCGATGCTCCTGGGCGCCAAGCGCAGTCAGACCGTGATTGATCTCTGTGCCGGCGCGGGGGGCAAGACGCTTGCGCTCGCTGCAGCGATGCGCTCGCTTGGCCAGATCTTTGCCTGCGACATTTCGGCCGAGCGTTTGCGCAAGCTCCGGCCGAGGCTGTCTCGAAGTGGCGCGACCAATGTCCAGCCCTTTGCGATCGACAGCTTGTCCGATCCCAAGCTGGTGCGACTCGCCGGGCGTGCCGATGCCGTGCTGGTGGATGCACCATGCACTGGTAGCGGCACTTGGCGGCGCAATCCCGATCTCAAGTGGCGTCTCGGCCCGCGCGAACTCGAGAGGCTGATTCACGAGCAACGGGCACTCCTGCGCGCAGCCGCTCAGCTCGTCGGTGCGGGCGGTGTCATCGTATATGGCACCTGCAGCTTGCTGACCGAGGAAAACGAACAACAGGTTCAGTGGTTCGAGAGCAGCTTTCCGGGATTTCGCCGCGAGCCGGCCGAGGCGACCCTGGCCGCGCAAGGCGTCGAGCAGGCCGAGCGGTACTGCTCGGACGGCATGCTGAGCCTGCGTCCCGATCGGCATGCGACCGACGGCTTTTTCGGGGTGCGCTGGCGCGCGGTCTGAGTGCAGGAACAAATCCCACGTGGTTTCGGGAGTCAGGCTGGCGCTGGGATAGCTCCCGCCTGTTGGTGCTGGGCGAAGCGTCGCCAGAGGGGTAGAATCGAAACAAAAGCGTAGACCGGAGACCTCTCCGGGCGTTTGTGTAGCGGAGGTTGTCTTGTTTGATCACATTCTTGCGTTCCTCGACCAGGGTTTGCTTGCGGCATCCTGGTGGCAGATTCTCATCTTCACGTTGGTCGCGACGCACATCACGATTGCGGGCGTGACCATTTTTCTGCACCGTTGTCAGGCGCACCGGGCGCTTGATCTCCACCCGGTCATCTCCCATTTTTTCCGTTTCTGGCTTTGGCTCACGACCGGCATGGTGACCCGTGAGTGGGCGGCGATCCACCGTAAGCATCACGCCAAGTGCGAGACCGCAGAAGACCCGCACAGCCCGGTTCGTTGGGGCTTGCGCAAGGTGCTGCTTGAGGGGGCGGAGCTCTATCGGGCCGAGGCAGCCAATCGCGAAACCATCGACAAATACGGCCACGGCACTCCGGATGACTGGATCGAGCGTCGGCTCTATTCGCGCTTTCCGTTCATGGGCGTGCTGATCATGCTTGCGATCGACGTCATGCTCTTTGGCGTCATCGGTCTCGCGGTGTACGGGGTGCAGATGCTCTGGATTCCTGTGCTTGCCGCGGGCGTGGTCAATGGACTGGGCCATGCCAAGGGCTATCGCAACTTTGACTGCCCGGATGCCAGTACCAACATCGTCCCCTGGGGCATCCTGATTGGCGGCGAGGAACTGCACAACAATCATCACGCGTTTCCGACGTCGGCCAAGCTTTCGAACAAGTGGTACGAGTTCGATATTGGTTGGCTCTACATTCGTACGCTGCAGTTCTTTGGTTTGGCCCGGGTCAAGAAGATCGCTCCGCGGCCGCGTTTGGCGGATACTCGCGCAGTGATCGATTTCGAAGCGTTGCAGGCGGTGATCGCCCACCGCTACGATGTGATGCACCAGTTTGCCCGTTCGCTTCGCGAGGCCTGTGCGGATGAGGCCCGTCGGCTTGCCGCCTTGCGCTTGCCTGAGGGCAAGTTGCTTGAGTCGGCCCGCCACTGGCTGCATCTTGACGCCGGGCGATTGACCGGCAATGAGCGCGAGCAATTGCCCAAGGTACTGGCGGCCAGCGAGCGCCTGAGCTTTCTGATCGAGATGCGTCGGGAACTCGGCGTGATCTGGGAGCGCTCCAACCGTTCCGCCGAGCAGTTGGTTGGCATGCTTCAACAGTGGTGCCAGCGAGCTGACGCCAGTGGCATTCCCGCTCTCGAGAAGATGTCGATCAGGATTCGTTCATACGCTGCTGCGGCTTGAACGGGGGGCAGCGTTGACGTACTGGTCTGCAGGGGGGTACGTCAACAGCAGGCGCTCACCGATCGTTTTGCCTTTGGATATAAAGCTTGCAGGCATAAAAAAAACCACCGAATGCTCGTTCGGTGGTTTTCTCCTCTTTCTTTTTTCCGTCTTATGACCGCCGCCTAGGCGGCCACGCGGGCAAATCGCCCGGGGTCGGGGTATTACTTGATCTTCGTCTCTTTGTAGGCGACGTGCTTGCGCGCAACGGGATCAAATTTCTTGATCTCCATCTTTTCAGGCATCGTCCGCTTGTTTTTGGTGGTTGTATAGAAGTGACCGGTTCCTGCGGTCGACTCGAGCTTGATCTTTTCACGCATGGCTTTTCAACCTCTAGGTCGTCTAGGTCGTATAGGTCAGTACTGCGGTGAGCAGTGAAGGGTCAGGCGGCCTCGCCGCGCGCTCGCAGGTCAGCCAGCACGGTTTCGAGACCTTTCTTGTCGATGAGTCTCAGCGCGGCATTGCTCACGCGCATCCGCACCCAGCGCTTTTCGCTCTCCAGCCAGAAGCGACGGCTCTGGAGGTTGGGCAGAAACCGACGCTTGGTCTTGTTGTTGGCGTGCGAGACATTGTTGCCAACAAGCGGCGATTTACCGGTGATTTGGCAAACGCGGGCCATGTGCTTCTCCAGAAGAATTAGGTAGAAAACCGATAAATATACGCACCAAGCGCCTCTATTGTCAAATCAAGCCTGCTTCGGCAAACGAATAACAGTAGTTTCCACCCACGATCACATGGTCTAGCACCGGGACGTCGACGGCACGGAGTGTGGATTTCAGACCCTCGGTCAATACCCGGTCCGAAGCGCTTGGCTCGGTCGCGCCAGACGGGTGATTGTGAGCGATGATCAGCGCTGCGGCGTTCAATGCAAGCGCGCGCCTGACGATCTCCCGGGGGTAGACGGCAGTCTGACTGATCGTGCCCTGAAACAGCAATTCCGCAGCGATGAGCCTGTGCTGACTGTCCAGAAAGAGACCGACGAAGTGTTCCCGCGATCGGTCTCTGAGCCAAAGGGTCAGGAACTGGCGGACCTGATCGGGCGAGCCGAGCGTCGTTTGCTCGCCAAGTTCCTCGTGCATCGACCGCAGCACGAGTTCTCGGGCAGCCCGCATTCGGGCCTGCCACGCGCTGGGTCGAACGCCGTGGCAGGCTCCTGGCTGGGTGGGATCGATCCGGTCGCCCTCATGGGAGGCTTTCGGCGAGCCGTCCATCAAGGCCCGCAGGGACCCCGTGATCCTCAGAAGCCGTCGGGCATCGCTCAGCGCCCGGGCGCTCCTGGGGTGTTGAAAGAGCACGGTGGCAAGCAGCTCGGCATCGCTCAGACTTGATCGGGCAAAACCAGCGGGAAGACCCGAGGGCTCGGATGGAAGCATCATGGCGGGATACCTTAGAATCGTTTCACAATGAAAGAACACAAACCAAGCAAGTCGCCAGAGCCCGCGACCAGGGTGGCGCCCGATTCGCACCTCACACTGCACTACCGGATCGCGCTTGCGGATCAGCAGGCCGAGGTGTTCAGCACTTTCGGGGAAAAACCTGCGACCCTCCAGCTCGGAATCGGTCAGTTGGCTGAGCCGCTCGAGCGATGCCTCGTGGGGCTCTCAGAAGGTGATTTGCGGAGCTTTTCCCTGACCCCAGACGCCGCGTTTGGTCAGCGCAACCCGCAACTCGTCCAGCGCCTGTCCCGGGCAGTCTTCGACCGACACGTCACGCTTGGCACCGAGTACCATCCGGGTGATCTGGTCGAGTTGCCGGCTCCAGGGGGCGGGCGCTACGCCGGCGTGCTCAAGGCAATCGATGCCGAGCACGTGCTGTTTGATTTCAACCATCCACTTGCCGGTCAGTCGATTCGTTTCGATGTCGAAATTCTGGGGGTGCTGTAAATGGAAGTCGTCCTGGCTCAGCCTAGGGGTTTTTGTGCCGGCGTGGATCGGGCCATCGAGATCGTCGAGCGCGCGCTCGAACGCTTCGGCGGCCCCGTGTACGTTCGTCATGAGATTGTTCACAACGATCATGTCGTGAGTGAGCTGCGTGGCAAGGGTGCGGTGTTTGTCGAGTCTCTGGCCGAGGTGCCGGCTGGCGCCGTGCTGGTCTTTTCAGCGCACGGCGTGTCACGAGCAGTGCGCGATGAGGCCGAGCAGCGGGGTTTTCAGGTGTTCGATGCCACCTGCCCCCTCGTCACCAAGGTTCACGTCGAGGTGGCGCGCGAACGTCGCGAGGGTCGCGATGTGATCATGATCGGCCATGCTGGCCACCCCGAGGTCGAGGGCACCATGGGTCAGGCCGACGACGGTATTCATCTGGTCGAGACCGTCGATGATGTCGCGCGGCTCGAGGTTGCCGATCCGCTGCGTTTGGCTTACGTCACCCAGACCACCTTGTCCGTGGACGACTGTCAGGAGGTGATCACGGCGCTCAGGGCTCGTTTTCCCGCGATTGCCGAGCCCAAGAAGCAGGATATTTGCTATGCCACGCAGAATCGACAGGACGCCGTGAAATTCATGGCGCCGCAGTGCGACCTGGTACTGGTCATTGGCTCGCGCTCGAGCTCGAACAGCAATCGACTGCGCGAGGTCGCCGAAAAAATGGGCTGCGAATCCCGGCTGATCGGCTCCGCGGATCAGCTCGATCCCGCCTGGGTGACGGGTCGCAAGCGGATTGGTGTGACCGCTGGTGCCTCGGCGCCCGAGGTTCTGGTCGAGCAGGTCGTTCAGCGGCTGCGGGAGCTGGGCGTGAGGTCGGTCCGCACGCTCGACGGCGTCGAGGAGCAGGTCACGTTTCCGCTCCCCAAGGGTCTGTCACGCGCGCAGGCCTGATGCGGCTCGAACGAGTCGCTGCGTGATGAATCGCCAGTGTTCGTCACTGATGGGCGTGATCGACAGCCGGTTGCCGCGCTTCAGGATCTGCAGATCGGCGATTGCCGGGTGTGACCGCAGGACGTTCAGCCCGATGAGATCGATCTTGCAGCGGGCGCGTACGTTGACGAGCAGCCACCGGGGGCGCTCAGCGGGGCTGGTCGGGTCAAAGTAGCGCGACGAAGGGTCGAACTGAGTCGGGTCTGGGTAGGGTGCCGAGGCAATCTCGGCGAGGCCTGCTATGCCGGGCTGCGGACAGCTGGAGTGATAGAACAGCACCCCGTCACCCGGTCGCATGGCGTCACGCATGAAATTGCGCGCCTGAAAGTTGCGCACGCCTGTCCACGGAACAGTCTGCTCGGGCGCCGCAAGGGCGTGATCGATCGAGCATTCGTCGGGCTCGGATTTCATCAGCCAGTGACGTGCCGTCATGTCCGAGGGTGCTCCGCGAGTATCGTCGGGCCCGCATCCTGAACCGTGAAGTTCAGGTCGGCCCCAGCAGGCTTCGCATCAGGTTCATCCGACGAGGGACGATCACAACAGCGAAGCGCGAATCGCCGAGGCCTGGGTTCAATATATTGGTTCAAGGAATGTAGGACCCGAGCGAACCCGCAGAACACCGACGTATTCTAGCGCGGGCTGGGCGCCGCGAGGTGATTCAGAACAGCGAATCCTGGGATTTCAGTTCGGACGCCAGTGTTTCGTTGAGCCGACGGACCCGCCGCTCGGTCTGCGCACGGGAGGTCGCTGCGTCGGACTCGCCCTCGCCAATGATCTGATGGGCAAACTGCAGGGCGGCCAGCACCGCAATCCGGTCAGGGCTGGTGAGCTTGCCTGAATCCCGAATCTCGCGCATTCGCGCATCCACCATCCCGGCGGCCTGCACGAGACGATCGCGGTCGTCGCTCGAAACCGTGAGGCGGTAATCTCGATCCATGATGCGCAGTTCGATCAGTTCCATTGAGTCCTCGAGAAGAGCTCGACTGGGAAATCCGGTCAGGCGGCTGCAGCGGCCTGACCTTCGACAACGCTGGGAGAGTGGGTGTCCGAGCCTGGAGTAGGCTCACCGATGAATTGGCCTTCGCCGGGCAGGCGCGACAGGGCAAGGCTTACCTTCGATCGCGCCTCGGCGATGCGTTCGCGAAGCTCGGCGTTGGCCGCCTGAGCCTGCGCGAGCTGAGCGAGCAGCAATTGCCTATCCTCGATCAGTCGATGGACATTGGCAAGCAGTTGACCAACCTGGGATTCCAGGATTTTAAGTTCATCTTCCATCTGCGGATGGTAGGCAGACGCGCGCAAGGGGTCAAGCTCACAGCTCGAGAATGACGGTTATTCCGGTACGATTCAGAGCTAGGCTGGGCATCCGGCCCCGTTCGAAGCCGTTGCGATGGGACCGATTTCAAGATCAAGCATGAAACAATCTGCCCTGGTTGCACTGATTCTCGCGATACTGCTTGTTTGCAGTTTGGGTCCCGTTCGTCCCTCGCAGGCAGCGCCCGTTCGTGTCGAGGCGGTCGAGGTCGAATTGGTCACCCGCGAGCGCGCCGTGTTGGCGAGATCGACTGCCTGGCTTGGACTGCGGATCAGGCATGATGCCCACTGGCACAGTTACTGGCGCAATCCGGGTGACTCGGGCTTGCCTACGCGAATCGAGCTTGAACTGCCTCCTGGCGTGACTGCCGGCCCGCTGCAGTGGCCCGCCCCCGAGCGCTTGTTCATACCGCCGCTTGTCAACTATGGCTACGAAGGCGAGGTGGTGCTGCCCTTCACCCTGTCGGTTCCAGCCGGTACCCGCTCGCCTATCAGGCTGCGGGCACAGGCGTCGTGGCTGATGTGCCGGGATGTCTGCATCCCCGGCGAGGCCGAGCTGAGTCTTGTCGTACCCGTCATCAATTCTGATGCGCGCGCCGAGACCTCGCGGCACGCAGCGCTGTTCGATCGCGCCATGGCACGCCTGCCGCGCGGGGTCGTGCCTGCCCAGGTGTCTGCCGAGGCCGATCGGCTTTCGATTGGCCTGCCCGCGCAACTCGAGCGGGACGGTCAGCGCCTTTCCGCTGATCGCGTGCAGTTCTTCCCTTACCACGAGAGCGCTTTGGTTCACGCCGCGCCGCAGGTTCTGTTTGAACTCGATGGCCAGGGCGAGGCAGGAGTGGTTCGGCGACTCGAACTCCAACTTTCGCCCGATGGGCGCAAGCACATTGCCGGTGGCGCCGAGGCGCTGCTTTCGGCTGCGCGTGGCGTTCTGGTCGCCGGCGATTGGGTGGTCGAGGTCGAGCCTTCCTTGGCTCAAGCGATGCTGTCCGGTGGCCGTGAAATCAGTCGGGTGGCGGGTGCGCCTGCGGTTTCGAAACCGTCAGCGACCTCGTCTTCGATCGGGCTGTCGAGTGCCTCCGGAGGCGGGCGATCATCGGCTGGCGGCGGCCTCTTTGACGGTGCGTTGCGGGGTGCCCCATCGGGTGGTGAGGGCTCTGGTCTTGCCGCGAGGGCTGCCGCGTCGACCGGGCTCTGGTTTTCGATATTGTTTGCGCTGGTGGGCGGGTTGATCCTGAACCTGATGCCCTGTGTGTTCCCGGTCGTGGGCCTCAAGGTGCTGTCGTTCGCAGCGCCCGGACAGGCGCCGGCCCGCTCGGCGTTGGCCTTCTCGGCGGGTGTCCTGCTGTCGTTCTGGCTGCTGGCTGCGATCCTCGTTGCGCTCCGGACGGCTGGCGTGGCCGCGGGCTGGGGCTTCCAGCTGCAGTCGCCCGCTTTTATCGCCGCCATGGCGCTGCTGTTCGTGGCGATCGGGCTCAACTTTGCGGGGCTGTTCGAGGTGGGTGTTGGCTTGACGCGGCTCGCCCGTTTCGATGCCCCCCCAGCGAGCCCGCAGCATTCGCGCCTGTCGACTTTTGGCTCGGGTGTGCTCGCTGTGGTGGTCGCGACGCCCTGCACGGCCCCCTTCATGGGTTCGGCACTCGGGTTTGCCCTGACTGCGAGTCTTCCCGAGACCTTCGCTGTCTTCTCCGCGTTAGGTCTGGGCATGAGTCTGCCTTATCTGCTGCTGGGCGCGTTTCCGGGGTGGATTCGTCATTTGCCCCGTCCTGGGCGCTGGATGGAAAGTCTGCGTCAGTTTCTGGCTTTCCCGATGTTCGCGACGGTCGCCTGGCTCGCCTGGGTGCTGGGTCAACAGTCCGGGATCGATGCGGTGCTTGGGCTCGCTCTGGCCGCCGTCCTGCTCGCGCTTGCCGGCTGGATCTATGGCCGCTTCATCCAGCAGGCGGCGCGCGCGCGCGCCGTGCCTGCGTTGTTCGCGCTGGCTGCGCTCGCGAGTGCGCTCTGGATCGGATGGCCCCGGGATGAAGCGCCGGTCGCCCAGACCCCCGCCGCCCCGGGGACTGGTGCGATCTTGTCCGATCCAGCCGCATGGGCGCCCTGGTCCTCGGAACTCGTTCGTAACTTGCAGCGTGAGGGCCGCCCCGTATTCGTCGACTTTACCGCCGCCTGGTGCGTCACCTGTCAAGTCAACAAGAAAGTCGCGATTGATCGCGATGCCGTTGTACAGGCGATGCTGTCGGCAGGTGTTGTGCGCCTGCGCGCTGATTGGACGCGCCGGGACGCGGCCATTACGGCCGAACTGGCCCGTTGGGGGCGCAGCGGCGTGCCGCTCTATCTTTACTTCCCGGCTGGGGGACGCTCTCCCATCATGCTCCCGGAGTTGCTGACCGAGGATATGGTTCTGGCGGCCTTGCGCGGGCCGGCAGCGGGCCAGGCAGGTCGCTGAACGCGGATTCAGTCGGGCGTTTACGGCGTATCGGCCCTGTCGTCCGGCTGGGTTCGCACTCCCCCCGCCCCCTATCGTGCTGAGACGAGCGGCGGATCCTGGTCGAGCCTCACTGTGACGTTCACCCCGTATACCGCGCGCAATAATTCGGGCTCGAGCACCTGCTCGGGCGTGCCGAGCGCCTGCAGCCGACCACGATCGAGCAGGAGTAGTCGGTCGCAGTAGCGCGCGGCAAGCGACAGGTCATGCAGTGCGAGCACGACCGCGCAGCCCCGAGCCGCCTCGCGCCGGAAGAGCTGAAGCACCGACTGCTGGTGCAGCAAATCAAGGCTGGCAACCGGTTCGTCGGCCAGCAGCAAACGGGGCTTGCCCGCAAGCACTCGGGCGAGCGACACGCGGGCTTGCTCGCCGCCCGAGAGCCGGTCGACCCGGCGATCGGCCAGGGCCGTTACACCCGTCTTGGCGAGCGCCTCATCGACGGCAACGGGCGACTCGTCCCCCCAGGGCAATCTGCCCAGCCGGACCACATCGCGTGCACAGAGCGCCCACGCTAAGCTGCTGCTTTGCGGCATCAGACCGATGAGTTGGGCGCGCTGGCTGGGGGCAAGGGTCGCGAGCGATGTGCCATTGATCATGACTTTGCCGTCTTCGCTCCAGAGCCCCGCAAGACCTTCCAGCAACGTGGATTTGCCGGATCCGTTGGGTCCGATCAAGCCCACGACCTCGCCTGGGTGCAGTACCAGGGAGAGTGGGTGAAGTCGCCCGGAAAAACTCAGGCTGTCGACGGTGAGAAGCGGTGGTGGTTCAGTACGGAGCGGGGACGACTCCGGGACGAGGTGGGCGTTCGGGTGGCGGGCTGGGGTCGGCTGTGGAACCGGGGAGGCGCCTTGTCGGATTGGCTCGGGTGTGTGAAGCCGACTGCGTTGCCCCCAGATCAGCGCCACGAGTAGCGGAGCACCGATGAGCGAGGTGAGGACGCCGAGTTTCAGGTCCTGCCCGGTCGGAAGCCATCTCACGGTCACATCGGCCATACACACCAGGATGGCGCCGAGCAAGGTCGAAGGCAGCAGCAAACGGTCTGGGCGATGACCAACCCAGGGCCGCAGCAGATGGGGTACAACCAGGCCCACGAAACCGATGCCGCCCGCCACCGCCACGGCACTCCCGACAAGCAGCGCCGAGGCCAGAATGACTTTCCAGGCATGGCTGGCAAAACCGTAGCCCAGACTCGCCGAGATCGGTTCGCCCAGGCTGAGTGCGCTCAGAAAGCGCCGCTCGCCTGCGAGCATCAGGCCGCCCAGCAACAGCGCCGGTGCGATGATCAGCAGGTGATCGAGTCCGCGCTCGGCAACCGAGCCCAGCAGCCAGAACACCAGTTCCTGCAGGGCGAAGGGGTTGGGCGCAAAATTCAGCACTGCGGCGAGGCTTGCCGCACTCAGCGTTGAAATCGCGAGTCCCGCCATCAACACCATCGCGCCGCCCGATGAGCCGGCCAGCGCGAGCATGAGACCGAGCGCAACGCCCGCACCGATCAAGCCGGCAAGGGCAGGCGCGGCATACCCCAGTGCAGGGAACCAACCGAAGTAAAAAACCGCTGCCGCGCCGAGCGCTGCGCCCTGGCTGGCACCCGTAAGGCTGGGGTCGGCCAGCGGGTTTCGAAGCAGTCCCTGAAGCGCCGCCCCGCTCAGTCCCAGCGCAGCCCCCACCGCCAGCGCAAGCAGGGTGCGTGGCAGCCGGATTTCCCCAATGATCAGCGCCTCGGCAGTCGCTGCCCCGCTCAGCCAGTCGGCCAGTCCCTCGAGCAGCGAAACATCAGTGGAACCCGTTGCAAGCGACAGTGCCGCGCATCCGATCACCGCGATGATGAGCAATGGGTTGGTGAGAGGTGTCACGGCTGGAGTTGGCGGATCAGATCCAGACTCCATGGACCGGGACATTGCCAGCGCCAGTAGTCGGTCTTCA
>Ga0169931_10007202_pt1 | contig 16560 bp, 8 predicted proteins | sample Kivu_15m_20L_FD_129675 | JGI IMG/M metagenome (GOLD analysis project Ga0169931, IMG submission 129675) | Freshwater microbial communities from Lake Kivu, Western Province, Rwanda to study Microbial Dark Matter (Phase II) - Kivu_15m_20L... | ecosystem: Environmental > Aquatic > Freshwater > Lake ...
AACATTCTTGATATTTATTCTTAATCATTTAATGCAGGAGGTTTTTCTTATTTTTTATCTTATACTAAATTTATTTTTGCTGATTATTAATGAGATTCTTAAACTATATTGGGTAGCCTATCTTATTGTTGAGGTTGACCATCTTAAAACTGTACTGAGTTAGGAGATCCATTAGATGATTTAATGGCTGGATTTTTATTGATTAATTTAGTAATAGGTGACTATTCATTACTATTATCGCTTTTATCATCACTATTATTAATTATTTAATCATCACTGTTATTATGAATATTAAGATGCTCGGAACGATAATTAGATTAATTAGGAGGTTGTTATTTTAAATGTTAAATTACATCATTAATAGAATTTCTTGATTATGATTTATCGATTGGTCTTGGTTCTATTGATTAAACAGGTTATTATTAAGGAAATTATCCTCTTTATTATAATTATCTTTATATAGCTGAAAAACCTCTTGATTATTCAAAATCTTATTAACCTTGTATATATTACATTTTATCTATTATTTTCGATAAAAACTTAACACCACCTTGTTTACAATCTTTATACTTCAATATTAATGACCACACTACGCCTATAAAATATCTTCTGCCGACAGCTTCAAGTAAATTGTGTAAAGTATATTATATTAGACCAATTAATTTACTATTGATAGTTGATGTATAAACAGATAAAAGAGATTTCAATAGACCAGCTAATAATGGAATTAATTATTTTCCTAAATCTAAATAATAATTATTGATAATTTTAAGTATAAGAAGACGATGTTAGAAGTTATTAGTATCGACTAAATGTGGTAGTATACTAACAGTATAAACTCCAAGATCTTCCGCAAATAATTTAATATAATCATTGATATTACCTTAAACACTTAATTTCATATTATTAAACAAGGTTTGATGTATTCTTAAGACGCATTAATGTATACTCTAAGGTAATATTCTATTCATGCATTGATTAAGGCGTTTTGATAATAATATTTTATCTGCAATAAATGGTGAAGGATAATCATGTAATAGGGATTCTACATTTAATAGCCAATTATTAATATCTGTCCATGATGTATTTAATACAAATGCTTATAATGATTTGCCTAATGTTTTATTTAAATTTTATGTAATACCTGCTATCTTTTTACTTTTTTAGTTATTCATTTATTATAATTCAAATTAAAAATATCAGAAATATAATGTAAATAAAAATTTAAAGATATAATTATTACTTGAATATCTAATAAATGGAAATCGTAATTTAGTTTAGAAGATAAGGAATGTAAAATGCATTTAAAAAATCAATTATAATTATGACAGCATGTATTCTTTATTAATTAGCTTTTCTTAAATTTGACATTATACTAAATATCTTTAGGTTTAATTAACAATCAACAATAATGGAAAGATTACTAGAGACATACATATTTTTTTATTTAGTTTTTAAAATTGGGTTCTATATATTAGATATAGATTTTGGGTTTTAAAAAATGCATGCTTATTTAGGATCAAGTGCTATATTTCAATATTTGTATCATAAAATAATCAAAAAAATAGTTTCTATGATGATTTTTGCATGGGATAATATGATAAGAGACGCTATTAAAAGTTTATGTACTTAATAAAATATACAAATATTTATGGGCACTGTACTAATTATTTCAATCATAGCATTTGTATATTTATAAATCTCAAAAAAGAAAGTAAAATACTATTTATGATTTTATATTACTTTATTTAATTGTTTTAATATTTAATTGAGTTAAGAGAGTAAAGACAATCAATGTTAAGAATTTCATTATTATTAAAATCAATATTCTTATTGTTATGTTTACCATGGCTAGAAAAAAGCAGGAATCGATTCTTTAAAATCTTGACTTAGTTGTTTTTTTCTTGCTTTTAGTTGATTGAAAGGAGTGTTTTAAAATATTTGTGCTCTATTAATAGCACTTTTAGGACGTTTTTATATCTTTATTGTTTATATATTACAAGGTTTCATTCTAAATTATAATCTTTTTACAATGATGCAGCATATTTTGGGATGAAACGCTTTTCTTATTTAGTGCTTAATGCCTTCCTTTTAAGTTTTTCTTTTTTAACAAAACTTGGCTGTATCGGAATGTTATGATATTTTTATATAAGAAGTTGTCTTTAAGTTTTTGGTGTTATTTTTACTTTGTTTCCTGGAGCCATATAATTTATAATATTAGCTGAATTATTTCTTCTTTTCATGATGTTTTTCAAAATATCTGCTCTTGATTACATATTTTTTTTATTTGAATTTTTTATGTTTAAATCATATTGATAATTATTTTTTCTTTAGAATGATTTTGGAAGAAATATATCTGCATCATCAAAAATTTATTAATCATAAGCATATGCTTTTTATGCACTCTTAAAATAATTTTAATGAAGAGAATATTTTTTTATAAAATTGTCCTTCAAGTTCTTTATATTGATATTGGCTTTACAAATCATTTTAACAATAATGAAATTAATAGATTTTATTATATTTTCAAGTTTATAAATATATATAAATCAATCATTATTAACACTTACTTCTTCAGATTAATCTTATTTATATTCAAACTCATGATTTTATAGCCATTTGCTAAAAATTTTACTATTTATTTCATGAGATATTATTTTACTCTACAAATATTATCTATATTTTTTTATTCTCGTTTAATCTTATTCAGTTAAAATAACTTGAAGCTAAGGCTCTTTCTTTTTATTATAATGATCAAATGTCATACGATTGAGATATAAACCTTAGCCAGGGGCTAAATATACTTAATATTTGTCCTTTTTTAGTGCACTCTTAATTGCTTATTATCCTTAAAGATTTTAATAGCATATTTTTATGAGCAAACCTATCATTTTCCGAATTTGATGATAGATAAAACTTTGTCCAACCAACGTAAATCTTATAAAAGATATCTTATTTTATATTTTTTCTTATTATTTTTCAAATTTTTATTTAAAATAATTTTATATGACAGATTATTCTACCATTTAAGCCTTCATAGACATTATGTATCGATCGCATCGAGGATCATTAACCTTATATCCTTTTGTAAAATTGTGAAAATTATGTGTCCCTAAATAAAGTTATACTAATTTATTAAGTTTACATAAAAGTTAATCAATTTACATTTCATTCAAAATCTTATTGGTATTAAAATTTTATTTTGACAAAAAAAGTTTCAATGGGGCGATATAATTATATACTCTTGAGCAAGCATCATGTCTCATATCAAAACCTTTTCCTAGCTTTTTTATTGTAAATATTCTTATATCGAATGGTAATTATGCATTAATATCTTTAGCAACTTTTTCAAAATCAATAATCTTTTTCTATCGATCTATTATATATCTTGTGTCAAATTATAGACTTGCTGAAATTCCATTGCATAAAGCATGAACTTTTTTATCTGTTCTTCCAGCTCTTGACCATTTAATTCGCTTTAAATTTTACATATTAGTCTTTAGTATAAATCCATTGTCACATAAAATTTTATGTATAATATTTTATATTGTATTTTATGTATCTCTTTGATATTGTAGCCCTAAAAAACTTTCCCCATTGTATCCAAAAAAGATGCCAACTTTTATTTTAAGGCTTTTTAAACTACTACTTTTTTACTCTTGTTATTTCTCCATAATAAAAGAAATTAAATTGATATAGATATTTATTAATATATGTTATAAAGATTATTGCAGAAGAAAAATCTTATACTTTAATTTATTAAAAAAATATTCATATTCCATTATCCTTAATTATTCTTAATTATTCTATTATTTATATAATATGCAGCAGGATTTAAAAAGATTCTGTATGAATAGAGAAATATTTCCAAGATAATATTAGTATAACTCTAACAGGCTTATTTGCGGTCATTTGAATCGACTAAAATTTCCTCCTAATATCGAAAAATATCTCAATGCGAGAAAAAAATGCATTCATACATAAAAAGCAGTCGCTCAAGCTGCTCGTTGCTTTTGTCGAAGATAAGGACTATAAAAAAATTTTAGATAATAAAGAATGAGACAAATAATGAGTGAATTTTAATAAAGAAGAGAGATAATAAGTATTTTAGAAAATATCGATATAATTCTTCCAAAAGGAAAAAAATAAAAATAATGATTTAAATGATGATCATTTTTAATTATAATTTTACATGAGCTATACTATTGTTGATTATTTGATTTAATTTAGCTTCTTTTTCCTTTCTTTTTCTTAATTTTATTTTATTGATCTTATTTTTTTACTTACTTAAATCTTTTAATTGAAATTTTGAACTTGCTCCTTTATATCTCGTTTAAATGTCTCTTGATTGATATGAACAAATTTTCTAGTCATGGCTTTTATTTATCCAATAGCTAATCTTTAATCAATTGTTTATGTATTAAATAGAACTTGCTTGTTTTATTATGTAATTTTATTTTATATTTGTCTTTTTGTATAAAACTGTTTCATTTGATTAGCATATCCTACATATTTTTATGGAAATTTCCCTAGAAGTTTGAATCTTTATACTGCTGTGATGTTTTGATCATCAAGAGATTCTAATAAATTTAATTGTTTTAATATGTTTGATTTGTAATCGACATCCTAAATATTAAATTGAATATACTAAGCACACTGGATTATTTTTGAAGGAAACTAATGTTAAATTTTAAGGTAAACATTTATCTTCTATTTATTCTATTTAGTTATTATTTAAATTAAGGCCTTGTAATTTTTTCAAATCGTTCAAATTTTAAACTTTTGAGATTTTATTATCGTTTAAAGCCAAATATTACAAATTTCTCAAATGATTTAATCCTTAAATTTTTTTAATATTATTCTATGATATTACTAATCGTTACATGTTGAAGATATAATACTGAAAGATATTAGAAAACTTATAAATTTTATATCTTTTTTAAGCTGAGCCATTATAAATGAATTGATTTTAATTTTATGATTTCATCGATTCTATTTAATATTATGATTACTTGTTTTATTATGATAGAGATTCTTTATTTTTAATATCAAGTGATGTTTATGCAATTAAGTTCATTGATATTTGTTGTTATTTGTCTTGTTTTTAATTTATGAACTTTTTTGTTTATGGGATGTTTTACTCTTACATTCAAACGCCTATTTATAAATCAATAAGTTAAATATTTAGTATTATTATATATATTTAAGCTATTTTATATGATTAAAAGATAGCAATAACATTTAAATAGGATATTTTATAACACTTATGATGAAAATATACTATTGAATAATCTCAAAAAAGTTTATTTGATATAGTTTATTATTTTATTTAAATTTAAGATCAAAACATCAAATAGGGAAATATATAGGAGTTTATTTTATATGTATAAATCGATTTTTGAAAATAAATGATCAAAATTTAATATTTCATATAAGTTTTTTAATATTTTAATTTTTAAATTTTTGTATTCATATATAGTTTTAAATTCTTTATAATTTAATGATCATTTTTGTTCTTAAGAATTCTATAAATAGTAAATCATTTAAAATAGAAGGTTTCCTTATTCAAAACACTATTTTTCGTCATAAAATGAGTTCCTTTTTTTAATTAATGATGTTAGAGATAATGATCGATTATGTTTGATCATGATTTTTTTAGTCAAGGCTTCAATATTAACTTAGTATGAGATATATGATAAATGAAAATATTATTATTTATTATTATTTATTAATTTACGAATAATTATTTAAAATCAATGATGCTATAGAATTTATATATTATTTTCCTGATTGTTTTTTATGCTATAACAAAATAATGATTAAATCTATTTAAAAGTAATGTATCTCAATTGTTTTGATCATTTTTACATCAAAATAATGATAAAAATGCGTTAAATAATTCAAAATAAGTGTAAATTAATAATTACAATCTTATAATTATATATTATTCGTCATACTATTGATTCAAATAGAAAATGGCAAAATACTACAATTTATAATAAATAAAAACGATATAATGCTAATCATACTATTATGAGCTTGAAATTATTAAAATTAAACCTATTCTAGAAGAAAATGATATATTATTAACTTTGAAATAAAATTAAGATTAAAATATCAGTGAAGAAGTAGGTATAAAATATAATGACTTAATAAAAGGTATATCATAATAAGAAAAACATATAGATCGTTAAATTCAACTATTTGCCATGGAATAACATAATTTTATTCTGAAAAAGTATATTAACAAATATAATAAACTATTATCCAGTAATGATTAAGATAAATCAAAAAATGCATAAAAATGTCAGAAAATGATAAATTTTGTGAGTTAGGAACAAAAATACCTTTATATTGATTCTGAAAAAATTACCGTAAATTCATCAACAGCTATTCTTAAATAATTTGAAGGAATTTAAGAATATATTAAATATATTGATAGCGAATTCTCAGGCAAAGTCAAATTTATTCTAAAATAGATCATTATTTTAGTTATAGAAACTTACAACTAAAATAAAATAGACATTATGAATGAATAGGATATCATTAATTTTACTCATAGGCTAGTTAATCAAGATTTTTTGAATAAAATATTCAGTATTATATCTGGTAAAACTACAAAAAAATAGAAAATTACAAGTTAACTAAAATTATTTACAATTTTTATGGTCAATTCGATATTATTTATTGCCTCATAATATTTTATCAATCCATATTATCAGCTTTAATAAAAACTAATAGTCAGATAATTTTAAAATTATAAAAATCTACTTTATGATTCATCATTATATGAAGTTTAAGAAGAATAAGACTTAATAATTCAAAATATCAATGGTAGGAAGCTTAAGAAGATTTGAATATCTGACTATTTGATAAATATATATTATATATTTTATTGAAACTTATCATTAAGAATCAAAAGATAATGATGAATAAATGCATATCAAAATCTACTTAATTCATTGCTGAGAGTAATTTTGAATCCTGTTTGTTTCTGTATTTATTAAAGTGTAGTCTATTCAGCTATTTATGTTAATATTAGCTTTCCTCCTATATTTTGAAAAACTGCTAATTATGTTATAACCATTGAAACTACTCCTTTTGCAGTCAAAGGTAACTTACAAGATTATACTAATTTATGGGATAACTTTCCATCTTTTGATTTTGCTGAATGCTCCATCAAAACAATAACTCTTGAACCACAAGCAACTAAATCCATAGCCCCTCCCATACCTTTCATCATTTTACCAGGAATAATCCAATTAGCAATATCACAGTCTTCTGATATTTACATAGCTCCAAGCATGGTAACATCAAGATGACCGCCTCTTATAATCGAAAATGATTGAGATGATGAAAAAAATGATGCGCCTGGTAAAACAGTAATAGTTTACTATATATAAAATTAATTACTTTTCCTGCATTTATAAGAGTGGCTTTTACATTTTTTAGTTCTGGATATGGGCCTACTCCCATTATGCCATTCTAACTTTGTAAATTTATCTTAACATTTTAAGGTAATACAGAAGGTAAAAGAGTTGGTATACCTATTCCAAGATTTACATTCATTCCATTTGAAACTTATTGAGCAGCTCTTCTTGCGATTCTTTATCTTATACCTACATCTTTTCCACCTTTTTTAACTTGTCCATCATATATAACTTTATCAGGTATATCACTCATCTTTACAAACTTTTTTTATTATGTATGGTCTTTAACAGTTATTTTTTAAATATATTGTTAACTGAAAGGACTATTAGGATCACTTTTGAAGATTCTATCAACATAAACTCCAGGAGTATGAACATTTTAAGGAAGAATTTATCCATTTTATACAATTTATTAAACTTATACAACAACAACTTTAGCCGCTGTTGCCATATCTCCATTAAAGTTTCTCTATGCATTTTCATATTGAATATTTCCCATTTTGTCTGCCCTTTTTGCTTTTATTAATGCAAAATCTCCAGTAATAGATTTTTATAAAAGATATTTTTTACCATTCATAATTGAAGTTGGTTTTGGTGATGATACTATTTCAGCAACTTTTTAACCTTTTTAATTTAGAACTAATTTTCCTTCTTTGTCAACCTTATATTTAATTGGGAATCCTCCTTTTTCGATAATGGTATCGACTCCAGTTGCAGTATAAAATGCTGGTATTCCTGCTCCTCCTGAACGAATTTTCTAAGCTAAAGTTCCTTGAGGACATATTTGCAATTATAATTATCCATTAAAGTATTGCCTTTAGAATTAATAATTTTATCCAACATAAGATGATATCATTCTTTTGATTTGTTTATTTCTAAGTAATACTGCTAATCCCCAATCTTTCAAACCTTCTTTATCTCCAACTCCGCAGTTATTAGAAGCTACAGTCAAATTTTTTACACCCGAAAGTTTTACAGCATTTATTAAATTCATTGGAATACCACATATTCCAAATCCTCCAACGAGAACATTATCCCCATTTTTGATTCCTTGAATAGCTTATTATGCTGATTGACATATAACAGCAAAATTTTGAAATCTTTTATTAATTATCCTTGAAAACATCGGATCTTATCAACAGATCAATTATTATTAAATATAGAATATATTTTAATCATATTGATATACAAAATATAAATAATATTTATTCAAAAGAAAAAGATTGATTGATAAATCTTAATATTATGTCTTAAAACTATTATTGTAATAAATCAAAATTTCATTAATATTTTTTGTTAAATATTCTACTATCATGATTTAAGATTGATTTAAAATAAATTTCATATGAATATTAATCTCCAACTTATTGATTCTTAAAAATAATTATTATATATGATTATTTTTAAGTTTACATGTATCAATAGTATTAATTTTATATCATATATTCTAGATTATTTTAATTAATTTTATATTATCAATAATATTAATTTGTAAAAAGCTCATTTAATTATATTCTTACTTCTATAATTAGAAAATGGGAAATACCTCATGTTCTTGTTCAAAATAAATATAATTTTCTTCAAGTTCTAACCATTTTGCCTTTTCAAATGCGTAAAACAATATAAACAATTAATTTCCTTAGCCCCCCTAGCTTTAAGAATAATAATTTGACGACACATCTAGAATGAAATTGAAATCCTTTTTAAAAACTTAAATAATTGCTTCAAATAATAAATTATCAATTCAAACAATGAATTCAATCAAAAATTAGAACTAAAACTAAGATAAAAGCTCGAAATTGAATTAAAATTAAAAAAAAATGTTTTCTTCCAATAATTCATAATCAAATCAAGATATTGATGATATATTTTAATCTATAGATATGGATAAGATGATTTAATCAAATTCAAAATAATAAAGACGTAAAAGAAATAGAAGAACTAGTATATAAAAGATCATAAAGCCAGAAGAATTATAATTATAAAAAACTTTAAGTAAAGAAACATAAAATTAAATAATGAAATCTCTTTCATAATATATTTTATCATAAAAAAATATGTATGAATCTATTCGATACAGAAAACAAAACTTTGTAAAATACAAACAATTTTAAATTTCAAAAAATTATTAGTTTTTATAAAAAATAGGGTAAGGATCTTATGGTTATGTTTTTAAAGCTAGGAATAAATAAACCAACTAATTAAGGGCAATTAAAGTATTGAAAAAATCTAAGTGCGATAATAAAAAAATAATGCAAGAGCTATAAATCTTAAGAAAAATTGATCATCCATACATACTAAAAATAATTGAAGCTTACATATTTTAAGAACAATTTTATATAGTAACTTAATACTGTTAAGGTGGATCATTGGCTAAATATGTCAAATAAAATAAAACTTTCTCTTAGAGATCGCTTAAAATTATATTCAAAAAGCTTTTTAATGCCATGACTTATCTCCATAAACTTAATATTGTCCATAGAGATATAAAATTATAAAATATACTATTGATCAATAAATTAGATACTCATAAAGATTTGGAGGCTTTGGATATAAGAATTATAGATTTTGGATTGTCGAAAATATTATCTTCAACTAGAGTAAAAGATAGATAAAGAATCGGGACTAATTCATATATGGCACCATAAGTATTAGTGGGAATATATTCAAACAAATGCGATGTTTGGAGCTGTGGGATTTTATTGATAAATTTACTAACAAGATGCAACCCTTTTAAAGGCAAAACTAAGTAGTAAACTTTTTAAAATATTCAAAATAAATAAATAAATTTCGCAGGTATATTTTAATATATATAGGTTGGTAATGGAAAAATATTGATATAAAAGCTAAAGATCTTATATTAAAACTTTTAAATAAAAATAATCTTCGTAGAATAACTATGCAGTAAGCATTAAATCATCCTTGGCTTAAATAATAATAAACTATAGAAGAATAAAAGCAAATTTTTTCGAAATTTGTCAAAAAACTATATTAATATAATGTAAATTTAATATAATTTAGCGAGGTAATAGTCTGATAACATTTATTTAATCATTTTTGTCCTTTACTAAAATATCACCAGACGAGATGATATAAATATCAAAAATATTTGATGTTTTAGATAAAAATTGTGATGGTTATATAGGTCGTTAAGAAATTTAATATGCTTTTAATCAATCGAACTAATAAATTGATGATATAGATAAGAGATATATTTTGAGTACAATTGATAAAAATCACTCAGGAAAGATTTGTTATAGTTAGCTTGTTACAATACTATGCGATAAAAAGAAGCTTTTTGTTAAAAATTCTATGATTTCTGCATTTAAATATATAGATAGTGATGGAAGTGGTTATATCTAAAAGAATTAGCTTAAATAATTATTAAAATCGACAAATTATAAATAATTATCAAATATTTTATAATAATTAGATAAAAATAATGATAAAAAGATATCCCTAGAGTAATTTATAGCATATATTTAAAATCAGCTATCTAATAGTTGATTTATAGAAAAATGATATTTAAAATTTTGATATGATAATCCATTATTTTATTATAATTATATCATCATATCAATAATCATCACATAATATTCAATGTATAATTAAATTTGTATGAATAATTGTTATCAAAAACAAATTTAAAAAAAATTAAAGTAAAATAATTGATGATTAGTCTATAATTTTATTTTTTGTAAACCATTATAATAATAACAAAATTGCACAAAAAAAATATGTAAATACTATTATAAAATAAATTAAGTCAAAAATATAAAAATACATGCGAAATTGATAGAATTATTGAAAAAATATCATTTTAGGAAAATAATTTTGATTTTGATGATGAATTAAAAATTTAAGATGTTTCTCATATCTCAGTTAATAGCAAAATTTTGCAATTTAAAAAAAAATATGGATAATAATAAATGATTTTTGCATCTAAGAATTACTTTTTGAAGTAAAACAAACGATAAGTAAATTGTTAATTGCACCATATGAACATCAAACATAAGTTTAATGAAAGAAATCATAATCAAAGTAATAAAAAAACATTAAAACCAATTATATTTGATGAATTAAGTTCATAACCCTTCGAATTTATTGACCCTAACATTCTTAAATAAGCCATAAATATCTAAAAAAATCCACAAAAATGTTTGAAAAATATTCAACAAACTATGTAAAAAAAATAAATGGATAGTTAAACAACTCGTCCAAGCTTGCGGACAGAAATCGATTTTGAAGAAAAAGAAATTTCTTCTTTAATAATTCCTTAACCAATTTTCGGTTCAGTTTATCAGAAAAAGTAGAATTTCATCCGAATAAAAAAATCACATATATAAAAAGATTTTATATTACAATAAAAAATTGGATAAGGGGCTTACGGAATAGTTTACAAAGGATAAAATATTTCTACTAAATAAATAAGGGCTATCAAAATGATTAAGAATAAATCAAAACTTGGATCAAGGGCAATAAATGAATAAAATATATTAAAAAAGCTGGATCATCCTAATATAATAAAACTATTTCAAGTATATCAATCTTCAAATCAAACATATTTAGTAACTGAAATGTGTAATGGAAATAGTCTTTCTAGCTATTTAAAGAAAAAATTTCCATTTACAAAGTAAATGAAAAAATAAATTATTTTTCAAATATTTAAAGGAGTGTGCTATCTTCACGAACACAAAATTATTCACAGAGATTTGAAACCATAAAATATTATGTTTTCTGAGGAAATCACTTAAACAAGCTTAATAGAAAATATTCAAGTAAAAATTATTGATTTTGGACTTGCATTATAAAGTGATTAAAAAATTAATAATGATTGGAGCCGTATTGGTACAAAAAATTATATTTCTCCTGAAGGCTTTTAGGGTATATACTCCAATAAAAATGATGTCTGGGCTTGTGGAATAATTATGCATATCATGGAATTGAATTAAAATCCTTTTACTCATATTGATACACAGTAATAATAATTAAATAAAAATGCTTATAAACTTAATAGATAAAAATTGAGGTGGAGAAGATTATCAAATTAAACTAAACAACTTATCACCTAATTATTATAAATAAATTATGTTCTAAGAATTGATATGAAAACTGCATTTTCTAGTTCTTATTTTAATAATTTACAAATTCCAATAATCAAAAATTAGATCAAACAAAAATTATTAAAAAAATAGAAGCAAAACAATATTTTTATAGATACAGTTGAGAGTTTTTTATCTTTTAATAAAATTTCTATGGAAAAGAGAATTTAATATTCAAAAATATTTTACTCAATAAATAAAAGTCACAATGGATAGTTAAGCTTATAATAATTAAGTTCCTTTTTACAAATAAATAATCCTTAAAATTAAATATAAATCTTTAAGATAATCAATAAAAGCGGAAAAGGAATGATCAGTTTTTAAGAGTTTATTGTTACCTTATCAAACAAAAGATAACTATTTTCTAGATAAAACATTGAATATCTTTTTAATATTATTGATATTAATAAGAATAATCGTATTGATAAATAGTAATTAAGATACTTTATTAAGAATATAAGTGTAAAAGATTTAGAAAAATTGTATTACGATATTGAAAAAAGTCAAAAGCCAATAAATTGCGATATATTAGAACAATATATACTATCAAATATTATATTTTGATATTTTTTTCATGTATATTAATATTATTTATTCATATAAATATAAATTTATCATTTTTTTTATAATTAAACATTATTAATAGTTGCAGATGATTTTGAACTATTTTGCCTTTATAAAGTTTATTTTTTTTGAAGATATATCAAAGTTGTGGATTTCAAAATAAGAATTAAGTAACAATGAAAGCATAATAAAGTATCGATTGAAATCATGACAATTGATGTAAAAATAATAGTAGTCAAAACACCCCATCGTGATAAAGTTTTATTTTGAAACTATTAATTTTATTTTTGAAGGATAAAAATCCATATTCCTGAAGTAATAATTAAAATACAATAAAAAGTTGTAGTGACAAGAATTCTAAAAAAATTACTATAATTTTTACCTCCAATACAGTTGTTTAAATATTTACAATGATGATCAAAGTTTTATACGCATCTACCACAAGAATAGCAATGATAACTATCAATATGCGTGATTATATTACATTAATTACATACTATTTGTTTATCTTATGGAATTTCTTTTTTAATTCCTAATAATACATCATCTACAGGATCTGTGCATGTTAGATAGATATAATCTATTGCCACTACAATTAAACTTATATAAGTTATAGCCAGTAGTATATATAAAATAGATGAATCATGTCTACATATTGCTGAAGTTATAAAGATATTGTGCATTACTGTTACGATTATAAAAAGAATGATTGTCATTATCTGTTAAAAAACACACTTTTTAGTATATGCATTGACTTTATTATATCGATTTTAGGCAACTATTCTTTATGAACTGTGCATGAAGATTTATAATATTTATAAAATTGATTCAAATACTATAACTAAATGATAATTAATATTATATGAATATTTCTATTTATTTCTATTTTTATTAATCTTTTTTAACCTATTATTTATAATCTAAATTTAATTATATATTATAAGTTTAAAAAGATCAACCTTTTAAAAAAGTGCTAAGCCATTTGAATCCTTATGCATATCCTTTTTTCTTGGCAACACTACACATAAATATCTATATTGGTCTGCTACTTTGTTTATTCCATTCATTTTTGGCTTAAATGTTCAATGCTTATCGAAGCTAATTTTATGGTACAGCTCCAGCTTTATCAATTTTGTTACCAAGAATAACTATAGGAACTTTTTATAATTCCGGCATCTATAAAATACCTTGTAACTATATTCTGCTCTATTCAAATCTTTTTCCATTAGAAGAGTCTACTAAATATATTATTCCATCAACATCTGAGACATAATTTCTCCATGTCTTTCTAGCAGCCTCATGACCTCCTAAATCCCATGCTTTAAATGTAATTTTTCCCATGGTAAGTTATTAAGAATAAGGTTGTTGTGTTGGGTCCATTTGTTTCATAACATCTTATTTTAATCTTAGGAGTAAAGTTGTTTTTCCGGCATCATCAAGGCCTAGAAATACGATTTTGGCTTTTTTGTTAACTAATCCTAAGCTTTAAAGTGTAGATTTAAACCAATTAAGTAGCCACATATTTTCTTTAACACCCACGTTTAAAAATTATTATAATATATGAAATAACTAATCGGTTTTTAAGATATAAAAAATATATAATTATTCATCATAAATATTTAACTATTAAATATTAGCTTTTTTTATAAATAAAATTAAAAGAAATGAATAATCAATCAGTTTATCTATAATTGAACACATATAAGTTCTTTTCCTTTGTATAATTTATTCTCATCAATAACACAATACTATCTTTTATCAATAAAGAAATCACACTTTTCAGTCTTTTTTTTGTCCGTTGAAACAGGGTCTTTTCCATCTTTTTTAACAGCTTTTTTCTCAGGCTGCTTTTTGGCATCTTTTCCACCTTTTTTTTGCTGCTTCAACAACTATTACTCTTAAGCTTGTTTAATTTTTTAAAGTTATATTTGTTTTTGTTATTTTTCGTAAGCCTCTTTTCTTTTATCAACGATCTGCTATTAATTTTAATAAGGATTATTGAACAAAGCATTGGAAGTGGCTTAATTCTTGAACATTAAATATTTCAATTTCAATTATTTTTTATTTAACTAATGTATCTTTCTTAAGTCTATATGAGTTGAGCATAAAATTGATGTTAATGATGATATTTATCCATTGATAATTTATGGCTTTAATTATAAAGTTTCACTGTCCTTTATCATTTTAGGCTATTTTTGATATACTTAAACTTTAAGACCCTAAATAAACATAATTTTACTTTATTGATCTTTTAGAAGTTTTAATAATTTATATCTATTGTCTTTTTGATTTCGATATCAAAGTTTAAACGAATTTCATCATTTTAAATAGTTGCATTATCATATGTTTGAGATTTTTATGATAAATCTACTTATTAATCCAAGAAATAATATTTCATCCAATATATAGTTTGAGTTTTTTTAATATCAGTATCTGAAGGAAATAATGATATATCATATATGTTTCCAGCAAATTTTTATAAATTAGTTATTTTAATAGTAATATTAGCCTTTTCAAAATCTTATTGTGTAAGTTATTTTTTAACTTCAACTTTAGGGGCTTAGACTTTTGGTTATTAAGGCGGTTTTTCTTATACCTTAGCACCTTTTTTATTGTCTTTTTTATTATCTTTTTTTTCTTCTTTAACAGGTTATTTTTTCTATTAAACTTTTGGCTATTATTTCTTTGGTTCTTCTTTAACATATTTATTCCCATCAATATAATTCAAATGAAGATGTTCAGTAATATAGCTATAATAAATCTTCAGTAAGGATATTGGATTATTATTAGCTACAAGGATCTTTAATTTTTATAATTGTCCTATTACATTAACAAATTCTTTTAATTTAGAGATCCTATTCCATGCTACATTTAAACATCTTAATTATTAACATTTATTAACAATTTTGGTTAATATTTTATCATCGATAATATTGTTTGATAATGATAGTAATTATAATTTATATATTTTTTTTTAGTTGATATTTTCGATTTGATTAAAATCTAAGTATAATTATTTGCAATTATGTGGTATATTATCTATAATCTATATATGAAGGATATATACTTTAATATTGTTTCTTGTGAGGTTTAATTACTTTAAATTTTTGAATTTTATTGTTGAAGAATCGATTGTTTTGATATCTTTATTATAAAAATTAATAATCTTATAAAATTCATAGAGATATTATCTATTACAGATAAATTATGCCATTCCGTTTTATAAGATTAAGGAATATAGTTATTAGTTATTTTAACTCCATTATTTTACCTAAAATAATTTATATTAATACTGCTTCAAGTGATATGATGTAATCTTATGGATCTAATTCATCTAATTTTACTATATTTTTAGGCTTTTTGTCAATTATGTGAATCAATTTTAATTATAGTCTTAACTTTCCTATCTAATTATATAGTTTACTTTAGAATAATTAAGTTAGACTCATTTTATTTTATTTATT
>Ga0169931_10007203_pt1 | contig 16558 bp, 27 predicted proteins | sample Kivu_15m_20L_FD_129675 | JGI IMG/M metagenome (GOLD analysis project Ga0169931, IMG submission 129675) | Freshwater microbial communities from Lake Kivu, Western Province, Rwanda to study Microbial Dark Matter (Phase II) - Kivu_15m_20L... | ecosystem: Environmental > Aquatic > Freshwater > Lake...
CATCTGAAATTGAGTATTTGAAGGAAAAGTATAAATGATAGGTTTCAATCATCTAGGTCGTCATGGTCGCCTAGGCAATCAGATGTTCCAGTATGCTGGACTTCGTGGTATTGCTGCACATCGCGGATTTGATTTTGCTATTCCCCCTAGCGATTTCAAAGATCCATGGACAGATCATCAACTGTTTGAAGCATTCAAACTAACGGGTCTTACAAATATTGCTGTTGTTCCTGGACCATATGTTCAGGAAGCATCATTCAAGTTTGATGAAAATCTATTTCAAAATATGCCAGATGGGCATAATGTGTATGGGTATCTTCAAACAACAAAATATTTTTCGCATATTGAAAAAGAAATCCGTGAGGATTTTCAATTCAAGAATGATATCTACGGACCCTGTAAAGAACTAATCGATAGTGTTGATGCTCCTATTGCACTGCATGTTCGCCGTGGAGATTATCTTGTAAACTCTGATAATCATCCACCATGTCCAAAGGAATACTACGATGAAGCACTATCCAGATTTGATAGTACTCGTAATGTTATTGTCTTTTCTGATGATCCTGAATGGTGTGGGATTGTATTTACTGATGATAGGTTCCTGATTTCTGAAGGTGGTGATAATCTAGCAGATTTGTGTATGATGACGTTATGTACTGACTTTATCATCGCCAACTCATCATTCTCTTGGTGGGGATCTTGGTTATGTGAGAACGAAAATAAGCGTATTATTGCACCTAAGAAGTGGTTTGGTACTGGTTATACTGCAGCACATGATATATCTGACTTATACTGTCTAAATTGGGAGGTAATCTAATGGAAGAACAATTAGAATTGAGTGTAGAAACACCTGAAGAATTAGAAGTATTGCATCAAGATTGGATGCCACTGGAAGATGTTACCTTTCTAATTCCATTGAGAATTGAAAGTCAAGATAGGATGCGTAATATTATTACGTCTCTTATTTTCTTGCTTCGCAATTTCAATACTAATGTTATTGTAAAAGAATATGATTGTGAAAGTATCTTTGAGAAATCAGTACTGCCTGTAGTTATTGATGCTGTTGGGGAAGAAAAAACTAAAAATCTCAAACATATTTTTGAGAAAACTGATGAGTTTATTTTTCATAGAACTCGTCTTATCAATGATATGATTTTGGAGGCAACAACTCCTATTGTAGTCAATTATGATAGCGATATTTTGCTTCCGAAAGAAACATATCTATATGCTAGAGATCTTATTCTAAATGGATATAGAAATCCAGAGCAACCAGATAAAGATCCAGAACCAGTAAAAGTTGTATATCCTTATGGATATGGAGATTTTCAATGGCAAGTAACTGCAACTGATGACGAAGTTACAGATTTTATCAACAGCAATTTCAATTTTACTGCATTCAAAAATTGTAGGAAATGGGATGCTAAGTTTGGTTTTTGTCAATTCTTTGATCGAGAAGAATATGTTCGATTGGGAATGGAAAATGAAAACTTTGTTTCATATGGATACGAAGATGATGAAAGATACAATAGGTTCAATTTACTATCAAATGTAGTTAGGATCAATGATTTTGTTTTTCATTTAGAGCATGTTAGATCACAAAATTCATGGTTTACTAATCCAAACATTGAAAAAAATAGATCACTTTGGGGTGTATTGAAAATGCTTGATAGTGAAAAACTACTTTCGTATTATGAAAAACAACAATACCTCAAAGATAGGGGACTTGTTTGTGGATAAGAATAAGTCTGCATACAAACTGAAAGATTTTCCTAAGTGTTTATGGATCAACCTCGATAGGTATCCCGAACGTATGAAATACATGGAGGATCAGTTTGAGTATTGGCAAATTGAAGACCATCATCGCATCACTGCTATTGATGGTAAAGAAGATGATCCCACGTCTTACTTGAAAGGAACTATTCCACATAATATGAACCAGGGTGAAATTGCTTGTGTTCTTTCTCACCTAACTGCGATCAAATATTTTTTATATGAGACGGATCTTCCTGAAATTATGATCATGGAAGATGATGTCGATCTTTCTACTGCTAAGTATTGGAACTTTACTTGGAAAGAAGTTAGGAAAAGACTTCCTATCAACTTTGATACATGCCAGTTTACTATCATCAACCCAAACGGCATTACTCTAAAACTACATCATAGATTTATCAATGATTTTTCTGCTGCATGTTATTTGATTACCAGACATCATGCAGAAAAGATTTTCAAACTTCATAACAGAGGATCTTGTTGGAAGATTGATCAAAACATCAAACCAAGAGCTGTATCTGAAGATCTAATTCTCGATAGTGGTAAAGGATATTCCACACCACTTTTCAATTATAGACTTGATCTTGGATCTGCAATTCATGAAGAACACATTGATATTTTTCATAAAGATAGTAGAAATGCTCTTGCCGAATTTTGGCAACATCAAGGACCAGATCAAAAGGTAGAAGAAATTATGGAACTCGACGAATATTGTGGTAGAATACCACCACAGGTATACCTAAATCAACAACAACAATGACTGAAAATCAACTTCAAGTAGAATTTATTGACCATATTGGCGTTTTCAAAAATTTTGTAAACCCCGAATTTTGCCAAAGTCTTATCAAAGCTTTTGATTATTGGTATGATCTAAAATATATCAAAAGTCTTGAGTGGTCTAATGAAATCAATAATTATTCGCATGGTGCCAATAATGAAGGTGAAACTCAATTTGAGAAGGGAGGAATGGGAAGAAAAGACAAACAATTTTTCTTAGAAGTTGCTGATCCAACTCTAGCAATGCAAGTCAACGGTGCTGTTGGACAAGCATTTGAACTGTATGCAAAAGAGTACAAAGGGATTTTAGACTGTGCAGATCCAGTTTCTTCTTGGACAACAAAAGTTCAGAAGACTGAACCTGGTGGTGGATATCATATGTGGCATTGTGAAAATGGAAATTTTATGTACCGCGATAGGGTTCTTACATGGATGATTTATTTGAATGATATTCCATATGAGAATGGTGGAGCTACAGATTTTTATCATCAAAAAATATCATTCCAACCAACAGAAGGCACGGTTGTTCTTTGGCCTGCTTGTTATACACATATGCACCGTGGGGCATTTTTGACTGGAAATATTGCAAAATATATTGCTACTGGTTGGTTCTTAAGAGAACCTGGAGAAGTTACAAACAGAACTCTTGGAGAACTTTCTGGGCAATTGCAACCAAAAGAAAAACTAAATCAGTGATTATTTTCACTACAATAACTAACGCATACGATGACATTCCAGATCATTTTTATGATCCGAGTGTCAAGTATGTGCTTTTTTATGATAAAGAAATTGAGCAAAAAGGTCCTTGGGAATTTATAAAAATACCAGAAGACGGACATCCAGTACTAAAAGCGTATCGGATTAGATGTTTATCTCATTTGTGGTTTGATGAACCTCATGTGTGGGTTGACGCTTGTTATGCAATGACAAGTCAATTTGTAAAAAATTCAAAAGATATTCTTCAAAACGAAATTACACTTCAACATCATCCAGAAAAAAGAACACTTCTTGGAGAGTTTATGAAGTTGCATAATTGGGGATTTGTTCCTGATGATAGATTGTTGAAATGTGCTGAAGATATTGCTGCTATTGGTTATAAACCATCAATGTTTGATCATACAATCAACTGTTGTGTGTGGAGACACAACACGCCTAGGGTTGTAGATTTCAATGTAGAGTATTGGAGGTGGTATAAAGACTATAAATTATTTCATGGGTGTCAAATAACCAGTGCTATTGCAGAGTATCTTGCTTATGGTAAAAATGTTCCGAGAGTGAGTATGCAAGTTGATCTATTAAAATCTTCTCGTGTCAAATCATATAAAGAAAATTATCAATTTGAAGACAATAATGATACTCAATTTAGAAATAAACTTAGAAAGATATTGGGTGCAGTTTTATGATAGTTTATACAATAAATTCTAATAATTATATTGAAAACTTACAGTGCCCTGATTGGGTTCATGTTATTACTGATGTAGAGGATCTTGGAAATCCTATTCGTAGTAGTAGGAAAGATAAAATTCTTTGTCCATATAAAGGAGAAACTGTTTATGTGGATGCTAGTAAAGTACACCTCCTCAATGATAAATTTTTAGATTTATCAAAAGAAATTTTTAGTAACTATAATTTGTTTGTAATGAAGCATCCACATGAACATTCATACCTTGAAGAATGTGCTGAATATGTTCATCGGGGATGGGTTGATGAACAAACATTATTTAATTTCACTGAACTATTGAAAGGTGTTTATGATTTCACAAAACATTTTTCTCCACTTTGTACGATTTTATGGAGAAAGGATACTATAAAATTTAATGACATGTGGTGGAAATGGTATAATTTGGGCGGAGTAAGAGATCAACTAGCGGCTTCAGCAGCACTCCAATTAAGCGATACTAAATATGGGTGGAAATATTCTAGAGATATAATTAATAATTTTTCTGATGGGTCTCCAAATGGAATATGGTGGAAAAATAAAGGTGGTTCTTACGAATATTCTAGTCCTAAAGATCCTGCTTTATTTGTAGATAAACTTTCAAAGCAAACTGGTCTAAGCAAATTTAGATATAGAACTAGAATTTCAAGTAAAGGAAATTTGCTGATTGGAAAAACATGATCATTTATACTTGTATTACAAATGGATATGACGAAATTCCAAACAATAATTATTATGATCCAGATGTTCAATATATTTGTTTTACAGATGGTACAGTAGAAAAAAAGGGTCCATGGGAGTTCAGAGATATTCCTTTTGATCATGAATGTCCTTTGAGAAGGGCATTATATCCAAAAATTATGCAACATAAAATATTTCCTATAGGATCTGAAGTTGTATGGGTTGATGGATGTTACGTCCACACTAAAGAGTTTGTTGATTTTTCTAAAACAGCTTTTCCTAGAACTTATATGGATCACCCTAAAAAATTTACATATTACGAAGAAGTGATTGAAAGTTTTATTGCATCTTATAATAGTAAAGAAGATATTATAAAAATTACTGAAGAACTGATAAAAATAAATTTTGATTTTAAAAAATATGTAAACCCAATCTTAGCTTCTTTTTGGAATACTGTAGAGAATCCAACCTTTCATGAAAAATGGTGGAAGTTTGCACAAATTTCTAATAGATGTGATCAAATTGGATTTATTGCGTCTAAAGACGAAAGTTGGAAAACTGTAGACTGGACAGAACCTGGAATGAATTTTAGTGGTGTTGGTGGATCTGGTAGAGTGGGCAGGAAAAAAAAGCACCCAACAAACGGCGATTCTAATCAGTGGGAAATGATTGATGAAATGCTTTTAGAATTAAAAAAAATGACTAGACTGCATCCAGCATTTTATTGTAAGCATTGGAGAAATAAAAATAAACTTGAGGAATGGATATCTGCACACAAATGATAGTATATACTTGTATTACAAATGGATATGACGAAATTCCAGATAATCATTATTATTCTCCAGACGTTCAATATGTTTGTTTTACTGATGGCACTATAACGCATAAAGGACCTTGGGAATTTATAGATATTCCTTTTGATCATGAGTGTCCTAGAAGAAAATCTGCTTATCCAAAAATAAATCCACATAAACTATTCCCTAAAGGATCAAAAGTTGTGTGGTTAGACGGTTGTTATCAAATGACCGAAGAATTTGTAGAGATATCTAAAAAAAATCTTGATGATCACCCGTTCACAATTATGAGGCATGAGTGTAAATTCACTTATTTGGATGAAGTTCTGGAGGGTTTTATGGCATCAATGAATACATGGGAAGATGTCTTAGATATCACTAAGAAACTCAAGCACGAAGGATATGAATTTAAAAAATATTGCTCACCTGTTTTGGGGTGTATTTGGAGACAGGTTGGTAACAATGAATTTCATGATTTGTGGTGGAAATATTCCCTAATTGGTCCTAATAGAGACCAGGTTTCTTTTGACGCTGCAAGACAATTTACGCATCTTGATCTGAATATTATTGAAGATGGATGGACTGGCGGGGTCGGCATGAAATTTGGAACTAGAAATAAAGTTTCTCGTAAAAAACTACATCCCCAATCTGGACATGATAAGCAATATTTGGAACGAGAAAAAATACTAAAAGAACTTTATACTATAACGGGTCTTCATCCAAAACTGTATGCTAGGTATGATCATATGCCATTTGTTTATCGCAATGTGATCGAACCCTATCTTCCAAAATCATAAGTGAGTATTTATACTCATTGACTGTTAGCGAATTCTGATATATGATAAATAATGTGAAGAAATGGAAACATTTCTTTACATAACCTAATCTCAAAATTACTCGGAGTTTTACATGACTGCATCCATCGCCCAACAGCGTGGAAGCAATACTTGGGAACAATTCTGCGAGTGGGTAACATCAACCAATAATCGTTTGTATGTTGGTTGGTTCGGAACACTGATGATTCCTACCCTTCTCGCTGCGACTATCTGTTTCATTGTTGCTTTCATTGCTGCACCTCCTGTCGATATCGACGGAATTCGTGAACCTGTTGCTGGTTCACTAATGTATGGCAACAACATCATTTCTGGTGCTGTTGTTCCTTCTTCAAACGCTATCGGTCTTCACTTTTATCCCATTTGGGAAGCTGCTTCGCTTGACGAATGGCTTTACAATGGTGGTCCCTTTCAACTGATTATTTTTCACTTCTTGATCGGTATCTATTCTTACATGGGACGTGAGTGGGAACTTTCTTACCGTCTAGGTATGCGTCCATGGATTATGGTTGCTTACAGTGCTCCTGTTGCTGCTGCATCTGCTGTGTTCTTGGTCTATCCTTTCGGTCAAGGGTCGTTCTCTGACGCAATGCCTTTGGGTATCAGTGGCACCTTCAACTACATGTTTGTTTTCCAAGCGGAACATAACATTCTTATGCATCCTTTCCACATGCTTGGTGTTGCTGGTGTGTTTGGTGGTTCGCTTTTTTCAGCGATGCATGGTTCTCTCGTAACTTCTTCGCTGGTTCGTGAAACTACTGAAACCGAAAGTCAGAACTATGGTTATAAGTTTGGTCAAGAAGAAGAGACTTATAACATTGTTGCTGCACATGGATACTTCGGTCGTCTGATCTTCCAGTATGCATCGTTCAATAACTCACGCTCACTGCACTTCTTCTTGGCTGCTTGGCCAGTTGTAGGTATCTGGTTTGCTGCTCTTGGTGTTAGCACCATGGCATTCAACTTGAACGGGTTCAACTTCAATCAGTCTTTGATCGATAGTCAGAACCGTGTTATTCCTACTTGGGCAGATATTCTGAACCGTGCTGGACTTGGTATGGAAGTTATGCATGAACGTAACGCCCACAATTTTCCACTAGATCTTGCTACCGCTGATACTACTGCTGTTGCACTTGTAGCACCTTCTATTGGTTGACAAGTTCATTATAATCTGATAAACTGAGGGTTCGATAAGAACCCTTTTTTTATGTACGATTACTGGGTAGTCACAGACACTAGAACTGGGCGAGTTATCGCACACTGTGGTGAAGAATTTGATGCTATAATGTTAGTTGGATTTGATAAGGATAAAAGGTCTTATCGAAAGCAAAAATTTATCATGGATCAGGTTATTACTGTGTCTGCAACTACTGATAAACAACTTCCTGGACAACTTGGATTGCCCGTTGGAACTTATAAAATTGAAGACAAAAAAATATATAGTATTGAGGAAGGAACCTCAATGCCAGTTACCATAAACTAAAATGAAAGCAGTAGTATATTCAAAACCAGAATGTCCCTATTGTGAAAAAGTAAAAGCAGTCTTATTTCATTGTGCGATAGAGTACACCGAATATGTTTTTCAAAAAGATTTCAATGGAGATCAATTCTATGCAGAATTTGGTGAAGGTGCTACTTTTCCGCAAGTAATTTTAGATGATAAACATGTTGGGGGATGTACAGACACAGTAAAATACCTAAAAGAGATGAAAAAGATTTGAGTTATACAATAAATAAAGGTGTAGAACTTCTACTTAGGAGGAAGAAACCAAACATAAAAATCATAAGATTTGGAAAGTGGTTTCTTCCTTTTACGAACAAGGAATTTACCATTTGCTTAGAGATAAGAGAACGGTAATCCCAGGAGAACAAAAATGTTAGCAGCTGTTATTTGTTTAGCAACTCTATGTTGCCTGTTGACATTAGGATTAGGACTTATTGTTGGATATTTGGTTAGACAATATTTACAAGATGTCACTCCACAGTATTCACATCCTGAAATGTTTGACGCCAACGGCAATCCACTTCCAGACGAAATTATTGCTTTCAGGTTTGAAGGTAATGTAGAACACTTAGATGAATTTGACGACTAACTATGACAAAACTACCAAATAGCCCCTTGGTTTCTGAGGTTTTCAAAGCTGCACACGGCGGTAAAACAGTAGAACGCAAGGTTGAAATTCTAAAAGAACACAGAAGTGATCATATCAAAGCACTTTTGATTTGGAATTTTGATAGAGGGATTGAAAGTGCTCTTCCACCAGGAGAAGTTCCTTACAAGAAGAACGAAGCACCTGCAGGAACAGCAGGGCATACAAGACTTGTCCACGAATGGAGAATTCTTTATAACTTTGTCAAAGGTGGCAACGATAAGATCTCGCAGATGAAGCGTGAGCAAATGTTCATTCAACTTCTTGAAGGACTTCATGCTGATGAAGCTGAGATCGTGCTTTTGGTAAAGGATAAAGACTTACAATCAAAGTATCGCATCACTAGAAGTGTTGTCGAACAGGCATATCCAGAAATTGTTTGGCGAGATAAGTAACATACTATACAAAATTGCTTGACTAGATAGAGTATAGACGCTATAATGTGTCTACGTTCATTCGCTATTCGCAAATAGCGAACGCAAGTAAGTCGCGGAACGGAGCGTTCATCTATGGAAGCAGTTCTAATTACTTGTTTGCAATTTGGACAACTAGTTGGTAGGGTAAATCAATCATTTGCACCTGCCATAGTGAAAAAACAAATCATTGCAGAACTAGTAAGGGTTTCTCCCAAGAAGTGTAGCATAGACGCAAACGACTGAAGGAACGGGCCTAAAAATCCATTCATTCAGAAGAACAATGACTACTGCAACTTATCGTGGATGTCAGTATAATACTGATCTTCCAAAAGAAGAATACCGTAATTGGTATTCAGAGACCCATTCTCCAGCACACGCAACAAACACATATCGTGGCGTTGCCTATCGTCCTTGTAAAAACTCGGAGGTAGCAAAATGAACTGGTTGAATATTATTCGTAGACAAATTCAAAAACAAAAGAAACTCCAAGAAGCCCAATATCATATGGCAACTCTTGGATGATTGTTCGGGGGAATTGACTTCCCCCCTTTTTTATAAATATATAAAACTTGTATGTATCCAGTTGGACATTTTCCTGTCACTTTTACTGTGGTTAAATGGACTAACTATAAAAAGTGCAGGAGAAAATTGTGTCAATTCCAATCTAATGGGGTTGTATCAAACTGGAAAAAAGGAAATCTTGATCTGTGAAGATAATATAGGTGATCAAAAGATTTCAAAATCTGAAGTCATCAAACATGAGTATGTCCATTATGTTTATGATAAAAAGAAAATTAAAAAAACAATTATTCTCGAACCATTTTTTTCTTATTTGATAAAGACCTTTATAAATGATGGGGAAAAGATTTTTGTCTTTGTACATGAAACAGACTATTCTTCAGATGAAGAATTAGAAGCAAGATTTTTATCGAGACTTCCAACAATAGTTTTGTTTTTTATCTGAGGATTGACTTCTAAATTTTTTGTTGGTATAATTGCTTTAGGAGGTAATGTCTAATGCGTTACAAGGATACAATTCGCCTAGTAAAAAAAGCACTAGAGCAACCTTGGAATTATTCTGATGCAGAACTTCAATATATGAAAACTGCATTAGATAAAGCTGTTCTTGGTCTAGCAAGAAAAAAATTTGAACGAAAAAAGAAAAAGGGATTTGGTTACGATGACAGTACGATTGATTAGTGTAACGCCAGATGCAGAACAAACAATGGCGTATGTTGCTAGGGTTTCTAATCCAGCAAATCAGGATAATGAAAACTATGCAGGTTTGTTACGTTATTGTATCAAGCACAATCATTGGTCTGTGTTTGAGCAGGCTTTTATGACGCTTGAGATTGAAACCAACCGTGGTATTGCAGCGCAAATTTTACGTCACAGAAGTTTCACATATCAAGAATTTTCACAGCGTTATGCTGATACAAATCTTTTGAGCGATAAAATTCCTCTTCCCGAACTTCGTCGGCAAGATACTAAAAACCGTCAGAATTCTATTGATGACTTGGAGGAAGACAAAGTTTTTGTGATGAACAAGATGATCGAAGATTTGTTCAGGGATGCTCAACAGGTTTATAATTTTCTACTAAGTCAGGGTGTTGCTAAAGAATGCGCTCGCTTTGTGCTTCCTCTTGCAACTCCTACGCGCATTTATATGTCTGGTAGTGTACGTTCTTGGATACATTATATCAATCTTCGTTCTGCAAATGGAACTCAGAAAGAGCATATGGACATCGCAAATAAATGCAAGAAACTGTTTGTAGAACAGTTTCCTGTGGTATCTGAAGCACTTGAATGGGTATGAAAATTCTTGGAATAAATCTTGCAAAGAATGGATCAATTGCAATTGTCAATGATGGGCAATTAGAATTCTATCTTGAAGAAGAAAGAATTACCAGGAAAAAACGTGACGTTGGCGCATACGCATTATGTGAAAAGTTTGCAGACAATAGTATTGATGTTGCTGTTTATTCCGACTGTTTTACTAGATATTCGTCACAAAGGCATCTAGAAAGAACTGCTGCTAGAGGCAAACTAAAAAAGTTACTTTCTTCTAAAGGAATAGAAACCATTTTAGACTTTACCGACAGACACCATGAGTGTCATGCAGCATCTGCATTTTATGGATCTGGATTTGATGATGCTGTTTGTGTAGTAATGGATGGTAAAGGATCTATTATCAAAAAAAATGGTACAATATTTTGTGAAACTGAAAGCATTTACAATTGTGTAAATGGAGAATTTGTTCCTTTATTCAAACATTATTCTTGTTTTTATAAACGTTCTCTGTGTGAAAAGATTGGGGAACCTTTTTGGGATGGTGTAAACTTATTCAGTAACAGAGTTAGTATTGGTCAAGCATTTAGATGTGTTTCTGGATACTGTGGATTTGATGAGATCGAAGCAGGTAAGACTATGGGATTGTCTGCTTATGGATCTGGTCCAATCAATCTATTCAATGAAGAATATGGGCATAGTCTTTGCAGTAAAGGCATTTATCCTGTCGATGATACTGGATGGGCAAATTATTACGGAGAAGAAACTACAAAAGAAAATCTAGCGTACAATCTTCAAAAATCTGCAGAAAATCATGCACTATACATGATCAAAAAAGCAGTTGAACTTTCTGGTAAAAGGAATGTGGTTGTATCAGGTGGTTTCTTTTTGAATTGCGTTTCTAATTACAATCTGCTAAAATCATTAGACATAAATCTATATGCTGATCCATTATCTTATGATGGCGGACATGCTTTTGGTTCCGCTATGCTGGTTTCCGATAAAAAATGTACTATGAAAACACTATATCTAGGACCAACCTACGATCTTTCTCATATTGAAGGACTAGATGTAACCTATGATCAGGTTGCAAGTCTTATCAGCAATAGAAATATTGTTGCAATGTATCAGGGCAAATCTGAAGCTGGTCCAAGAGCATTGGGTAATCGATCTATTCTTTATGATCCAAGAGATCCTAATGGAAAGGATCATGTCAATACAATCAAAAAACGTGAAGCATTTAGACCTTTTGCAGGAACAGTTCTAAAAGAATACGTTCATGAGTGGTTTGATATGGCAGGACTAGAAGAAAGTCCTTTCATGATGTATGCTGTTGATGCTCACATTGATGCTTGGGATCATATTCCTGCAATTCTTCATGCTGATAAAACTTGTAGGGTGCAAACCGTAACTAAAGAACAGAACTTGCATTATTATAATTTGATCGAAGCGTTTCACACGTTGACTAGAATTCCAATTCTATTCAATACATCATTCAATCTTGCAGGTGAACCACTTGTAGAGACACCAGAAGATGCTATGAAAACATTTTACAATAGTGATATTAAGTATCTTTATTTTCCTGAAGTGAGAAAACTGATTAGAAAATAATCTATCTCACCAATAAATATTTACGAATTGAAATAACTATGCCCGTATATCCTGTAAAACATTTAGAGACTGGGGAAACACAGGAACTTGTTATGTCTATCGCTGATTATGATCAGTGGAGAAAAGACAATCCCGAATGGGATAAAGATTGGTCTGCTGGAGTTGCATCGGCGGTAAGTGCTACTGGTGACGTTTACAGTAGAACTGACGGAGGATGGAATGAAGTCCTCCACAAAGTCAGCAAAGTTCCAGGTTCAAAAGTAAAGCCTCAGAAAACAACGCACTTCTAATATGTCCTCAAGGAAAAGAAGAACTTCTTCCCAAGTCGGAGCTGGATTATCAGCAAAACAAATGCAAAGAAAAAAACCTTTCAATGTCGATATGATGGTCGATATTGAACCACTAACAGAAAACCAAACAAAAGTTTTTGATGCTTATAAAGAAGACAAAAATCTTTTTGTTTATGGTGCAGCAGGTACAGGTAAAACCTTTATCACAATGTACCTTGCATTGAAAGAAGTCCTCAATCCCTTAACACCATATAATAGACTTGTAGTTGTTAGATCATTAGTTGCAACAAGAGAAATTGGTTTCCTTCCAGGAGATCATGAAGATAAATCTTCCCTTTACCAAATTCCTTATAAGAATATGGTAAAGTATATGTTTGAGCTTCCTTCAGACAATGACTTTGAAATGTTGTGGGGAAATCTAAAGACACAAGAAAGTGTAAAGTTTTGGTCTACAAGTTTCATTCGCGGCACTACATTGGATGATTGTATTGTCATTGTGGATGAATGCCAGAACTTGAATTTTCACGAATTAGATAGTATAATTACTAGAGTTGGTGAAAACTGTAAGATCCATTTCTGTGGTGACGCATCACAGTCTGACCTTATCAAAACCAATGAACGAAATGGTATTCTAGATTTTATGAAAATTATTCAAGCAATGCCTGAATTTGAAAGTGTTGAATTCGGTGCTGAAGATATCGTAAGATCTGGACTTGTCAAGAGTTACATTCTCAATAAACTTGCATTAGGTCTTTGATGTTTCAACACGTTGATATTGAGTTTCCCGCACTCAAGCGGGAAACAATTGATGGAGTTCGATATTATACAGTGGAAGGTAGACCGATGGTATCTATTACCTCGGTCACCTCCCATTATAATAAAGAAATTTTTGTCAATTGGCGAGCGAAAGTTGGTGAAGAAGAAGCAAATCGTATTTCCAAACGCTCAACAACCAGGGGAACAAAAACTCACGAACTTATTGAAAACTTTCTTTGGAATAAGGATGTTCCAGACACAGATCCTTTGCCAAGGATGCTATTTACTCAAGCGAAAAAAACTTTGGGTAATATAAATAATATCTATGCTCTTGAAAAATCTTTGTATAGTAAAGAGCTAGGTGTTGCTGGTACTGTAGATTGTATTGCTGAGTATACGGGAGAAAGTGGTGTACCAGAACTTGCAATCATTGACTTCAAAACTGCAGAGAAACCAAAACCAAAGCAATGGATTGAGAATTATTTTGTACAGGCAGCAGCGTATGCTTGTATGTTCTATGAACTTACTGATATTCCAGTAAAGAAACTTGTCATTATCATGACATGTGAAAATGGAGAAGTCGAAGTTTACGAAGAGTACGATAAAAAACTTTATATGGAAAAACTAGTCAAATACATTCAAAAATTTGTGGAGGATAAACTAAATGACTACCAAAAGTGAAATCAAATCAATTCTAAAAAGTAAATTTTTATGTCAAGATAAGTTCACTAATGACATAGAAAACATTGTCAAAGACAACTCTGACATGAATTATATTGAAGCGATTTGCTTCTATTGTGAACAAAATAGTATTGAAATTGAGTCAATTGTAAAACTGATTTCAAAACCATTGAAAGAAAAACTCAAGTGGAATGCTACTAACCTAAATTATTTGAAGAGAACATCTAGAGCTAAATTTTTTGTGTAATGGACAAAGATCTAAAGGCAAAAGTTGAATATGTTAGAAATCTAAAAGGATTTTGGGTCGATAATTTCAAACAAGTAACTCCAGAACAAATTGTAGAATTAGAAAAAGAAAGACCTACAACAAGACTTCTCAGTATTCATACTATGAATGGTTGCAACCTTTCTTGTAGGGGTTGTAATCATAATAGCAGCTTGCTTTCGGGAAAAAGTTCAGTAGATATTGATCAATTGATTGAAGATATTGAAAATATCCTTCCCAAGATTTATGTTTGGAGTCATGTTAGTATTATTGGTGGAGAACCATTATTAGAACCAAGAACAAAAGAAGTAACAAGAATTGTCAGAGAACTTTGTTATGGTGAACGTGGAACTCAACCATGCAATGTAAAGTTGTTTAGCAATGGATCTAAACTTCTTCAAGAAAAGGAATGGATTGCTGATGAAATGCTGAAAGGTGTTGTCTTTAGACTTACATTTCACCGTCCACCTTATACTCAAGCGGGCAGAAAAGATTGGGAGAATGGATATGAGTTTACACAGTATCTTATTGAACGTGGAGTAGATATTGATAATACTTTTGAACTTAGTGAAGCATATCTTCAACCAGGTAATAAACCAAGAGTGTGGTTTGATATTGTAAAATATGAGTTTAATGATGACGGATCAATAAAATATTATCCATATGAAGATGGAAATCCTGCGTCTAGTTTTGAGCATTGTACTTGTGGAAACTCCCAATTGTATAATGGGCATTTGTGGAAGTGTCCTATGGTAGCATATCTAAGAGAGTCTCTAGCAGCCACAGATCAATTAGAAGACCCTCAGTGGCAGAAGTATCTTGAGTATAAACCAACTAGCATCAATGGTAGTGAAGAAGCACTCAGAAATTCTTTCAAAGAAGTTACAGAACCACATTGGATCTGTAATATGTGTCCAGCATCTCCAAAAAATTATTTTGTGGCTCGGAAACAGATAAATGGAAAAAAGAAAACTGTCGATATGTTCAACCCACAAAATTATGACACCGTTTGATACATATAAACAGTATCTTGCATTCAAACAACATTTTACTAGAAAGAACTATGATTATTTCAGATATGCTGGCAAGTCTAGAGCAAGTCTAAACTCATTCTACAAAAGAAAAGACAGATACTTCTTTGAAAAAATGTCAAGGAAGTATAATGACGATGAAATCAAATCATTTTTCATTGCTAACTTTGTAGCATGTGACAATCCAGATGCCTTATGGATTGGGGAGATCATTCGATCTGGCGAAAGTGTTTACTCATCCTGGCAAGGAAGACAGCAAAGTTTGTTCTATCAGTTCAAGCAACAAACAGATGATATGTTGCTTGAATACAACCTGGAGCAGTTATTTGATGCTTCAAGACAACATCCACCAGTTCTAAAGATGTTCCTGAGCGGGAATATCAGTATAGAAACCTTTACCATTTACGATAAAATTTTCCTGTTCGGGAACAATTTAGATAAGAAATTGACTGACCCAATTTGGGAAGCGATCAGTCTAAAATTGAAGAAGTATGCACCATTTCTAAATATTGATACTCGTAAGTATAAAGAATATTTACGGAAGCGACTATCGGAGAAGACACATGGGTAAGTTTTTTCAGTCTGAGATTATCCGTGAAGAGATGGAGGACATCTTTAGAATTCAAAAAGAATTATACGAAGTCATTATTCAATTCAGTTCATTTAGTGATAAAGAAAAGAACGAACATATTGAAAAACTAAAGACACTTCTAGATAAACAAGAAGTCATGTGGACAAGACTTTCATTGTCAGATGATCCAGAAGCACTGGAGATGAAAGAAAAGATCAAGATTACATCAGCAGCAATGGGTTTCAAAGATGTTGATATGTCAATCATCTTCAATAACATGAGAAAAACTTTAGAAGGATTGCAAACGAGGCTAAAATGAACTTCGTATTGCTTCGTTATATTGGAAGTATATCTGCTCTTACTGGATATCTCTTCCTTTTGAACATTGACATGCAAACTGGTATTATTATTAGAATAGTTGGAAATCTTCTTCCTATTCCCTGGGCGATCAAGTATAAAGTCTGGGATTTTTTAGTGCTGATTATTTTCTTTTTGTCAGTGGAAATACACAAACTTATTGCATTGACATCAAAATAAAGTTGACACCCCCTAAATACCGTGTTATGATGTGACAGGTGATTTCAATCCACCCAATCCAACGAATACAAAAATCCCATGTCTTTCGCAGATCTAAAGAAACAGTCTCGCCTTGGCAGTTTGACTTCTAAACTGACAACTGAGATCGAAAAAATGAATAAGAGCACCA
>Ga0169931_10007204_pt1 | contig 16556 bp, 10 predicted proteins | sample Kivu_15m_20L_FD_129675 | JGI IMG/M metagenome (GOLD analysis project Ga0169931, IMG submission 129675) | Freshwater microbial communities from Lake Kivu, Western Province, Rwanda to study Microbial Dark Matter (Phase II) - Kivu_15m_20L... | ecosystem: Environmental > Aquatic > Freshwater > Lake...
ACTCCCCATGCATCGATCGCGCGATTGCCTCACGTGATCACAGCAGCCCAAGTGGCCGCCCCACAACGGCAACAACCATCAAACTCCCTTCTCAACAGTCGCATGGTGAGAAATCCGGGCTAAGGCTTCGTCGAGTGTCTGGCCGCGAGCGATTGCCGATTCAAGCGAGGCAATCGTCTTGCGAAGTGGACCGGCCAGATCGCTCCGCATACTCGCCAAGCCGAGATCGAGCGGAATGCCAGCCCGAACCAAGCCGGCAATCTCGTCGTTGAGTTCGACCAGATGATCGATAGACACGCTCGCCGCCACGACAGTGCTCCGAATGACTGGACCGGCAATAGCGACGTCGGCCTGCTTATAAGGAGCATGCGCTGCTGAATCGCCAGCGCTCAGCAATCTGACGGGAAGCCCCTTCTCCCGAGTGGCCGCTGCCGCCTCCAATATAGCGAAAGGCGAACTAGAAATGCCAGAGTTATTCCTGGCCACCTAAATCCAAACGCCCATAGCCGAGTACTCGGCGGACTTCGGCCGGACTGGTTTGCCCCGCCTCGACCGCCGTAACCGCTCTAGTCATACGATCGACCATACCTGCCGCGAGGGCGCAATGTTCGATTTCGGCCAATTCGCTGCGTGCCAGGATCGCGTCACCCACGCCTTTGTCGTGCAGCGGTAGACTTTCTACGAGAACCATCCTCTCTCGGTAGCCCGTGCCGCCACACAGATCACAGCCCCGCGGCAGCCTGGCACGTTGCACGGGGAGTTCCAGAAAGTCCGCCGACGTGGGCGCTTCCTCACTGCACTCGCAAAGCTTGCGAACAAGCCGTTGGAACACCACTGCGGAGAGACCACTGCGGAGCGAGTACGCCTCGAGCCCCATGTCCAGAAGCCTTCGCACGGCACTTGCTGCGCTGCCGGCATGGAACGAACTTAAAACCAACTGACCAGTGAGCGCCGCCTGCAAGACGGCTGAGGCCGTGGCGGCATCGCGGATCTCACCCACCATGATGACCTCGGGATCCTGACGCAACACGCTTCGCACGGCTGTCGCCAAATCAAAATCCTGATGCGCGCTAATCTGGGATTGCGATACGCCCGGAATAGCGATTTCGATCGGATCCTCCAGGGTCACGATACTTCTTGACGATTGCCCCCGATGAACGAGTTCATGCAGGCAGGCATAAAGCGTGGTCGTCTTGCCACTACCCGCGGGACCGACAATTAGAATCGCACCGGAGGTTTCATTGAGTTGGGCGCTCAGTTCAGCGGTCACATCCGCCGGAAGCGACAAAGAGGTTATGTCCTGAAACCGTTCCAAACCACCAAATAGTCGCAGGACAGCGCGTTCCCCGTGCAACGTGGGAAAAGTGCTCACTCGCACTTCAAAGTTGCCAGTTCCATCGGCACCTTGCATGCGTCCTTCCTGGGGAGTCTCCATGCGATAGGTGAGCAGCCCAGCAAGGACCTTGATCCGTGTGACCACGTTGGTGGAAGTGCCCGGGGAGAACTGGCCCACGGGATGAAGCACACCATCGACGCGCAGACGCACCTGCAATCCGTCCGCGATGGGCTGCAGGTGAATGTCACTTGCGCCCGATAATCGTCCAACTTCGATCAGGGATTGAACGAACTGTGCCGCGTAGTCATCTCCTGCCGGATCGAGCGCCGCCAGTTCGTGAGTCAACGCTTTGAACAAGGGACGATTCCAGGCAGACAAACTGGCGGCCACAGGAACAAGTTCGGCAACGGCACTCTAATCCCAGACACCTTCGGGAATTGGCTTGGCTTCAACGACTTCGATCGCCACCTGATCGGGACCTTCGACGATGAAGCTCTTCATCTTGAAGCCTGGCTGTTCGCTGATGGGCTCAAGAATCTTCACGCCCGCTGCTTGCATGCGATCGTAAACCGGTTGGATATCGCGATACGAAAAGCCGAGACGATCGATAGGGCGTCCGCGCGTGGGTTGAATCTGCTTGAGCGGTTCGTCTGGCCACCAAGGGGGCGATGGCGAGACATCGGGTTTGCCGAAAAAGATCATCAGCACGTTGTCGGCCTGGATGAAGTTCATCCAGATGCCGGCCAGGGTATCCATGCTTCCTTTGGGTTTCGGTCGGCTGGGAATCCGCGGTTTCAGCCCCAGATGCGTTGCATACCAGTTCGTGGCCGCATTCACATCATCACAAAAGAAGTGCACGTGTGCAAAGCGGTGATGCCCCATCGTGTTGATCTCGATGAGTTCCTTGTCTGGCCCGCTGATGTACATGTAGTAATTGTCCGGCCCACCGAGCGGCGTTAGCGGCGTGTGAATCGTAACGTCGTGTCGCTTCCACCACTCATATTCGTTCTTGACGTCAACGCCACCCCAGCCGATATGCCAGATGCCCGTGTTTATGCGATTGTCGGGCGCTTCGTCAACTTTGTTCAGCAGCAGAAAAGATCGCTCGGTGAACAGCGCATCGCTGGCCCCGCGAAACTTGATCGGCACGGCGCCAAACACCCGACTGTAGAATTTGATCGTTTCCTTCGGATCCGTCACGTTAAGCATGACGTGGTGAAATCGAGCGGGCTCGTTTGCCCCGACTGAAACTGCCCGAAGTGCAATCATGACGGACGCAAGCAATAGCATCGCGCGGCGCGTTGTCATCCGCTGAACTCCTGGTTGGCAAACTAGAATCGCTTCGCGGCGTGTGCCGCCTGGCCCCCAAGTATACCTTGCCGGGCGAGCGATCGCACTTGCCTCGCTACTGCTAGTCAGGATGACTGCGAACGCACCGTCGTGTCAGAACGGGGTCGCAGGCGGAGCCCCAAGAATCAACGCGGCACTCGCAGTAGCGTGCTGAACTACCGAACTCTAGTAAATCTGCTGGTCGCAGACTGCGTCCCCGGAATCTGTTGCCCTGTAGCATCGCCGAGGTAGGCTCGAATCTGGTGTGCGCCGAAAGGAATCTGATAGATGCCTCCCTTGGGAAGTTCGGCCATCGGTGGATTGTCGTCGAGCTGGATATAAACTTTTGCTCCTGCGGGCACAGTTCCAATGATATTGAAACGGATTCGCAAGTAGTCCGTGGTTATGAGCGAGTTGTCCCACGGTGTGACGAACACCACCCTGGTCGTGGCGGGCGGGGCTTGAATTGGAGCCACGAGCCCTGTGATCCCAGGACGATGGGTGGCCGATGAAGGTGCGACCGCCCCGCCCATCGAAAGTCCATATCGGGCCCAGTTCTGAGCGTTTGTCAGTCCTGCCATGGGTGAACCCAGCGCGACTTGATCGCGGCTTCCGATTGCGTCCGCTGGCGTTGCCGGCAAGACGTAGTCTGCGGCCTGTTCCTTGTAGTACACCTGAAAGTTATCGCCTCGAACCTGGTTGTAGTCGTACACTCGAACGATGCTTGAACGAGTATAGTCAATGAACCTGTTGGGACTGAGGGTCATCAGAATGTTCGCCGGAGCGCGCACTGAATCCGCGGGAGCCGGCCAGTTGGGAACTTTACTTATCATGTCAAACTTTACATTACGCACTTCGATCGAGTTCGTTGGTGTTGGAAGCCCTTCCTGGGGCGGAATGACTTGAATATTGATGTAGTTCCTGAGAACAGAATTGGAAATGACCGTCGGCTTACCCATCCCGAACCGACTGGAATCGTTACCAGGCATAAAGATGCCCACGTACATTCCCTCAATCCGCGAGTTTGTGATAACGGTATCCAAGTTCTCGTAGATCCGCAGATCCATCCCCATCGCGCCCCAGTCGTTGCGATTGCGTGCAGTCAGGCTGCCGAGAATGGTCATCCTGCTGAACGTCAGGTTTGCAGTATGATAGGCTGTCACTCCGAAGTGATGGATGTGCCACAGACGGAGATTGTAAACGATGGCCGGGGACTGATTCGGCGTGAGATTGCTGCCATTGATGAAAGCTGCCCAAAACCCGGTGGGCGTCAAACCGTACGCTTCATTGTCCACCATCAACGTGGCTGGCGAGAGCGTACCGTCCACGGATTGCATCGGATCATGAAGATCGGCACCGCGAAATAGCGGCAATCGTCCCAGCGTGAGGTGATAGCCACTGACGAGAATCCCCGCGAATGTATTGTTGGCAGTTACATTCCCGAAGATTTGATTTCCACCGCGGCGAAACCAAAAGCCGACGCCGCCTCGACCAAAGTCATTCTCCAGGGTTCCATCCTTTCCGTCGATGCCCGTGCCCTGGATACGAATGGAGATATTGTTACTAATGACGTTTCCAATTTCCGTGCCGTCTTCCGTGACGATACCGGAACCCTGCGCATTGTACACCACATTGCGATCCACCAGGCCAAAGCTTGCCCCGTGCAGCGCCATCGCCCACTTCTTCGACCCGTGGATCGAGTTGCCGATCATCTCGTACTGATAGCCAGTGTTGGTCGGATTCTCCGGACCCATCAGGTGGTGTAAGTGAACGGCATAGCGTCCAACCTGATTGGTCCCCAGGTGTGTGACGTTGCCATGCTGGTCAAACGTCGAGCTATCGACAGGGCGCATTGCATCGGTTCTGCCTAGATCGCGAAACTCCGCGTACGAAACGCTCACATCGGCTCGCGCGGTGAACATCGTGTGCCCTCGCGTCCCAGCTGGGTTCTCCGAGCGAATCACGACATTCCGGTCAAGCAGTGCTACGTGCGGTAGAAATTCGAGCTGTCCATCAACGTTGCGAGCGCCGGCGTGCCCAAACTTGAGCGGCGCAGTCAAAATGATCGCAGTCCCGAATACGTGCTGGATCACCGCTTCTTCCCACTCCGGCGAGATATCCCCCGCTGTGAAGTCTCTCACCTGACTGGCGGCGACCTGCCGTGAGTCCGGAAGCACAATGGTGTCTCCAGACTGCCAGTTCGTCGCTGCCTGTGAAAGATATATAACGCGATCGCCGGCCTTCGGCTCGACAGCCAATCGCTGCCACGTCTGCGAGATAGCGGCGCCGTGAATCGTAACTTCCCCCAGCACAATCAGACCCGTCCCGAACTGCCGCGGATCCGCAGCGAGATCGAGCGGCTTATTGGCGATCGTCAACTCGGCGGTGACCTGCGCGGCGACGGGCGACTGCGAAGTGCCAATTCGCAGGTGTCCCTCAGGCATGACCAGAACGTTCGCGACCAGTAGCCGCGTGTTCCGCGACGTCGAAAAAGCAAGCGTTCCGCTGATCTCCAGAGAATCGATGCGCGCCGTCGACTGCGACTCTAGGAGAACTGTGTGATTGTCTCGAATGGCGATCCGGTCTCCCGACCGAGGCACTCGGCCCATAGACCAAATCGAGGGATCGTCCCAACTGCCGCTGCGCATGGTGCTGATCGTGGGTTGGGCGGCAAATCGCGGAATGATCTCATTGTGCGTGTGAATCTCGGTCGGCGTGACCATAACGCCGCCCGGATACATCACATGACCCTCGTGGGGGTCGTGCTCCATCATCAGCGGTGTGACGACATCTTCGACTGTCTCTGGTGCCAACGCCGTCGCGGTGAGCGCGATTCGGCTTTCCAATGCTTCACAACGAGCATGACGTGAGGAAGGCTTGGAAGCAGGGCGGCGTCCGAATGGGGAGAACTGAAAATTCATGGATGCTTACCCGCGCATTCCCTGCGCCGTTTGTTGGTGAGAAATGTTGCCCCAACTTGGCATCTGATGGCACGGCGTCAGCGATCGCCGTACATCTGTCCCGATGCCGCCGTTCGTCCGCGAGGAGATAGGTCGAACGGCTTTGCCTTGATTAGATTCCCTGAATTTAACGAATCTGCTGGCCTGAATTCCAGGGGGATTCAACAATTCCGCACGAATTTCTCGGATATTAGTATCCTCATGGCCGAAACGGCCCTGACACAATTACGGTCCAAACCTATACTGCCGGCCCGCGCGACTGCGCTTTTGCACGGCGAACCGATTGATGGTCCATTCAACCGTGGTTCGCCTTCGATCAACTTGTCTCATCGCGGAACACTTGCATGCCTGAATGCACCTCCAGGGCTCGCGGCGTAGTACTGTGTCTGGCCGTTGCGCTGCTGGTAATCATCCACGTAAGTGGGTTGCATGCTGCGGTCCATGCGGAAACCGTGGCGGGACCGTCCCTCGAATTGCCCCTGCCCCAGGTTGCCATCGATTCCGCCGATCAAGCCGGACCGCAGCCCCTCGCTGAGGAGCGGGAGAGGCTCCGCTCCCTCGCCATCGAGCTGAACGCCGCCGAAATTCAACTTGCGGAACTGCAGGCAACGCCGGCGAAGAGCCCCTCGAATCCAGCCATGACAGACGTCGCCCGGGATGTGAAAGCCGCCCTCGACAAGGCCAACGTCCTCAAACAAACGACCGCCGCCGCCCAGCAACAACTGGCCGACTATCGACAGAGGGTCGAAACGGAACCCGCCCGTGGTAACGCCGCTGCCGAGAATCAACTCGACTGGCGTGTCGACAACCCCTTCACGCCCCAGCGGCTCCTCCAATGGGGAGTCGATCACGGCCCGCGATTGGTGACCATACTGATCGCTGCCCTGCTGTTGTATTTGGTGTTCAAGCTCAGCGGCCGGCACCTGGCCAGGATCGTGGCCCACGGCGCCAGCCGCGGTACGCTCCACGAACGCGAGAATCGAGCAATTACGCTCGTGGGCGTGTTCCAGAACGTCGCCACAATTGCAGTCCTGGTTGGCAGCTGCCTGATGCTGCTCGATGAAGTGGGTATTCCGATCCTGCCCCTGATGGGCGGTGCCGCCGTGTTGGGTCTGGCCGTCGCCTTCGGTTCCCAGAACCTGATCAAGGACTACTTTTCCGGGTTCATGCTCCTGATGAAAGACCAGTACGGCGTGAACGACGTCATCAAGATCGGCGAGATTTCCGGCGCCGTCGAACAGATCACATTGCGAATCACCGTGTTGCGAGATTTGGAAGGCGTCGTGCATTTCATTCCCCACGGTACGATCACCACCGTGAGCAACATGACTCACGGCTGGTCTCGGGCACTGTTGGATATCGCCGTTGCTTACAAAGAAGACCCGGATCGAGTGATGGCTGCCATGCTCGAGGTAGCCAAGGATCTTCGCGGCGACGAAAAGTTCGGACCGCTAATTCTGGAAGACGCTGAAATGCTGGGAGTCGACCTGCTCGGCGATTCGTCGATCTCCGTGAAGATGGTGATTAAGACCCACCCGCTGAAGCGCTGGGCCGTGCGGCGCGAGTATCTGCGGCGAATCAAGCAGCGTTTCGATCAAGTGGGTATCGAGATTCCTTTCCCGTATCGCAATGTGCTCGTCCGGCAAATCGAAGGGGCAAAGCAAGCGGATGCCGAGGCGGCCTGAGTCGCAACTTCTGCGACCTAGTCCAGTGGCGGCAGCACGTCCGGTTCGATCTGGTATCCCTCGGCCAGCGTATTGGTCATGTTGAACAGGCCTGCGATCGCCAGCACGTCGCCGACGGCCTCCGTCGAAAGCCCCAGCTTTCGCAGCGCCGCGGTGTGCGAATTCACACAATAGGCACAACCATTCGTCGCCGAAACGGCCAGGGCGATGATCTCGCGCGTGCGCGGATCGAGGGCCGGCGTTCGACCGGTGACCTCGGGGTGCATGAGCGCTTTGAGCTTGGTCCAGACGAGTTCCAGTTCCAACGGATTCGTGGCCAGCACGCGCCACATGTTCGGCACGAAGTTGATGTTCTTGGTTCGCTTGATGTCGGCAAAGATCTCGGCCACGCGGCCCGAGGCTTCACTCTCGGCGACGGGACGAACCGTGGCAATGCGTTGGTCGTTCATAGCGACTTTCTGCGGAATGATGACGGCGGTCACTCTGCCGGTGGATCGTTCGGCTTGAGCAATCTACCGACGTAAGAATCGTAACGTGGATGCGGCGTGCGAACAGCCGGCCGCTTGCGAAGCGCGGCCCGAATCGGCTCGGCGCGGGCTCCCAAGTGATCGATGGCGTTGAGCGCAGCGACAGCCACAAACACGCCCTGTCCGCTGGCATCCGCATGATCGGTCAGCACGCGCAGCGCGAGAGTTTCATCTGCCGGTTCACCAAAGCGGGCCAGCACTTCGGCCGCCGCGACGCGCACGGAGGGTGAAGGATCCGCCAGCAGCGACACCAGTGTCCCATGGCCGGCGGCGACGCCCTTTTTCTCCCGGATGAGCAGGCCCGTGACGGCCCAAAAACGCACGCCGCCGTCCTCATCCTCGCAGCCTTGCACCAGCGCAGGCAGCGATTGCGGATCCCGATTGGCGGCCAGCTCGGCAGTGGACAGGATGCGCTCGAGCGGATACTTGCCCGGCTCTCGAGCCATGTCGTACGGGGAACGGCCGCCACTGCGTTCGTGCATTTCAGCCTCGGGAAGTAACCCGAGATCGCGCGTTTCCAACATATGGTGTTGGAGCGCGACACGTAGTTTTTCGAGTACGCCCTGATGCTTTACCGAATCACTCAGATTGTGGATCTCGTCGCGATCTGTCGCGAGGTCATAGAGTTCCTCCGATGGCTTCGCTCGCCAGAACGCGTCCTGGGCAGGATTCAGCTTGCCTTCAGTGTGCAACTGATGCCAGACGCGCGTCGTAGGGGTCTGAAACATGTAATTGAGATACTGCCCATAAATGCGATGCGGCAAATAATTTCGCACGTAGACATACCGCCCATCGGTAACGCTCCGCACCAGGTCGATCTTCTCATCCATCCGGCCACGGAAACCAAACACGAATGGTTGCGGCGGCGCGATGAACTTCCCTAGAAACGCCTGCCCCTCGAGCCACGACGGCGGTTTGACGCCTGCCAGACTCAGCACCGTGGGAGCAAAGTCGACGAAGCTCACCAACCGCTCGCTCGTACCGCCGGGCGCGTAATCTGCCGGGCGCAGATGCTGGAACTTCTCCGGAATGTAAACCACCAGCGGCACGTGCAACCCTTGATCGCACGGCCAGCGCTTGTTGCGCGGCATGCCGGAGCCGTGATCGGCGAAGTAGAACACAACTGTGTCTTCGGCAAGTCCCCCGGCCTCGAGTTCTTTCAGCCGCTCGCCAGCATCGGCGTCCGCCTCACTCACCACGTCGTAGTACTGGGCCCAATCCTCGCGCACCTCGGGCGTGTCCGGATGATAGGCCGGCAGGCGCACTTTTGCCGGATCGTGGATCGCCTGGTGTGGCCGACGGCGAATCTGGCTCTCGTGACTCTTGGTCGAGTTGAATACTGCGAAAAACGGCTGCCGGGGGGAACGATTTCTCCAGTGAGCACGCCGCGAGGAATCATCCCACGGTTGGCCGGCGGTCTCGATGTTGTAATCTTCTTTGGCGTTGTTGGTGCAATAGTAACCCGACTCGCGTAGCAAATGGGGAAACATCTGCTTGCCGGCTGGAAATGGGACCATGCTCCGCATGTGCTCCGCGCCAGTCGACGACGCGTACAGTCCCGAGATCAACGTGGTTCGCGCCGGAGCACATACCGGAGCGTTGGACCAGGCGTGTAGGTAACGCAAGCCGCGATTGGCCAACGCGTCAACATTTGGCGTCGTGGCATAGTCGTCGCCATAGCAACCCATGTGGGGACCATGATCTTCGCTGGTGAGCCAGATGATGTTGGGCCGGACGTCCGCGGCTGACGCCTCAATCCAGGATGCCAGCAGGCTCGTGGCACAGATCGCACACGTTATTGCCAGCCGAAGTTTCATAGCAATACCTCGATCGAGTCGCCGGTCTCCGCGGAGGCCACTAAGTCCGGGAGCAGTTTCTCACGGTCCGATTCCGGATCGGCGACGCGCACTCGGTATCGTCCCGCTGCGAAAACTTGCGGCCGGAACTCGTCGCCAGCCAGACGCAGGTTGTAAACCAGTTCGTTCGCCTCGTCGAACACTTGAACCAGCGGGTGCAGGGCGCCCTTAATCTTCAGCGTCGGCAGCCAGCCCCTGGCTAGCCGCGAACTGTCGGCGATCGGTTCGATCACCACGGGCCAGCCAGGGAACTGTGTGTTCGCCGCCGTTGGATCGACCAGCAGCGGCCAGCATTCGATCGTCACCGCTAGTGCATCTTTATCGAACCGCACGAGCGACAGCCCACAGGCTTTGTCGCGTTCCGCTTCGAGTAAGGTGCCCGAGAACGCCGGCGTCGGATTCGCCACGGCCAACACGGTGAGGGGGTGGCCAAAGTGATCGATGAAATCGCCGGCGCCAGGTGTTTTCGCATCGGCCCTGACGATCATCGCGCCTTGCGGTTCCCACCACCTTGGGTAGATGCTGTTTACGGCCGGTCCGGCCAGCGCCGCGCCGGCGTCACCGTGCTCGTCGATGCCGTAACGGATGATAGCCGGCAGATGCTGGTCGCCGGCGACGTGAAAGGCAAATGTCTTACGCATCAGGCGCAGGGCGTCGTTGCGCGCAGTCTGAGGCCAGCCGTTGGCATCGTAATCCGCCCGCAGAACCTCGTGGTTTGGCCCGTGCGTGGTGGCCATCGCCGTGAAGACCGTTTGCGAGATCACGGCCTTCATTCGCGCGCCGCGCCAGTCGGTCGCCCACTCTCGCAAGAACTCCATCTGCCGTCCGCCGAGCAATTCCAGCCCCGGCAAATCAGCCGACTTGGGATCATAATTCGGATCGACCACATGATCCCCCCGACTACCGGTCGGCGGAACTTTCCCTTCGGGCCCCGACTTGAACTGCCGATCCGCAAGCACCGCGAAGCTGACACCGCCATAGACCAGAGGCCCGTAGTAGACGCTGATCCCGCGCTTGCCCGGCGCGGGGTCGAACGGATCGGGATGATGCGACGTCTGCGTGCGATGCACGGCGTTTACCCACTCGGGCGGCATGTCATATCCGCCCGCCTCCTGCGTGCTGCGGCGCGGCTCGCCACCCTCACCCCAGATGTTACCCTGATAGACATCGTGATCATCCGGAATCGAGATGCTGGGCCGATCGCGCATCAGCTCGCGCCATGTCCAGCCGTGCAGGTACCACTTGCGCAGCATGTCGACGATGGCCATCTCCACGGGCGCTCGCTGCACGCCATAGCCGCCGCTCGATTCATAGAACTGGTCGCCGGTGAAAGCGAGCAGGTCGGGGTCGAGCCGGCGCATGTTTTCAACGTATTCGGCGTTCGGAAACGCCATGTGTCCGTTGCAAGACACGTCTGCCACCGTCAGCACGCGCTCGTTGGCCGGGTCGCGGCGAATCGTGCCGGTCCATTCGTGCGTGGCGTCGTTATCTTCCCTCGCACGCAAATCGTAGCGCAAGCGATACGGCAAGTCGGCGTTCGACTGCCAATGCTCGATGCGAAACGTCGCCGTTCGGGCATCTCGATCGATGGAAGCCTCGCCAACAGGTTGCCAGGCGCCATCTCGCTCGAATTCCAGCCGCACGACTTGTGAATCCTGCTCCCCCAGCGGCGGCATCTGAGCCGAGAGCTTCAGCACGCCGCGGGACAGCGTGTACTGACTGAACAGGATTGGCCCGAAGCATCGCTCTGGGTGATGCTCCAGCAGCGAGCCCGAGGCCTGCCAGTCGCGAAAACGAAATAAGCCGGCGCCAATACCGGGATCCGCCTTCTGCTGTCGCGGGCCGCCGGCCGTGCCTCGGTTCACGACCAGCGAGAACTGACCCGCAACGCGTTCCGCGGGCACCATCTGCTGGACCTTGCCCAGCAGCTTACCGCTGACAAGGTCGATCGCCGAAAGCGCCAATTGTGTCTCGTTGCCTGTCGTTCTGGCGTCGAGCGTGAGCAGCACTTGTGAGATCGCGAGCGACACATCGACGGCGTCACCAGCGTCGGGGCTGCCGATGAACAGCTTGCCGGAACCCGTTATGTCCGCATCCAATCCGCGACCGAAGATGAGCGCGTGGCGGTAGTCCGGGAGCGGAGCCGTGATGCCAATCCGAAAGCCCGCAGAGCCTGGCTTGCCGCTGAGGTCCCCTTTGGGCCGGCCGACGACAACCGATGTCGAGAAGTCGCCGTCGCCGCTGGCAATCGCGTGCGTGAGGAGATGGACGTGTCTTTCAGGAGCGGCTTTGATGCATTCCAGCCATCCGTCGGCCAAGCGCCAATCTTGCAGCGGGTTCGTCCAAAACTCGGGGCCAATCCAGATGCGGTCCGGTGTCTGGTCCCACTGGCTCGCGAATCGAACTGCTGGTAGGTCGCCAGCAGACGCATTCCCGGCACTAACGGCTGCAACTGCAGCGGTCAACGCAGCACTGTCACGAACAAACTTTCTGCGCGTACGCCGGCTCACGAGGCGTTTCCCTTCTGCCCGGCCTTCTGGCCCGCTTTCTGCCGGGCCCCGCGACGACCGCCATAGGCGACCGGATCGTCTTCCGCGGGAACTTTGAGTTCTGTGCGCTGGCGATCGACTTCAGCGTGCAATTCCTGCTGCACGTCGGCATACTTCGCGTCGCCGTACACGCTTTTGAGCTCGCGCGGATCGCTCTGACGGTCGAACAGTTCCCAGTAGTCGACATCGGGCGCATAAAAGTGCACCAACTTGTAGCGGTCGGTCACGACGCCGTAGTGCGGACGCACACGATGTGGCACCGGATACTCGTAGTAGTGGTAATAAAACGACTTTCGCCAATCACCCGGCTGCTCTCCCTTGAGGATCGGCACTAGGCTCTTGCCCTGCATTTCTGAGGGAGCTGACACGCCGGCGAGTTCCAGGAACGTCTGGGCAAAGTCGACGTTCGAGACGAGCGCCTCGCTGGTCGTTCCCGGCTTGGTCATACCGGGCCAGCGCACCAACAGCGGCGTGCGGAGCGATTCTTCGAAGATCCACCGTTTATCGAACCAGCCGTGCTCACCCAGGTAAAAGCCCTGATCCGAGGCATACACCACGATCGTATTGTCGGCGAGCCCCTCGTCGTCCAGAAACTTCAGCACGCGCCCCACGCTCTCATCAACGGCCTTCACCGTGCCCAGGTAGTCGTGCATGTAGCGGTTATAGCGCCAGCGAATGAGGTCCTTGCCAGTTAGTTTCGCGGAGCGGAACTTTTCGTTGCGAGGCTTGTAGTAAGCGTCCCACTCCGCGCGCTGTTCGGGCGTGAGCGAACCGGGAGTCGCCAGTTTCACGTCCAAATCGTTCATCGTCTTCTCGAGTGTCATGTCCTGATCTCGCTCGGCCAGGCCCCGGCCTGCGTAGTCGTCGAACAGCGTCTCAGGCTCGGGATACTCGCGATCGTTGTCGTGCCCCAAGTGGCGCAAAGCCGGTGCCCATTCGCGATGCGGTGCCTTGTGCTGGCACATCAGCAGGAACGGCTTCGACGGGTCGCGGCCCTTGAGCCAATTGAGCGACAGATCCGTGATTATGTCCGTCACGTAACCTTCGTGCTGCACCTGTTCGCCGTTTTTGGTCATCGGCGGGTTGTAGTAGATCCCCTGCCCCGGAAGGATGTGCCAGTAGTCGAAGCCCGTCGGATCGCTGATCAAGTGCCACTTACCGAAGATCGCGGTTTGATAGCCAGCCGTTTGAAGCAGCTTCGGAAAGGTATTTTGCGAACCGTCAAAGCGGCTGTTGGAGTTGTTATAGAAGCCGTTCAAATGCGAATACTTGCCCGTGAGAATCGTGGCCCGGCTGGGGCCGCAAATTGAGTTCCCCACCAAACAGCGATCAAATCGCATCCCTTCTGCCGCAATCCGGTCGAGATTTGGCGTCTCGAGCAGTTTGCGGGCTTCGCCATAAGCGCTGATTGCCTGGTAAGCGTGGTCGTCCGAAAAAATGAAGACGATGTTCGGCTGCTTGGCCAGCGCGCCGGCGCTAAAGACGGCAACCACAATTGCCACCGTCAGCACGGCACAATGTATAAATCGAATGAACATCAGAATGCTCCGAAGTGAATGCGAGGCGATCGAACGTACCTTAGTCGAAGGGCTGGCCTGATTTCAACAAGATTCGCGGAAGCCGCACGTCGCGTGTGGATTCACAATTCCGCAGCAGGGCTACGCGTCAGGAGTTACGCATTCGCACTCCAACACATACTCCGAAAAACTAATTCCCGGTTGAATCCGCGCCGAAGTCAATCGGATCGTCAAACTCATTGCGCGCTTTCGCGAGCAGCAATTCAAGACGCGCTCTTTCGTCGCTAAACTGTGATTCGCCGGCAAGATTCTTAAGCTCACTCGGGTCGTTGATCACATCGAACAGTTGCGTATTGCGAACGCCTTTGGCATCGTATTCCACGAGTTTCAAGCGAGTGTCGCGGATCATCCGCTGGCAATCGCGGTAGGCACCCAGTATATATGGCCACCCGGGAAGCTTGTGGTCGCGAATATTGGGAGCAAGCGATCGACCCTCTACGGACTCGGGCACCTTCGCGCCGGCAAACTCGCAGATCGTAGGAAACAAATCGAACAGGTACGTTAACGCGTCGGTTTTGCCTTGCGGAATGCCTGGGCCGGCGAACACCAGTGGCGGTTTCACATGCTCATAGAGGTTCTGCTTCCCCATCAGGCCGTGCCGGCCACCGACGGCAAGCCCCTGATCGCTCGAAAAGATCACGATCGTGCTGTCGAGTAGTCCACGCGCGCGCAAGGCGTCGATTACGCGCCCCATCTCGAAGTCGAGATGACTGATCGTGGCGTAGTAGCCGGCCAGGTGCTGGCGCATTTCCTCGGGCGTGCGGGGATGGGCGGCCAGCAACTCGTCGCGAATCGTTAACTCGCCATTGTCGAACGGATGCTCGGGCAAATAGTTATCCGAAAGCGTGAGCTTCGCCGGATCGTACATCGCCTGAAAACGCTCGGGCGCCAAGCAAGGATCGTGGGGCACGGGCGGGGCCAGGTACATAAAGAATGGCTTCGATGCATCGTGACCTTTGAGGAACTCGAGCGCGTGGTCGGCATTTTCAGTAGCCGAGGCGGCGGTGCGACCGTCCGTTTCGATGTTCACGTCGAACGCCGCGTTGCCGTAAGTGCAGGCGTTGCCACGCTTGCCGCAGTGGAAGGTGGAGTAGCCTGCCTCACGCAATACGAGTGGCAAGAGCGGCATGCCCGGCGGCCTTTGCTTCGCTCGCTCAGGGACGTGCCAGAGTGAACGACCCGTGATGAGCATCGTGCGGCTGGGGAGGCAAACCGCGCCGACCATCGAGCCCATGCAGTAGGCATTGGTGAAGTGCGTGCCACGCTGGACGATCGCATCGAACGTGGGCGTTCTGATCTCCGGGTTGCCAAGTGCGGCCACAGTGTCCCAGCGCTGATCGTCCGTGAAGATGAACAGAATACTAGGCCGCTTTGACACCGGTGTCGCCTCAGCACACTGAAGGGCCTTCGGCGGCACGAGAACAACGATTAACAACAGGAAACACAGTCGGAGATAAATCGTGCTAGGAAAACTCATTCCGCGTACTCCTGGTCAAACCTCGTTACAGCGTGTCTGTTCATTTCTACCACCGCAGCGAGTAAGGTTCTACCGGCCACCGGTTTGAACGGCACTCGCACCCAGGCTACGATCTACGGATTCACGCTCCCACGAGTAGTCGCCCGAGACTCCCGAAATGATGATTCGCTGCACGATTAGTCTGTTGTTGCTGTTTCTGGTCGCGGTCGCGACCGCCGAAGAGCCATTCCTCGAAAAGCAGGAACTCTTCGTCGCCGGCGAAGGAGGCTATCCCAGCTATCGAATTCCGGCACTTGTGGCGACGCCGCAAGGATCGCTGCTGGCGGCCTGCGAAGCGCGCAAGACGCGGGGCAACTGGAGCCCCATCGACATCATCTTCGTGCGGAGCGATGACGGTGGAAAGACCTGGTCGGAGCCGCGCGGCCTGGGAATACTTCCCGGCGAGGAGCGCCAAAACCCCGCGGCCCGGCGGCCGGCAAGCGCCGCTGGCATCACCAACAACAACCCGCTCTGGATCGCCGATCACAAGACGGGCGCGGTGCACCTGCTCGTCTGCCAGGAATACATGCGGTGCTTCTATGCGCGGAGCGACGACGACGGAAAGACCTTTTCAACTCCGGTTGAGATCACCAGCGCGTTTGAACCGTTTCGAGAGCAGTACGACTGGAAGGTGCTCGCCACGGGTCCCGGGCATGGCGTGCAGCTTCCAAGTGGTCGGCTGGTCGTACCTGTTTGGCTATCCACGGCCAGCGGCCCTTCGGCGCATCGGCCGAGCGTGATCACGACGATCTATAGCGACGACGACGGCGCGAGTTGGCAGTGCGGAGAGATTGTTGCTAGGGAGACTGATCCACTGGTGAATCCCAGCGAGTCGGTGGCCGTGGTGCTCGCCGATGGCAGCGTGCTGCTCAACATGCGTAGCGAAGCACATGCACACCGACGTGCAATTGCGATCAGTCCGGACGGGGCGATGAAGTGGACGCGCCCCGAATTCGACGACGAGCTCGTCGAGCCGATTTGCATGGCCAGCCTATGCCGCTACTCACTTCCGGCTATGGACACGCGGGGACGGATACTCTTCTCGAACCCCGCGAATCTTGATCGGCTGGACGGAAAGGCAAAGCCGGGCATGAGCCGCGACAGGAATAATCTCACCGTGCGGCTTAGCTACGCCCGCATTTCCCAGATGACCTCTCGATCTTCGGCACATGATTTGCGCCAGACCCTGGAAAACCAGGGGTATTCTGCCGTTTCATGTCG
>Ga0169931_10007205_pt1 | contig 16553 bp, 13 predicted proteins | sample Kivu_15m_20L_FD_129675 | JGI IMG/M metagenome (GOLD analysis project Ga0169931, IMG submission 129675) | Freshwater microbial communities from Lake Kivu, Western Province, Rwanda to study Microbial Dark Matter (Phase II) - Kivu_15m_20L... | ecosystem: Environmental > Aquatic > Freshwater > Lake...
CCACCAGGCTCCGGCGCGCGCGACGACCGGGTAGGCGCCCTGGCGCAGGCGCGCGCACAGCGGCGAGTCGTCGGGCTCGGCCGGGGCCTCGCGCAGCCGGCCCTGCACGTCGAACAGCCAGCCGTGGAACGGGCAGCGCAGGCCGCCGTCCTCGAGCCGCCCGAAGGCCAGGTCGGCGCCACGGTGCGGGCAGTCGCGGTCGATGAGGCCGACGCGGCCGCGGTCGTCGCGGAACAGCACGAACTCCTGGCCGAGCAGCCGCACCGGGCGCAGCGGCCGTTCGCCCTCGAGCTCCTCGAGCAGCGCCACCGGCTGCCAGTAGCGACGCAACAGCGTGCCGGCGGGTGTTCCGGGCCCCACGCGCGTGAGGCGATCGTTGTGCTCGGCACTGATCATGGGAGCGAGCCTCCAGCGGTTCGGCCGATTCTAGCCTGCGCGACCGGGACCGGCCGCGGAACTCCGGGCCGGCGGCGGGCGCCGACCGTTTTCCGCGCGGCGACCCTGCCGGCGGCGCGGCAGCCCCCAGGCTGGCCCCGCTTGCCGCGGGTGGACGCTGCGGCGATCATCGGCAACCCCCGACCCCCGTCCGCACCGACCATGACCGACACCCTGCGCGGCCTCTTCGCCGCCGAGCCCGTCTCGCGACACTTCGGCGATGCGGCCCTGATCGCGGCAATGGCCCGCTTCGAGGCGGCGCTGGCCCACGCGCTGGCCGACGCCGGGATCGCCCCGCGCGCAGCCGCCGAGCGGATCGCCGCCTGCTGCGCGGCGCTCGAGCCGGTCGGGCCGTTCGATCCGGCGGTGCTCGCGCCGGCCGCCCGCCGGGCCGGCACGCTGGCGATCCCGTTCGTGCGGGCGCTGACCGGGGCGGTCGCGCGCGACGACCCGGCGGCCGCCCGCTGGGTGCACTGGGGCGCGACCAGCCAGGACGTGATCGACACCGCGCTCGCGCTGCAGTCGGACGCAGCCGGCCACGAGCTGCTGGCCGAGCTGACGCGGATCGGCGACGTGCTGGCGCTGCTGGCCGACTCGCACCGGCAGACGATGATGACCGGCCGGACCCTGCTCCAGCCCGCCGCGCCGGTCGCCTTCGGCTGGAAGGTGGCAGTCTGGCTCGCGCCGCTGCCGCGGCTTCGGATGCGCCTGGCGCTGGCCCTGGAGGACCTGCGGGTGATCCAGTTCGGCGGCGCCGCCGGCACCCGGGCGGCACTGGGGGGCGCCGGCGACGCGGTCGCCGGCGCGCTGGCCGCGCGGCTCGAGCTCGCCGACCCCGGCATCGCCTGGCACGCCACCCGCGACCGGGTCGGCCGGCTGGGCGCCGAGCTCGCGCTGGCCGCGGGCGCGCTCGCCCACATCGGCCGCGACCTGTCGCTGCTGATGCAGGGTGAGGTCGGCGAGGTGTTCGAGCCCTCGGGCGAGGGCCGTGGCGGCTCCTCTGCGATGCCGCACAAGCGCAATCCGGTGGGCTCGATGCTGGCGCTGCAGGCCGGACTGCGTGCGCCGGGGCTGGCGGCCACGCTGCTGGCGCAGCAGGCGGGCGAGCACGAGCGGGGCCTGGGCACCTGGCAGGCCGACTGGTGGACGCTCGGCGGGCTGTTCGAGTGCGCCGGCAGCGCGGCGGCCGCGATCGGGGAAACGCTCGACGGGCTGCGGGTGGACGCCGCCGCGATGCGCACCAACCTCCAGCGCACCCGCGGTTTCGTCCACGCCGAGGCGGTCACGGTCGCGCTCGCCGCCACACTGGGCAGGCCGCAGGCACAGGCGCTGATGGAGCAGGTGTGCACCGAGGCGCTCGAACGGGGAATCGAGCTGTCCGAGGCACTCGACGCGCTGCTGCAGACCGACCCGACGCTGGTCGGTGCCGTGCCGGCCGACGTCCGCGCCCGGCTGTTCGACCCGGCCGCGCAGCAGGGCGATGCCGGGGCAATGATCGACCGCACGATCGCCGCCTGGCGCGCGGGCTGAATCGCCTGCTGAATCGCGGGCCGGACCGCAGCCGGGACCGGACGGTGCGGCACTGCGATAATCGGCGCCTGGATCATCCCGCTCCCGAGGCTCGCATGCCCTTCGTCCACCACGCCGGCGCCCGACTGTACTGGCGCAGCGACGGCGACCCGTCCCTGCCCCCGCTGGTGCTGGTGGGCTCGCTCGGCACCGACCACCACCTGTGGGACCCGGTGATGCCCCGGCTGGCCGACCACTTCCGGGTGATCCGCCTCGACACCCGCGGCCACGGCGCCTCCGACTCGCCCGCCGGCGAGTACACCGTCGAGGGGCTGGCGCGCGACGTGCTCGCGGTGGCCGACGCGGCGGGCGTCGCGCGCTTCGACTACTGCGGCATCTCGCTGGGCGGCATGATCGGCCAGTGGCTCGGCATCCACGCCGGCGACCGGCTGCGCCGGCTCGTGCTGTGCAACACCGCCGGGCGGTCCGACCCCGCGCCGCAGGTGGCGCGGATCGCCATGGTGCGCCAGCAAGGCATGGCGGCGGTACTCGAGACGGTGCTCGGCCGCTTCTTCACTGCCCGGTTCCGCGCCCGCGGCACCGCCCACCTGCATTCGGTGGCGCAGACCCTGGTGTCGCTCGACCCGGTGGGCTACACCGGCTGCTGCGCGGCGGTGCGCGACCACGACCTGCTCGAGCGGCTGCACCGCATCGCGGTGCCGACCACGGTGGTGGTGGGCCGGCACGACCTGTCCACCCCGCCCCCGGTCGGCGAGGCGATCGCCGCGGCAGTTCCCGGCGCTGCACTGGTGGCGCTCGACTGCGCGCACATCCCGCACTCCGAGGATCCGTCGGCGTTCGTGGCCCTGCTGCTGGCGGCACTCGAGCCGCAGCGCAGCCAGGGCCCGGTGGCCCCGGGCGCTCACCCGGCCAGCGGCGCGCTGCCGCCCGGGGCGGCCCCGGTGACCGGCGTGGCGCCAGACGCGTCGCTCGCCGACCAGTACGCGCGCGGCATCGCCCGGCGCAAGCAGGCGCTCGGCGAGGACTACGTGAACGCACGACTGGGCAGCGCCGACGCGTTCAGCGCGGAGTTCCAGCAGATGATCACGCGCTGGGCCTGGCACGACATCTGGACCCGCCCGGTGTTCGACGACCGCACCCGCCGCCTGATCGTGCTGGCGATCACCTGCGCGACCGGCCGCTGGGACGAGTTCCGGCTGCACACGAGGGCCGGCCTGGCCCACGAGCTGTCGCCCACCGACCTGAAGGAGCTGCTGCAGCAGTCGGCGATCTACGCCGGCGTGCCGGCGGCCAACCACGGCTTCCACATCGGCGCCGAGCTGCTGCGCGAGCGCGACGCCGGCAACGCCCGCTGATCGAGCGGCGGCGACCGCGCCCGCCCCTGTACGAGTCCCCGCCCCGGAGCATCCATGACTTCCCACACCGCGAACCCTCCCGACCGGCTCGACGTCGCGATCGTCGGCGGCGGCATCGGTGGTCTCGTCACCGCCCTCTCGCTGCACGCGGCCGGTATCGACTGCACGGTCTTCGAGGCGGTCGACGAACTGCGCCCGCTGGGCGTGGGCATCAACCTGCTGCCCCACTCGGTGCGGGTGCTGGCCGGTCTCGGGCTGCAGCCGCTGCTGGCGCAGACCGCGATCGAGACCGCCGAGCTGGCCTACTTCAACAAGCACGGCCAGCCGATCTGGGCCGAGCCGCGCGGCCTGGCCGGCGGCTACGCGTTTCCGCAGTTCTCGATCCACCGCGGCGAGCTGCAGATGATCCTGCTGGAGGTCGTGCGCGAACGGCTCGGCCCCGACCGGATCCGCTGCTCGCACACGCTGGCCTCGCACCTCGACCACGGCGACTGGGTGACGCTGCGCTTCACCGACCGCGCCAGCGCCGCGCGACCCGCGGTGCACGCGCGCGCGGTGATCGCCGCCGACGGCATCCACTCGGTGGTGCGCCGCGCGTTCTTTCCCGAGGAGGGGCCGGCGCGCTTCTCGGGCCGCATGCTGTGGCGCGCCACCACCGAGGCTGCGCCCTTCCTCACCGGGCGCAGCATGATCCAGGCCGGCCACCAGAGCCAGAAGTTCGTCTGCTACCCGATCTCGCGCCGGCTGGCCGACCAGGGGCGGGCGCTGGTCAACTGGATCGCCGAGCTGACCGTGCCCGGCGCCACGCCGCCGCGCCAGGACTGGAGCCGCCGGGTCGACCCGTCGGTGTTCCGCGAGCCGTTCGCCGGCTGGCGCTTCCCGTGGCTCGACGTGCCGTCACTGATCGACGGCGCCGACGCGGTCTTCGAGTACCCGATGGTCGACCGCGACCCGCTGCCGCACTGGACCCGCGGCCGCGTCACGCTGCTGGGCGACGCGGCTCACCCGATGTACCCGATCGGCAGCAACGGCGCCTCGCAGGCGATCCTCGACGCCGAGTCGATCGCGCGGGCCCTGGCCGACACCGGCTTCGGCCACGCCACGCCCGACCCCACCGACGCGTTCGCCCGCTACGAGGCCGAGCGGCGCGAGGCCACCGGCCGGATCGTGCTGGCCAACCGCGGCAACGGCCCCGACCAGGTCATGCAGATCGCCGAAGAGCGGGCGCCGCAGGGCTTCGCGCACGTGCACGACGTGATCCCGCAGGCCGAGCTCGAGGCGATCTCGGCGCGCTACAAGCAGCTGGCCGGCTTCTCGCGCGAGCAGGTGAACCGTTGAGCGCCCCGATCGAGGCGGTGCTCTGGGACTTCGGCGGCGTGATCTCGTCGAGCCCGTTCGACGCCTTCGCGCGCTTCGAGGCGCAGCGCGGTCTGCCAGCCGGCTTCCTGCGGGCGGTCAATGCCCGCGACCCGCACGACAACGCCTGGGCCCGGCTCGAGCGCAGCGAGTTCGACCTGGCCGCGTTCGACCAGGCCTTCGCCCGCGAGAGCCAGGCGCTCGGCCACGAGGTGCGCGGCGCCGACGTGCTGCCGCTGCTGGCCGGCGAGATCCGCCCGGCGATGGTCGAGGCGCTGCGTCGGATCCGCGCGCGGCTGCGTACCGGCTGCATCACCAACAACTTCACCGCGATGAGCGCGAGCCCGATGGGCAGCCTGTACAAGGCCGAGATCATGGGGCTGTTCCACCACGTGATCGAGAGCGCGAAGGCCGGCGTGCGCAAGCCCGACCCGCGGATCTACACGATGATGACCGACGCGCTCGGCGTGGACCCGGCCCGCTGCGTCTACCTCGATGACCTGGGCATCAACCTCAAGCCCGCGCGCGACCTCGGCATGCGCACCATCAAGGTGGTGGAGCCCGGGCCGGCGCTGGCGCAGCTGCAGGACTGGGTGGGGTTCGAGCTGGCCTGAGCGGCGCCCGGTACGGCACGCCGGCAGCCGCGCGGCCGCCGGTCAGGCGAGCCCGAACACCCCGCCCAGCACCACCACCACCACGAGCGCGGCCAGCGGGGCGAGCACCGCCACCATCAGGATGTCGAGGTACGACTGCCGGTGGGTGAGCCCGCAGATCGCCAGCAGCGTGATGACCGCGCCGTTGTGCGGCAGCGTGTCGAGCCCGCCGGTGGCAATCGCGGTGACCCGGTGCAGCACCTCCGGCGCGATGCCGGCCACCCGCGCCATCTCGAGGTACTCGGCGCCCAGTGCCTGCAGCGCGATGCTCATCCCGCCCGAGGCCGATCCGGTGATGCCGGCCAGCACGTTGACCGAGATCGACAGCGAGACCAGCAGGTTGCCTGGCGCGATCCCGAGCACCGAGTCGCGCACCAGCGCGAAGCCCGGCAGCGAGGCGACCACCGCGCCGTAGCCCACCTGCGACGCGGTGTTGAAGATCGGCGCGAGCGAGGCCGTCGCACCGGCATCGAGCGTCTCGCGCAGCCCGGTGAGCTGCCGGCGGCCCAGCACCAGCAGCAGCACGATCGCGGCGGTCAGCGCCACGATCACCGACCAGACGCCGCGCACCGCGCCCAGCTCGGTGGCGCCGTACAGCGCCTGCGCGAGGTAGGTGGTGTCGAGCCGCGGCAGGACCGCCTCGGCCATCAGGTAGTTCAGCGCGACTACCAGCGCGATCGGGGCGGCCGCCAGCAGGGCCGAGGGCGGCGCGGCGGCCGCGGCGGCAGCGGTGCCCGCACCTGCACCCGTGCCCAGGTCGGGGCTCGTGGCCGCCGACGCCTCGTCGTGTCGGCCGTAGCCCTCGCCGCGGGCCGCCGCCTGCCGCACCCGCCACTCGAGCCACGACCAGCCGAGCGCGAGCATCACCGCCGCCCCCACCAGCCCCAGCAGCGGCGCGGCGAACGGCGTCGTGCCGAAGTACGGCATCGGGATCGCGTTCTGGATCGCGGGGGTGCCGGGCAGCGCGGTCATGGTGAACGTGAAGGCGCCCAGCGCGATGGTGGCGGGCAGCAGCCGCTTGGGCACCGCCGCCTGGCGGAACAGCTCGGCCGCGATCGGGTAGACCGCGAACGCGACCACGAACAGCGACACCCCGCCGTAGGTGAGCAGCGCGCAGGCCGCCACGATCGCGGTCACCGCCCGGCGGGCGCCCAGCCGGTCCACGATCGCGAGCGCGAGCGCACGCGCCGCGCCGCTCGCCTGCATCAGCGCGCCGAACACCGCGCCCAGCAGGAACAGCGGGAAGTACAGGATCACGAAGCCGCCGAGCGCCGGCATGAACACCTGGGTGTAGCTGCCCAGCAGCGGCGCGCCGCTGCCCAGCGCCGCCAGCAGCGCCGCCAGCGGCGCCAGCACCAGCACGCTGACGCCGCGGTAGGCCAGGCCGATCAGCAGGGCCAGCGACACGACGATGCTCGCGACGCTCAGCATGCGGGGCCTCGCTTCAGAGGTACGCGCTCAGGTCGAGGCTGGAGCGGCGACCGAGGTGTGCCGCCGGCCCGGCCAGCCAGTCGTCGGCCGCGCGAAAGCCCAGCCGGTGCAGCCGCTGCACGAAGGGCCAGCCGGCCTGCAGCTGGGTGGCCACGCCGAACCCGGCGAGCAGGTCGCCGCCGTCGATGCGGTGCAGCCGCAGCCCGGCCACCTGGTCGAACAGCCGCCCCGGCGAGCCCGCGGGAAGGACCGGGTCTTCCTCGAGCACCTGCTGGAGCAGGGCGATGGTGCGCAACTCGCGCACCAGGCTGGCGTTGAAGGTGATCTCGTTGACCCGATCGACGATGGCGGCCGCTGTGGTGGGGACCGCGTCGCGGCGCGACGGGTTGATCTGCACCAGCAGCAGGTCGTGGGCCGGGCTCTCGGTGATCAGCGGCAGCAGCGACGGATTGCCGAGATAGCCGCCGTCCCAGTACGCCTCGCCCTCGATGGTGACCGCCCGGAACAGCATCGGCAGGCACGCCGAGGCCATCACCACGTCGAGCGTGACCTCGGGCCGGCGGAACTCCCGCAGCCGGCCGGTGTGGACGTTGGTGGCCGACACGAACAGCCCGGGGCCGGCGGTGGCGCGCAGGCGGTCGAAGTCGACCACCGAGGCGACGATGTCGCGCAGCGGATTGACGTCGAGCGGGTTGAAGTGGGTGGGGCCGAGGAACCGGCCCATCCACTCGAGGGTCCAGCGCATCGGGGCGCCGACCCAGCCGCCGTCGGCGAACAGCGCGGAAGCGGCGGCGCTGCCCGACGCGGCGCGGGCCACCCGGCTCCAGAACTCGCGCAGCGCCTCGCGTGCGCCCTTGCGCCCGCCGGCCGCCAGGCCGTCGAGCAGCACCACCGCGTTCATCGCACCCGCGCTGGCGCCGCTGACCGCCTCGATCCCGATGCGCTCGTCGTCGAGCAGCCGGTCGAGCACGCCCCAGGTGAAGGCGCCGTGCGCACCCCCGCCCTGCAGCGCGAGGTCGAGCCGGTACCGCGACCCGCGCCGGGTCATGACGACCCCGGCATGGGGCAGCCGCGCACTCCCGGTCCGGCCATGGCAGGAGCCGCGGCCAGGAGCCGCAGGCGGGAGGCGGCGATGCACGCGCTGGGCAGGACGTTCAACGGCGTAGGCCGCCCGCGGGCAGCGAAGACGAGGACCCTTTCGAGCGTAGCAGGGATCGCGCCCGCCCTCGCCGACGCCCCGCCCGCGGCCGCATCGATCAGGCCGCCGTGCCCCCTAGCGACGGCATCTCGCCGGCCGCGAGGCGCCGTTCGATGTCGTCGAGCACGCGGGGCAGATCCGCCACGGTGTCGATCAGGTAGTGCGCGCCCGCCCGCAGCAGTACCTCGCCCGCGCGGTCGGCCGCGGCCCGCCGCTCGGTCGGATCGAGCGCCATCCATTCCGCGTACGACAGCCCCACCTCGTTGCCGGAAGCGGTGACCCCGACCGTCCAGGTGCCGGCCGACAGCCCTTCGGCGAGCCCGGGTGCGGTGTCGTCGACCTTCACCACTGCCGAGGGCGGATGCACGCCGAGGTCGGCCATGGTCCGGTAAATGCCCAGCGGCCCCGGCCGGCCCTCCGGCAGGTCGCCCGAGCAGACCAGGTTGTCGGGCGCATACCCGGCAGCCGCGGCGCGCGGCAGGATCGGCGCCATGATCTCGCGCGTGTAGCCGGTGGTGGAGCCGATCTTCAGGCCGCGCAGGCGAAGCTCGGCAACCAGTTCGGCGGCGCCCGGGACCAGGTCGGCGAAGTCAGCCGCCACCGCGACGTTCAGCGGCACGAACACCGCGTAGACCCGGTCGACGTCGGCCTCGCCGGGCGGGTGCCCGTGGCGCTCGCGCCAGGCCTGAGCAATCCGCGGCACGGCCATCAGCGCGGCGATGTGGTCACGCTTGGGGCTGCCCATCGGCCCCCGCGCCTCGGCCACCTTGATCGGCACGCCGAACTCGGCGAATGCCTTCACGAACACGCCCATCGGCGCACGCGACCCGAAGTCGATCATCGTGCCCGCCCAGTCGAACACCACTGCCTTGAGTCGCTTCATCCCCTCCTCCCTCCTTCTGTCTGTTCAACGGTCTGATCAGGCCAGCTCGGCGATCACCGACTCGCCGATCGCGAAGGCAGTGGACGCGCCGGTGCCGCTGGTGACGATCACCACCCGCTCCCGGTCACCCGGGCGATCCACCAGCATCAGCCGGTCGGGCGAGAACGCGTAGGTGCCGATCCAGCGCTCGGTGACCCGGCCCTCGCCCAGCGCGAGCACCCGCCCGAGCTCGCGCAGGATCAGCGCCTCGACGTCGCTGCGGCCGAACGGGCCCGGCGTGGCGCCCTCGTGATGACTGTCGCCCACCACCAGGCTCCCGTCGCCCGACTGCACCGCGATCAGGTGCACGCCGTGCACCAGCATCTCGGGCTCCTCGCGCTCGATGCAGCCGCGCAAGGCGGCTGCCGGCGCCAGCTCGCGATAGCCGGCATATCGCACCAGGCCGAGATCCGACATCACCGCAGCGCCCAGGGTCGGGGCGCCTGCCGGCTCGAGCCGCAGCATCTGGAGCGCGCAGCGCGAGAGGGCATAGGGCGCGATCCGGGCCGCGTAGAGCGACAGGAAGTCATCGCCCGGGCAGGCCACCACGGCGCCGGCGGTGAACCGTCCGGCCGTCGTCTCCACCGCCGGCAGCGCCACCCCGACCACCTGCACGCCACGCAGGAAGCGCACCCCGTGCACGCGCTCCAGCCAGCGGGCCAGCCGAGGGATCGCATCGCGCGATTCGACGCGGATCTCGTGAGGGCTCCACAGCACCGCGCGCAGGGCCTCGGCGCGCAGCGCGGGCATCCGGTCGCGGGCCTCGGCCGGGGTCAGCAGGCGGCAGTCGGCGCCCATCTCGGTGTCGACGAAGGCCTCGAGCACCGCCGCCGCCTCGGCGCGGCGGCCCGCCACCATCAGCCCGCGCTGCACCACCTCGATGCCGGCCTGCGGCGCCAGCTCGAGCCAGGTGTCGCGGCTGCGGCGCGCCCGCTCCCAGCACTCGCCGCGCTGCTGCCCGGTGACGGTCACGAAGCCGAAGTTGCGCACCGACGCGCCGTTGGCCTGTGCGTCACGGTCGATCACCAGCACCCGCAGCCCCCGGCGTGTTGCAGCCAGCGCATGGGCCAGCCCGACGATGCCGGCGCCCACGACGATCAGGTCGGTGTGTCGATCCATCGCGACTCCAGCGAGAAAGCGCCGATGGAACACCGGAGCCGGCTACGGCATTGTGACGGGCGCACCCCGGGCGCGGCGCAACGCTGCGGGGTGCGGTAAGGTTTCACCATGGAGCACCTGACCCCCCGTCAAGCCTACGACTTCCTGCTCGCGCACCCCGACTCGCTGTTCGTCGACTGCCGCAGCGAGGCCGAGTACTTCCTGGTCGGTCATCCGCTGGTGGAACGACCCGGCCATGAGCCCTGGCGCCCGCACCATGTCTGCTGGGCCGATGAACTGAAACTGGAAGTAAACACTGACTTCGTGGCCGACATCGAACGGCTGTCCCGCGACCGCAGCCGTCCGGTGGTGATCATCTGCCGCTCGGGGCGTCGCTCGGTGTCGGCAGGCGTGGCGCTCGAGGCAGCCGGCTACGAGCGGGTGTTCAACGTGCTGGAGGGTTTCGAGGGACCGCTGGACGATCGGTTCCGCCGCGGCACCACCAGCGGCTGGCGGCTTGCCGGGCTGCCCTGGGAGCAGATGTAGGCAGGCTGCCGAGCCGGCTCGGGGTTCAGTGCAGTACCAGGGGCTGCTGCATCAGGCCCTGGAAGTTGCTGAGGAAATCGTCCACCTCCTCGATCGAGGGCTCGGTGGCGATCAGCTGTGTGACGTCGGAGCGGAACTTCTCGGCCAGCACGCCCCCCAGGAAGATCTCGCGCTTGGCGGTCTTGTCCATGATCTCGTAGCCGCCGGCGAACGGCTCCCCGATCGCGGACTTGAACTCCACGACGCAGTAGTTGGGACTGTTGTAGATCATGTTCATCGCGAACCTCGCTGGAGACGACGCAGTGTTCAGGGAGGTCAGTTCCATCAGTAGCACCCGCCGATGATCGTGCTGCGGTAACCGACAGGCGTCGCGGCCGATCCGCCGGGCCGTGGCCCGGTGGCCACTGCGGCCCGGTCGGCCGCTCATCCTGCCCAGACCGCCGCCCGCAGGCGCTGTTCGACCATTTGGAGGTCGACCGGCGCCGATGCAAGTACCTCCAGTCGGCTGTCGGCCCGCCAGGCGGTTTCCTGCCAGCCCGACCCGCCCTCGGCCCATTGCCAGCCATACCAGGCCCGGGCGGTCCGGAACACGCCCTTGGCCCGCAGCAAGCCGCCGGCTTGCAGGACACCGGCCGGCCCCGCGAGTGCCTGCAGCACTGCCTCGAGCCGCGCCCGGTCGAAGCTCACCGCGGCCGGCCAGCTCCAGGATGAGTCGTGGACTCCGGCACTTCCTTTCGGCGCCCGCATCGACCGGGGACGAAAAGCGGTCGGTGCAGCGTCGGCCAGCGCGGCCAGCACCTGCCCGAGGGGCACGGTGCCGCCCGGGGCGGCCAGCACCGGACGCGGCCACGGCGGCAGCGCCGCCAGCCGCCGCGCGAGCGCCGACCCGGTGGAATCGCCGCTCGCCCCCGCCCGGTTCAGCACCAGCAGCCGGGCCAGGGCAATCTGATCGAGTGCGGCCTCGTGGCCGGGCCGCGACCGGTCGTCGAACGGCGCCGCCCGGCCGGCATCGACCACCGCGACCACCGGCAGCACCGCCAGATGCGCGGCCAGCGACGGCTCGCGCAGCGCGTCGACCAGGGCCGCCGGGTGGCCCAGCCCGGTGGCTTCGATGAACAGCCGGTCCCAGGGACCGCGGCGCAGCAGCCGGGCGAGCGTGGCACCGAAGACCGTCCGCGCGGCGCAGCAGGCGCAGCCGCCGGCCACCTGCAACACCTCGACCGCGCCCGGCCCTTCGTGGTCGCGCGCCAGCAGCGCTGCGTCGATGCCCAGCCGCCCGAACTCGTTGACCACCACCGCCCAGCGCTCGCCGGCGGGGCGCTGCGCCAGCCACCCCGACAGAAGCGTGGTCTTGCCGGCGCCCAGGAAGCCGGTGACCAGCAAGGTGGGAACCGGCGGAGCCATCGGGTCAGCGACGCCAGAATGCCGGGGTGAACAGCACGAAGAGCGTCAGCAGCTCGAGCCGGCCAGCCAGCATCGTGACCGTGCAGACCCAGGTCTGGAAGTCGTTCAGCGCGCGGAAATTTTCGGCCGGTCCCAGCATGCCCAGTGCGGGCCCCACGTTGTTCAGGCACGACAACGCGCCGCTGAACGCGGAGACGAAGTCCAGGCCGGAGCCCACCAGCAGCAGCGTGGCCAGCACCAGGGTGGCGCCGTACAGCAGCATGAAGCCGAGCACGGCCAGGATCAGTGGGGGGCTCACGATCTGCCGCCCCAGCAGCAGCGGCTGCACTGCCCGCGGATGGCTCATGCGCAGCAGCTCGCGCCCCGCCTGCCGGACCAGGATCAGCGTGCGGATCATCTTGATCCCGCCGCCGGTGGAACCGGACGACGAGCACAGCGACCCCAGCATCAGCAGCGTCAACGATGCCAGCATCGGCCACTGGGCGTAGTCGGCTCCGGTATAGCCGGTGGCGGTCGCCATCGAGACGGTCTGGAACGCTGCCGCCCGCAGCGCCGGCAGCGGCTCGTCGTAGGCGCCGGTCCACCACAGGTAGGCCCACAGCCCCGCCACCGCGCCGCCGATCGAGATCCAGACCCAGCGGGCCTCGGGATCGCGCGCGTAGGGCGCCGCCGAACGCTCCCGCAGCGCCAGGAAGTGGGTCGCGAAATTCAGCACCGCCAGCATCATGAAGCCGATCAGCACCAGCTCGACCGCCGGCGAGTCGAACGCGGCGATGCTGCCGTCGCGGGTGGAGAAGCCGCCCAGCGACAGCGCCGAGAAACCGTGGCAGACCGCCTCGAACCAGCTCATGCCGGCCACCTTCAGCGCCAGGATGCACAAGCCGGTCAGGGCCACGTAGATCAGCCACAGATATTTCGCGGTCTGGGTGATCCTGGGCGTGAGCTTGTTCTCCTTCATGGGGCCGGGCGTCTCGGCCTTGAACAGCTGCATGCCGCCCACGCCCAGCAGCGGCAGGATCGCCACCGCCAGCACGATCAGACCCAGCCCGCCGAACCACTGCAGCGCGTGGCGCCAGACGTTCAGCGACTGCGGCAGCGTATCGAGCCCCACCAGCACCGTCCCGCCAGTGGTGGTGAGCGCCGACATGGTCTCGAAGAACGCGTCGGTGAACGACAGACCGTCGATCTCGAGCAGCAGCGGCACGGTGGCCGCACCCGCCATCAGCAGCCAGCCCAGCACCACCAGCAGGCAGCCGTCGCGCGCCTGCAGCTCGCGCCGGTAGCGCCGGGTGGGCAGCCACAGCGCGAGCCCGGCGCCGCCGGTGGCCAGCGCCGCCTCGACGAAGCTGACAGTGGTGCCGTCGCGCGCGGCGACCGACCAGCCAATGGGCAGCCCGTAGGTGGCGGCCATCACCATCAGCAGGCCGCCCAGCACGTGGGTGATGGCGAGCAGGCGTCGCACCCGGGGCCCCCTAGCGCACGTCGGCCGGCCGCCCGGCCGGGCCGTGGCACGGCCGATACCCGGCCGACCTCGGGCGCGGGCCGAGCGCGCGGCTCGGCGGATGGGGTCGGTTGGATGGAGCGGACATTGGCATACACTGCGGCCGCGGCCGCGGGGAACGGGCCGCCGGCGGCGGGCAAAGGCGCGATGCTAGCCCGGATTCCCGTCGGCAGGACCGCGCCCGGGCCGTGTCGGGCATAGTATGCTTCCAGCAACAGACCGTCCGCGCGGGCACCGTCCTGCGCACTCCCGAATGACGGCCCGCAGTGAAGCCCCGTCCGGGAGGCGGGGTTCGGAGAGGAGCAGAGCGTGCGGCCCACTGACATCCGTCAGCCCGACTACTTCCACAAGGTCGTCGATTGCCAGTGGGCCTGTCCGGCCCACACCCCGGTTCCCGAGTACATCCGCCTGATCGCCGCCGGCCGTCACGCCGATGCGTACATGGTCAACTGGCAGTCCAACGTCTTCCCGGGGATCCTCGGCCGCACCTGCGACCGCCCGTGCGAGCCGGCCTGCCGCCGCGGCCGCGTCGAGGACGAAAACCTGCCCTCGCCCGAGCCGGTGGCGATCTGCCGGCTCAAGCGGGTGGCCGCCGACCTCAAGGGCGACGTGAGCGCCCTGATGCCGCCGCCGGCGCAGGCGTCCAACGGCCGCCGGCTGGCGTGCATCGGCGCCGGCCCGGCCTCGATGACCGTCGCGCGCGACCTCGCACCGCTCGGCTACGACATCACGGTGTTCGACCAGGAGCCGAAGATGGGCGGCTTCATCCGCTCGCAGATCCCGCGCTTCCGGCTGCCGGAGTCGGTGATCGACGAGGAGATGGGCTGGGTCACGCGGCTCGGCGACGTGAAGTTCGTGCACCGCCGCATCGACTCGCTCCAGGCGCTGCTCGGCGAGGGCTTCGATGCGGTGTTCGTGGGCTCGGGCGCGCCCCGCGGCCGCGACCTCGACGTGCCGGGCCGCGCCGAGGCCGCGGCGAACATCCACATCGGCATCGACTGGCTGAGCTCGGTGTCCTTCGGCCACGTGAGCGCGATCGGCAGGCGGGTCATCGTGCTGGGCGGCGGCAACACCGCGATGGACTGCTGCCGCTCGGCGAGGCGCCTGGGCGGCGAGGACGTCAAGGTGATCGTGCGCTCGCCGTTCGAGGAGATGAAGGCCTCGCCCTGGGAGAAGGAGGACGCGATGCACGAAGGCATCCCGATCCTCGACTGCCTGGTGCCCAAGGCGGTCGAGCACGTCGAGGGCCGCCTCGTGGCGATGACCTTCGAGAAGGTCCAGGCGGTGTGGTCCACCGACGCGAACGGGCAGCGCAAGCGCTCGCTGGTGCCCACCGGCGAGCCCGAGCATCGCTTCGAGTGCGACGACGTGCTGGTCGCCATCGGCCAGGAGAACGCGTTCCCCTGGATCGAGCGCGACATCGGCCTGGCATTCGACCGCTGGGGGCTGCCGAAGCTCGATGAGAAGACGCTGCAGTCGACCATCCCGAACGTGTTCTTCGGCGGCGATGCAGCGCTCGGACCCAAGAACATCATCTGGGCAGTGGCGCACGGCCACGACGCCGCGATCTCGATCCACCGCCACCTCGAGGGCGAGGACGTCGCGCAGCGGCCCGCGCCCGGCGTCACGCTGGCTTCGCAGAAGATGGGCATCCACGAGTGGGCCTACGACAACGACGTGGCCAACGACATGCGCCACAAGGTGCCGTGGGCCGAGGCCGAACGGGCGCTGCGCAGCATCAAGGTCGAGGTGGAGCTCGGCTTCGACCCGGCCACCGCCTACAAGGAGACGCAGCGCTGCCTGAACTGCGACGTCCAGACGGTGTTCTCGGCGCCCAGCTGCATCGAGTGCGATGCCTGCGTCGACATCTGCCCGATGGACTGCATCACGTTCACCCCGAACGGCGAGGAGGCCGACCTGCGCGGGCGCCTGAACGCGCCGGCCACCAACCTCGAGCAGGCGCTGTACGTGTCGGACGCGCTGAAGATGACCGGGCGCGTGATGGTCAAGGACGAGGACGTCTGCCTGCACTGCGGCCTGTGCGCCGAGCGTTGCCCCACCGGCGCGTGGGACATGCAGAAGTTCCTGCTGGAGATGACCCACGCCGGCGAGACGCCGGAGCGGGCGGGTGCGGGCGTGAACCGCGCACCCTACCGGGCCCCGGGCGCGCCCGGCCGGCCCGCGGTGTCGGCCGGCGGCGGCGGTGGCAGGGTGCTCGCCGCGCCCATCCAGCGGAGGGACGCATGAACGCACCCCTGAACCCCGAGCAGGCCCGCCCGGCCGTCACCGTCCGGCCGCTCGCGGCGGTCAACGACTTCGTCGTGAAGTTCGCCAACGTCAACGGCTCGGGCTCGGCCTCGGCCAACGAACTGTTCGCGCGTGCGATCCTGCGCATGGGCGTGCCGGTGAGCCCGCGCAACATCTTTCCGTCGAACATCCAGGGGCTGCCCACCTGGTACGAGGTGCGGGTCTCCGAGAAGGGCTGGCTCGGCCGGCGCGGCGGCGTCGACATGATGGTCGCGATGAACCCGCAGACCTGGGACCGCGACGTCAAGGAGATCGAGCCCGGCGGCTACCTGTTCTTCGACGCCACCAAGTTCCTGCCGAAGGAGAAGTTCCGCGACGACGTGATCGCGATCGGCATGCCGCTCACCGAGATCTGCAACGCCACCTACGCCGAGTCGCGCGAGCGGCAGCTGATGAAGAACATCGTCTGCCTGGGCGCGCTGTCGGTGCTGCTCGGCATCGAGGCCGAGGCGATCGAGAAGCTCTTCTCCGAACAGTACAAGGGCAAGGAGCGGCTGCTCGACTCCAACGTGCGCGCGCTGCACCTCGGGCGCGACTACGCGGCGCAGTGCCTCGACCCGATCGGCCTGCGCGTCGAGCGCCGCGACGCGGTCGGCGACCGCATCTTCATGGAAGGCAACGCGGCGGCGGCGCTCGGCGCGGTCTACGGCGGCGCGAGCGTCTGCGCCTGGTACCCGATCACGCCGAGCTCCTCGGTCGCCGAGGCGTTCACCTCGTGGTGCCGCCGGTTCCGCGTCGACCCGGCCACCGGCCGCCAGCGGGTGGCGATCGTGCAGGCCGAGGACGAGCTCGCCTCGATCGGCATGGTGGTGGGCGC
>Ga0169931_10007206_pt1 | contig 16550 bp, 13 predicted proteins | sample Kivu_15m_20L_FD_129675 | JGI IMG/M metagenome (GOLD analysis project Ga0169931, IMG submission 129675) | Freshwater microbial communities from Lake Kivu, Western Province, Rwanda to study Microbial Dark Matter (Phase II) - Kivu_15m_20L... | ecosystem: Environmental > Aquatic > Freshwater > Lake...
AGTAAATGTAATGGAAGCATTATTTTTATTAAAAAAAATAACTTAAGTAGAAAAGAATCGACTCATGTCAGTTACTGAGTTGAGTATTACGCAAATAAATGAGTGGTTTCAAAACAAAAGGAAACGAAATTCCGAGAAGAAGGAAAGTAGGAACTTATCAACACAAACAATCATTCAATCAACACTTACTGGGGTAAGACATTATATGATTCATAATAACAAACAATTATTTTCACCATCGTTGAGTTGTACTGATGACGAGAGAAGCCTGTTGTTTGTTTTGTGTTTATCCTGGTCGGCAAAAGATGAAATTCGTAGTCGTTCAAGACTCATTTCCCCATTCGGGATCATTACTAAATCTGTGACTGTTTTGTAAAAATATTGCAGAGTTTATAGAACTCCATTGAGGTGAAGGAGCTGAGTAAAGTGATTTTCTCGAATTCATCACTGGAGGGAGTTGCCATAGATCACCTGAAAAAATAACGATAATACCTCCAAACATTTTACCCCGTTTGTTTTTTTAATATTCTCACATTACTATCAATCTTAGCCAGTGTTTTAACATCTAAAAACGATATCTCATCAATAACTTATCAACACAAACAATCATTCAGAAATTATATTCCAGTATCAACAATCGCCATTTTATGACTCGTTTTCGAAAGAAAACGCGCGTATTATTTTCTGACATCAAGTTAATCTATTGGAAGCGTCATTTCTATTACACGACAAACCATCAACTAAAGTCGAAAAGAATCGGTATGTATGTAGGTACATAAGCGGTAGCTACATGTACGGCCTACACAGTACGTTCTTTTTGATTCGTTGACTACTACTGTGAGTATGTACAACCGTTGACAGGTTGAAAGCTCTCTCGAAAATCTATAAATCATTTTTTCTGCTACATAATCCATCATCATACGAGCGTGTCTGTCGTACTTTTAATTTACTTGCTCTTCTATCATCAGTTAGCTATCAATAATATATCAGTGCCGACAAAGAGCGACTAGTAATATGAGTGAGGAGGACGTGTACGAAGCATTCGATTCGGTCGAAACCAACTATATTTCTCTCATTCAACAATATTTGTCCCTTTTTCTTGTGGAGAATGCTACATTCCTGGCTGAACGTATGGTAGCTTATCGCCCTTCCATGCAAGCAGTCTACTTACTGGGAATATGTTATTATAGAAGTGGTAGTCCTCAACGTACTCGTAGCATTTTATTGCATGAGTCCAAAGAAGCCTTTGCTTTTATTTCCAATCCATCATCTACAACCAGTGTGAACAAAATCGACGACAAAAGTAATAATAATAATCATCGTCATCTTGAATCAACTCAACAGGAGGTCTTATGTAATTCAATACTTTATCATCTAGCTACATGCTGCTACGACTTAGGATTTTTCATTGAGGCGGAAGATCATCTTTTGAGAGGTTGTATGCAAAGATTTGCAGCTGTGCAAGTACAAAAATATGTAGGGAATTATACCTCGAAAAATCGTTCTTCAGATATGGACGAATGGATGGTCCAGGCTTATCCTAGTCCTATTCCTAATGGTTCAGCTGGGTTGCATTTATTAGGGAAAATATCTTTGAAAAGAGGAAGGTTTAAAAGAGCAGAGCGATACTTCCGCATGTCACTCAAGGTATACAAAATATTATGAGAATTATTTTTTCGAAACGCATGAACTTCCCATCTTGGACGCTAATAGTTTTCTTACACTACCATTTACAGTTGGATCCTCTGCTATGGACAAGCTACCAAGCGCTTTGTGATATGGGAGCGGTATCATCAGATATCGATGATCCTATCAAAGTATTCGGCATTGTCCCATCGAAATGTATGCCTCATCCTCCGTCGACTCAAAAGGATGACTTTATGGCGATGATGGACTCAGATATTCCGACGATCCAGGAAGAGGGTGTAGAAGATGAAGATAGCCATGCTCAACGAAACAACTCTACTGTAATGACACCAGCAGACGTTTTTTCACGTAATCAAGTGAAATGGCATATGACAACAGACACATATCCACGGGGTCAATATGGATTGAAAGACGATTCCTTGAATACAAAAACTGCACCATTCGCTACTCCGGTGACACCATCCACAGTTTCATTTGACCCTGATGCGCTCAAGCAAGTATTTGGTGTTAAGAAGGAAGATCATGAGTCCGGCAAAGACCGTACAACCGGTGGCCGCACCTCCTTACCTTCTGCAACTTTGTTTCACACAAGCTCACGAAGTGCATCGAATGATGCAAGAGGAGTAAGGCGATCATCCGGTATGGGATCAAAACCAGCTAATACTTCAATAGGCTATCCAACCTCCTCGGTAATGCTCAATACACCTGGTCTTACACCTATTCCTAAGTCAGAGAACCGTATGAGTCTTGATCCCGCACAACAACAACAACAACAAGGGCTGCAATATCATCCCTTAACCGCTGCTAATTCAACCATGGACTCCTTTACTATTGGAAATACGAGTCATATCGCTACCTTAGACTTTGACATTTTATCTAAAGCAAAAGCCATCGCACAGAGAATGTACTACCTACCATCCCCTGAAACTACTCCTCCTCATGCAATTACGGCAGCTCCGCCATCATCGATGAAATTACTTAGAGGCAAAAGGAGTCAGTTACGATGTCATGATCTTGAAAAGGACCGCATAATTGATGATCCGGGCTTGTCCAAGTCCGATAAAGGTATCACCGTACAAACACAAAACAAATCGGCTAATAAGTCGTTGGCTAAGAAAACTAGTGCTATAGGGGAGCGTGTTATTAATCGATACTCACTTGAAGCCCCAACAGGTGTAAGTCCGCTTCCCTCGAAGGAGATCCCATTTAAGAACAATCCACTTAGTGAACTGCAAGCAAATGCATTGAAACACCCAGGTGATGATGTTGATGAGAATGATACTGGAATTCAGCAAATTCTTGAGTTGCTTTGTGTGCTAGGTACAGCACAACGATATCTCTCTCTTTATCAATGCCAAGAGACACTTCAAACTTTCATGACCTTACCTGAGTCTCAATATAATACTGGATGGGTATTACACCAAGTTGGTCGCGCCTATTTTGAGCTTGCCGACTATCATAATGCACAGAAAGCTTTGGAATCAATGGAAAAATCTGAGCCTCATCGGTAAGTCAATGATGAATGTTATTTCCGGGGAAGTTCAGGCTATAACTCAACTAATGTAGACAAATTGATTTCATGATTTCTCTGTTAATGAGCTAGGATTCAAGGTCTCGAAATTCTTTCTACGACTCTTTGGCATCTGAAAAAGGATGTGGCACTATCTGTTCTTGCTCAGCGTGCAATTGAACTAGACAGACGATCGCCAGAGGCTTGGTGTATCGTAGGAAATTGCTTCTCATTACAAAAAGAGCATGAAAATGCTCTGATTTGTTTCAAGCGATCGCTACAACTGAACAACGAATTCACCTACTCTCATACGCTTTTAGGTCATGAATATGCAGCTACCGACGACTTTGAAAAGGCGATTTCTTGTTTCCGTAACGCAATACGCATTGATGATCGACATTACAATGCATGGTATGGGCTCGGTGCCATCTACTTTCGACAGGAAAAATACGACTTGGCCGAAAGGCATTTTGAGAAAGCTCTGAGTATAAATCCAAACAGTTCTGTACTTCATTGTAACTTGGGAATGGCGCAATTTGCTCGTGGTAAACCATTACTTGCATTAGAGACACTAACAAACGCTTTCCGATTAGACCCTCGAAATCCTCAGGCCCGTTTTCAAAGGGCGACCATTTTTATGTGTATGGACAAAGCACAGGAAGCACTAGAGGAACTCGAAAAGGTACGAGATGCGGCTCCGAAAGAACCGTCCGTGCATTTCGCCATGGGAAAGGTCTATAAGAGATTGGGTCGTCCAGAAAAAGCCATGCGATGCTTTTTAACCGCTCTTGATCTAGATCCCAAAGATAATAAATTGATTTGTGCAGCCATGGAGCGTTTGAATGAACCTGATGTCGAGGAAGATATTGCGACTTTTTAACTTCAGAGCGCACGAAGTGATAGCAAATGAATTAATATTATCTCTTCACTTAATATTTATTCCAACGTGAAGATGTGATGTTTTAGATAATATCACAAGCGAGCCCATTTTCGTCATCAGTATCCTTGCAAACTAGTGAGGCTAGTATACCATCTTCTTCTGAAACAGACTCTGTAAAAGAAAGCCATTGGCCTCTCAACTGATCCTCATCTTTAGCTAGAAGTCTTCCTACATTATCAAAAAGCAATGGTCCTTCGCAGTTTAACCAATATCCCTGTTTAATTTCAGATTCTAATTGACGTGATTCCCAACAACTTGCACCAACAAAAAATAAATAATCCTCTATAAACAAGAATGAGGGAAGGTTTTTAATTGTGACTGATGGGTTTATCGATGAATTCCGTAATGAAGACAAACCTTTTTTGGATTTTTGATCTATTACAGATTTAGAAGCTTTCATAATATCTGCCCCATAATATATTTTTTCTTCCCCATTTCCTAGGCATAATAAACTTCCATCAGTAAAAGAATCTTGTTGCTTTTCTATAGCATCATCTAATTTTCCTTTATCCAGTCGAATCATTTGTAAACTGAAATTTAATGGTCCACCCTCAAGAACGGGACTTTGACCAAAAGCTTTCTGAACAAGTCGAGGTAAACTATCACTGCGTATAGTTTCCGAAAGAGTTCTTTTTCTTTTCGAGGTACTAGTGCTGGTTGTGGTACCCGATGAAGTAAAGGATGGCCGATTGATAATAATACCATAGGTGCCACCATCTAAGACTTTGGATGATTCAGTATGTTCTAATACCATGATGACCGTTTGTTCAAAGTATCCCGCAAGCAGCGGATGAGCAATTAGAAATGTCCCAGGACGGATTCCTTCGGTAACTTTGGTGACGAGAGGTGGAGAATCTATTTTCAAACCTAAACGAGGACCATGTTCTGCAGAAGCTGTTACAGTATCCATATATTTCGGGATTCCTAGTTTCTCTGCCCATTGTAATTTTTTGCTCAGCTGACGAAGACCAAGGAAAGCCGCATTTTTTCGTTCCACGAAAGAAAAGTCTCGCGAAACAGGCATTTCTTCTTCCTTTTCATGAGAACTATGTACTGAATCACGAAATTCCCTTCGTATGACCTGATGTAGCCGATCCATTACATTATCACTCGTTTTCAAGGAGGCTAGTATTTGACTTGGAAAATTCATTTGTTTATCGTCACCTATTATTTCTGTCAGTAGAGATCTGTAAAGAAAAGGCCCATTATTACTTGCTAGATTCTCGGATTCCAGACTATCATCCTCCCCCGACCGATGGAGAAGAGAACATAGTATTGCTCCTTTGGATGAATGCTCAGTGAAAGGCTTGGATGCTCGAATAAGACTACGATACAAGGTGCGAATGACGAGCTTTGCGTTGGAATCGATCATAGCTGAATATAGCGTCAATCACAACAACTCATTCAATACATACAGTGATCCTCTTTTGCTTCATAAACTCGTTTCAAAAGTGTTACGTTATTGGTGTCCGTCTCTCTTGGGTTGTTTAAGTATTGGGCTTGTTGGGGGCACTGGTTTGTACGTAGGACGTACGTACAAGTATTATCAGGTTTTGCGGTTTTGCAGGTCGTGCTTCATTTGCTTTATGTACAGTGGTTAGTGTACTACTGTACTGTACGTACAGTAGTGTGTATGTCGTTGGCACGTTGGCACCAATTTTTCCTACGTGAAGAGATTGACACGTATGCAATCGCAATCTCATCAGCAGCAGCAGGAGCAGCAGCACGATGTTCGCCTATGTGCTGCCGGGTTGTCAACTATTGCAACCCTTTCATAGCTCCACTTGTGTAAAGATTAGAAAGGGCATCATTTTATCTCAACAAAGTACGCCTAGAAGATGCAGAAGCTTTTAGTTTCATTAATTGTTCAGTTAATCGTGGCGCTATTTGGTAGTGTAAGCTCATACGTCACACCTAGTAAGTTCTACCAACAGATTTGAATGAATTGATTGTACCTCAGACGATGATTTAAATACCTTAAATTACTTCTTTCATAGAATCAAACATCAACAGTCGTCCAAAATCTCGATCAATGGACTTCAAGAATGTTGTCACAACTGCATTTACTGCTGCAACAATCGCTTCGAACGCCTTTACTCCCATCCCCGCACAAGCTACAGATTCTTATACAAAATTACCATATCCCCAATTCGGAACAAGTACGATTATTTCGGAAAAGGTAGTCCGGGAAGGTTTGTATAGAGATTATGAGGTAGATCTTGTACAGCAATATGATGATCCTCGTTCGACATTCAAGGAGGCCAAGGAAACGAAATCGAACAAGGGTATGTAAATAATGCAAATGGTATCATCTATGATCTTGACCGAAAAAAACTACATTTGATTCAATACCACTTGCTATTATAGGAAAGTATACTGCACTTCTTGGAGTTCTTGTTGTAGGATCCTTCATTATTCCCATGGCTCAATATTTTTGGTATGTCAAAGATGATGACTCATCGGATAAATTTTTTGCTCAAAAAGTTGCTACACCAGAACCACCACCCAAAAAGAAGAGTGGATTCTTTGGCAAGAAGTAAATTATAACAGCATAATTCGTGTAAGGCAAAAACATAAATTGTAGAACGAAGAAAAAATATAGTCAGCATATTTTATACAAGAAACACAAATAGATTTACTCAATATATATCTGTTATGATGCAAATCGTCGATCAAGTATCGTATGAATGGTTTCGTTTTATGCATAGCGTAGGGTCAGAGAGAGAGAGAGGCCGAGCCTCCACTGTGTTTCGATTGTATTTTTGTAAATCATAACTGTGCTTACTTTAGCTTCAATCTAAATCGCACTTGTTCAGGATGAGACGAGGATAAGAAAGCAGATGTCATGATACATTCGAGCCGCTTCATATTGTTCAACACTCTGATATGAATCGAAGTGGACACTATGAATCGTAGCGGGTACTATGAATCACAATCGACATTGTATCGCACTTGGATACCAAATTTTACACTGTTATAATCAAACACCAACGGGAGTGTCTGTGGATGGTATCAATATATATATATATATATCGCAACGACTCATACTGTTTGACGATTGCAGTCCAAAAGAAACGTTCTAGTTGGCCACATCGTCATTATCCATACGCACGTGTTCATATGTCCAAGTCGCAGAAAATAGTCTCCAAGGGACGAAAACCACAGAGAATACTCACTAACAGGGTACCACCTCAATCGGAGGGAGAAGCAACGTGAAACTTACTCCAATGCATTATTCTATGTAGGACAGTAATGCAGTCGCCACGATGTCCATATTGCCCATCGCTTTGGACCTTTTCGCGAGGAGTACTTGTCTTACTGTAGTAGTTCGTTTTAAATATTGACAAACTTGACAACAGCAACAACATATCATCATGAAAAGAAATCTGAGTTTCGTTAGTAAAAGCCGCTTAATAACGGTCGTGGACCAACCTCCTTGCGAAAAGCCCGTAACGCGTAACGTACCAACATCAAATTTTGCTGCATCATCATCGATCATCATTATTGTATCAGCTCAATGCCGCCGACGAATCTACGACTTGTTCAGCGGTTCACATCAACAGCAAAAACGATATTTGCTCTGATAGGTGTGGGTACAACTGCTAGATTGATTTATGAATGGAGAACAAATAAAGCATTGGAAACTAGCGCGAGTCCTACTAATGGATCATCACAAAAACGACGAGTATTATGTATACCTTTTCATCGAATGAAGATTGTAGAACACAAGAAAACAAATGCACTGTTTGATAGCCTTCAATCGTTGACTTCACTTCAAAGCTCAGATGGGATACAAGAAATCAGTCTCGGTGATTTAATCCATACTATACACGAAGCAGCAACGGACCCAGAAATTGTTGCACTGTATGGGACATTAGGTCAAGGATTTAAATTCAAATGTGGTGGATATGCACATATTGAGGAAATACGTGACGCTATACGAGTTTTTAATGAAAGTCATCGTATTCATGACGATAAGAGGCTGTATACATCACGATCCCAAAAGTATAGTTTTGTCTTTGCCGATACTATGGATAATCCCATCGACCCGGGTAATAAAGAGTATTTTCTAGCGAGCGCTTTTTCATACATAATCCTTCAACCAAGAGGTATTTTAAGTTTATTTGGTATTACGACTACGACTCCTTTTTTGAGAGGTTTCTTAGATAAATATGGAATCAAGGTACAGTAATTTAAAGAGAGATAGATTTAAATTTGATGAACCTGTCTAAATCTTTGTACCAATTTATATGCCAGGTTCATGTATTCAAATATGGGAAATATAAAAGTAAGTCAAGATAATGTGTTTCGTAAAAAGAAATCGGCGGATTATTACCCTAAAAACTGTCGTTGGTAAATTCTCCATGTATAGATGCCCCGAATATGATTACTGAACACGAATTTACGAAAGAACATTATGAAAACTCTATGTCGCTATTAAAGTCAATGAATCAAACAATCTGCTTTGGTATAGCCTCGTCGCGTAATCTTGATTCTTTTTCTCCAGCAACTTGGCAATTACTTCGAGATTATGGTTCAATAACAGCTTTGAATGCAAAGGAAATCGGTTTGGTGGATATTTTATCCAATGTAGATCCGTTAGATGATTTAATACGAATGAATCGATCATCTGACAACAAATATCGTAAGAAACAGTTACATGGAGTCGATCTAGATAAATTTCATGCAGATGAAATTATGACCTTGGAGCAATACATGAAAATGGTAGCCAATCGTAAGGCCAATGAAGCGAGAAGAGTCAAGTTATTTCAGTGGCTTAGCTATGCATCGAAGAAAAGTAGTGCAACAGAGTCTACGCTCAACTTTCTTGGTTATGAAGGCCCACACTTTAATCTCTCCAAGGTATGTTAAACTTACCACATCTTTCTTGTTCCCTTGTACATTGATAATTCCGAAATTATCATTTTCTCGATGATTGATTTTGGTTTATGTGTTTAGCAAGAGTATGAGAATCTGAAAAATAATGAGGTCATTGCTATAATCCATGTCAGTGGATCAATAAATGATTCGCTTGCGAAGAAAACTGTTCAAGCAATTAAGTCTTTAAAATATAGAAATGATGTAAAATGCATCGTATTCAGAATTGATTCACCAGGAGGGTCTGCAGTGGCTTCTGAAGCCATCGCCGAAGAGTGCAAGAATCTTGATAAGCCATACATCTGCTCCTTCGGAAATTTTGCAGCAAGTGGTGGTTATTATATTGCTTCCTCTGCTTCTCAAATATTTGCTTTAGATAGCACAGTCACCGGATCGATTGGTGTGTTTGGTGTAAAAGTTGACTTAACTCCTCTTGCGAGCAGCTACAATACGAGCGTGAAACATATTCCTAGTGGAGACCATGGCACAACGTACAGTTTATTTAGTCCCCTGTCAGTAGAGATGACTGCAAATATATCCCGGCAGTTACAGAGAACTTACTTATACTTTAAATCCATCGTCTCTTTAGGAAGGAGAATGAGTTTAGAGGACGTAGAAACTATAGCCCAAGGGCGGATATGGTCTGGGAAAGAGGCTAAGCGTATAGGTCTTGTGGATAGCATTGGAGGTATACATCGTGCCGTTTCATATGCACAGAAACACTTTTCTACAAATGGCAAAGCTAAGGTTGAAATATGGCCGAAAAGACCAACTATTTTTGAGTCTGGATTACAGATCTTGAATACATCACTATCTGCCTTCGCTAAAGTTGACTCTAAAGATTCGTCACGGAATTTTCCAATAAATCCTTCACACTTAGAACATGTACATGTTACTAGTCAACTAGATCCAATAATGATGACCATCGATGAAAACATGATCCTTACCTTCTTGTTCGACCATCCATGTGCATAAGTTGAGATAGAGAGCGGACGGTATATAGCAGTCTCAATCGAGACGAAAGTGATTCGGTGAACTGATTGACTTTTTTCATCAAGGGCTCGAATGACAGATTGGATATGTGTCGTCAGAGATCATGGACATTCACTGTCGATTCTATAAGCTGATAAGGACTCGAGAATCCGGTATTTTCCACCCATATCTGAGACGAGTGACTCAGACTTGCTTACACAAACAAAAACTTCACTACAATCATAAAAAGTAAGTGTAGAAAACTTTATATTTACTCATCTTTACTGTAGTTCAGAAGCATTTGCCCTATCAAGTATTTATCGTCTCGGGCTGCTTGGTGCATAAATTTCCCAAGTTCTCTTATATTTCTCCTTGACGCTCTAACTACTTGAACAGTTATGATAAGCAAAAGAAATATTCTATAGATAGTAATGTCAGCATCAAAAGCTAGAATAGAGTAGAAATCTGCAAGATCTGAATAAAATTGACAAAAAATATTCCTGTTGTGCCCAGATATTCTACCAGATTCATTTTTTTGAAAAATCACTTTGAAAAACTTACCGTGTAGTCTCCCTTTATAGAAAAGTTTCGATATCCGAAACAGCAGCGAAAAAGAAAGGGGAGCAAAAAGGGATATACTAAACGATTTTAAGAGTGGCAGACAGCATTCATCCAATAAAACTGTACGATCCACTTTGTCCCATTCTGAGTAGTACAGTACATCTGTAACAGTTCTGATAAATCTACCGAGTTTCCCATTATTTCCTTGCCATGACAGTAGCTTTGGCAATGTCCTCTTTCTACGTTCATTTGGGATATCATCAAACTCTCTCTCCACATGATCTCGGCCGTTGTCTGCACCTATATCGTCAATAATTTCTATCCAGAAATCAACCTGGAATACACCGATATAGCATAAAAGTGCCCATATGTGTAGGAATGTGATGCCAGAGCTCCAAGACAGAAACAAAAACTTGCTTAAACCATCCATATTAGATTTGAGAATGTTTCCGACTTTGGTTGACAGGAAAAGATCATAAATTAAGCCCAGAAATAAAGGTAGGAGAAAGAGCCATATGGATAAAGTAACTGCAACGATGATAGACTTTCTAGATCCGCATGTAGCCTTAAGAATAATCCTTAAAACGTTTAGAACCAGATCCCTAGTTTTGAGCAATATGCGATCACTACGCGATAGAGCTTTAATCGATTTCCATGTAAGTGGAAACAAAATGATTGAGCCAAGAGCGAATGCAGCGGGATCATGAATGTAATTGTCCGGGAGATGTAAAACTAAAAATAAGCGACGCCCAAGAGCCACTGGCCCTGACAAAGAATAGAGCACAGTCAATATGAGTCCTAGCCAACTGAATGTAAATAGAAGTAACGATTTGATTGTTGTATTGACGAATGCCATAAATAAAGCGATGACTTTTTTTGGGCCTTTCAAGGCATCAAGCTCAAGACGACGAGGGAAAAACAATTTTCTTGCCGCCACACATTCCTCGATTTTCGATTTGCGTTCGCTACCCCACGCCCAGCGTCCTTGAATTTCAGCCCCTCCAAATCCTAAATCATCCCATCCTTCTGGTGGACGTGGGATCGGTGGACCGCGAACTTCTTTCCAGAAGTATACGCCAGAATTTTCCATCTCATTGCCCCATCGCTGAGATAGGCGATATGGCCCGATAATATTCGGGAATTCAGTTTTTGTTTCGTTTCCTAAATCAATAAGTATTGGATAAGACCCCATCGTTGTAGGTACCCTTTTACCAGTTGCAGTGGATGTGCCAATTGATTCTTCAAGGTATGCAGGGTTTAGCTCAGAAACCTTTTCAACATTCAGGTATATAAAAGCCGCGCAATCATGATTTTTTGTCAGTTGAGACCAAAAAGATACATCATTTTCACGTTTGAAACCAATGTTGACGAATTTTTCTACAGTTAGTGGCATCAGATTATCGGTAAGACCTAGAAAGCTGCCCATTTTTAATAGCCATACGTGTTGTAGTTCCCCTATTTGATTCTTGTGTTTCTCTAGAAATGAGAGCATCGAAAGATGGAAAACGAGACATTCGATTGGTATTTGTAGTTGTGGAGGTAGTATGTAATAAAATTTCGGGTGGAAAATGGGCATATAATCACGTAAACTAGTCAGGCTCAAAATTCTCGCAGGGAGTAAAATATTTATGGCGAGGATGGTCAGGTAAATTGACAACGATATAAGCATTCTTTTCGCGTGTACAAGTCCCCTATCTTTAAGGAGGTTACCGAGAAGGTCAGGCTGTGGTTCTTGAGGCCTGACAAACGGAGCCAATAGATCTGGATGGGTAACTTCACGTAGTTGTAAAACTGAAACCGTTACTACAAGCATAAAGGTAATACCAACAACCCAGTGGACCAAAATAGCAGCAAAGATATCATGTGCAGCGAATAATATACGATTTGTAAGAGTCGAGCGAAAAAGGCATAGAGTTGAAAGATCAAGGCATATACCAAGAAAAATTGGAAGGATGAGCATTTTCAAAAGAAGCAAAATACCAACTTTAGAGAAATCTGCAGCGATATCCAAGAGGAGCAGCAATTTTCCGAATATGAGTCTCTGTAAATTTACTTCATCATCGCCCTCTTGCTCAGGTCTCTCGTCATGATCTGGCATGATTAATACAGCGTCACTAGGCTCGGATCCATTCATGCGATTCCGCATTCTCCGCTGTTTTATTTGTTTGTACAAGGAATGAAAAAACTTGAGTGAAAGAACAAATCCAGCGGATGATAAATAGCCTAAAGTGATCAATGAAATATCCGGTAAAAGTAGAAGATTATTTCTCTGGCTACTTTCAGTGTTAATGGTATTGACGATATTAGTGAATGATATCCACACTTGATCAAGGATTTGTGTAAAAGGTGAAATAAGGTTTTCAGCATTTAAGAACGAGTAGGAGAAATTCCCGAAGAATTTTGTGGCTGTTGATGTATATATATATTTGATGAAAAAATTTTGCCATCCAGAAGACAATAATGGAGTAATTGTGCAGACAAGTTTACCCGTTGCGTGTGGAATGAAAGCAAACATACCAAGAAAAACCGTATTGAATGCAGATAGCCAAAGAAGATTACGGAGAAGAAGAGGAAACGGACCCCGCAGTCCAAGTAGTTCATCAAGGGCTATATGAATGTCCAATTCCTGAAGAGACACAAGTAAAAAATATGAGACAAAGTAAATCCAAGGATTTTTCATTTCCGAAAAGTCCGACATACCATATCGTCCTCTGGATCCAACACATCAGCTATAGGACCCATATTCATCTCATTAGCACGTTGTATAGGTGCATTGTCTATAGCATTGTTGATATTATTATTGACAAGCTGTGGCTCCTCACGAACTCGATCAATAGGAGCAGGGCCCACTTGATCATCAATGATTTCAAGTGCTTCATCCTGCATTCTTATCATGTGTGCGATTTCATCTAGGGATAAGTCAGCGTCACCGATAGACTCCTTGTCCGTAACAGGGGGGCCAATATTTTTATACTCATCCTCATTTAATCGTCGTTTACGAGTAGGATGCCGTATTGATCCATCGTCTGAAGATGCATCTTGCACCAGTGGAAGGTTGTTATTATTATTTCCACCACCACCAGCCACTGCGTTTAATTGTCTTCTATTTTCTACCATTGGTTCTTGAGCTGGATGGTCCCCAAGTCTTCCAGCGTCCCTTCGACGTATCAATTCAAAATGCTGTCTTTCCATAGCTCTTTCCTCCAAATCAGCAGCGAATCGTGGACGATGGTTCTGTGGATTTAATGGTTCTTGCATAGGATTCCGAAGCCCATCCATCTGTTGGGCACGGACCACTTGCGGTTGCTGCTGCTGCTGTCTTCGTTGAATAGCCTCCGCTGCAGCTGCAACATCCTCCCTACGACGTCTGGGTCTTTGCTGTCGTGGCTGCTGCTGTTGCAAAGGCTGTGGTTGTGGCAATCTATTATTAATATTGTTGTTTACTGCAGCCGCTTGTGGATCCCAATGAACTCTTAAGAAATCGACAAAGCTCATTAAGGAAAGAAAGGATACAATAATCACCGCAGCGATGACGGCGCCACTTATAGCATCTGTGGTAATTAGATCCCAACTCAGCCTGGAAGCTACTGAAGATGGTTTATGCATCCACCCCTGATAAAGATATGCCGTAAAGAGAGGGAGAAAAAAGAGCCAAAGGAAGATAGCTGCTAGTAGTCGAAATAGAGTAGGCACGTATCGTACTACAATCCTTCGTCCCATGGAAATCATGACTTGTACTGTGGGTAAAGAATCGGGTGCACCGTCAGCATATTTGGGTACGAATTTAAATTTCGTATAGCATAAATCACATTTTCCATTTCGATTCGTTTTCACCTTTAGCCATGAAATGAGACAATCTTGATGAACTAGACCAATGGAACCCGAGCATTTGCATGGGTGAAAAAGATTTCTTCTATCAGTCGAGAGAAAATAGGTAAAGAGCATGAATTATGAGTTCAAAAACGTGCACAAGTTTTAGCAAATGTATATTGTGAAACAAGGATGAGACATACCCCTCCTCTGCAGGCCCTCTACAAACACGACATTCCCTTTCATCATCTTCATCCGTCATGATCAATAACAGTGATGGGTAATTTTTCTTTCGTTTTCGTTCGTAGATATATCGATGATACCACCGATTAATTTTCAAGGTATCCCTTCGCTGTTGAATATATAGTGTGATAAATTATTATATGTCAGCGTGTTCTTGTTGGAGTGCGACTGCAATTGCGTGCAAAGGAGTTGCAAACTTGCAGCTGCAAAACTGGCCACTCAATTTCAGCAGCACGATAAAGATTTCTCCCTCCCTACAGTACTTACAGTTGGTACCATACTACCGTATTCGTCCACTGCCCATTCACCATGTTCATTGTCAAAAGCTGTCATTGGTGGAGCTGTGACAGCCAGCTAAATATCATTGACAGGCAGCAATGAGTTTCTTAGGTGTAGATATCGGAAGTATCCTTCGATCAGAGGGTCCTATAGTGAAGTGCGTGTTACTTTCATCGTTCCAAAGACCGAATACTGAAAATGAAAACGAGAATCTGAAATGTCCTAGCAATATCAAAAATGAGAAAGACGATTGTCAAAAACCCCAAGCCTCATCTCTGCATCACTTAATTTATGAAACGGACGTAGATACTACACCCTCTAAAGCTATGGTACAAAATATTCTTGGGGGTCCCATTACGTTTTTGGGTCAATATGAAGAAGAAGGAATTGTCGTGATTGCCCGACGACCCGAAACATACTCTTCTGAAGATGAAGGGAATCAAAATCTCCCTTTGAATCCACATTCTTTGCAACCTCCGCTGCACAAACTCAAAATATATGGTGATATATTACTCATGCGGGTATCCCCAATAGTGGATGATTCCAATGAGAATGATGATAGTGATGATTCCAATGAGGATGAGGAGGAAGAAAATTGTAAGGAGGATAAGGAGGACGATGACGATGAAGAAGAAGAAGAAAAAGAAGCAGAAGGAGTGGAATCTATGGAAAAAGCTGTATATCAAATCGATAATGAATCTTATGAGTCTGAAGAAGTTGATCAAGGTACAGAAGACGAACCTGAATTCTTCCTTGATTATACCAAAGATGAATACATTCATTTCGCATCCAGAACTGATATTGTATATGAAAGTAATGATGAAGAAGAGGAACATTCTATGAACGATGAAAAGGAGGGCTTGAATGCACACCAAGGTTTAAGCCACGAAGGAGATGATGAAACGGACGAGGAATATCAAGTAGACGAAGGCGATGACGACGATAGTGAGAGTGATGGTGATGATTGTATTGGAGAAACGGAGGATCAAGTAAAGCTCATGAATCTCATATTTTCTCAGATATTGTGTGAATTCCGAGAGGAACATGGCCGTGGGCCAAATAGTGAAGAACTATTAGCCATGAGATCTCAGTTGATAGAAAAACTAGGCATTGATATTGAAGCAAGTGGTAGTGGAGATGAAGAACCAGATGAAACGAATACAACAGTCGTCACGACCAATCTGAAGCGAGAATTAGTAGACGAAGATGCTTCATCGAATGAACAAAGGATTAGGGCGAAGAAACGTGTAAATTTCAGAGATGAATAATTTTATTGTTGATCAAATTTCACTGCGCATCTTACACGTAAGAATCTATTTAAAAGTAGAACCTGTCTACTGTATCTTGATAAAAGAGTCAAGACTACTTACTTCTTCCCTCTGTATAGTGATGCTATCCTAAGAGTCTGGACTGGATACTTAAATTAACCATCCTTCATCGAATGAAGTTACATATTTTAAAAGCACTTTCTGTGATAAAGTGATAAATAAAGCATAAGCACGAAAGTATTGCAAAAATCGATACACGCGCACTTCGGGACACACCGTCTGCAAGTCAGTACAAGTACTGTACTGTATTTGTATGTAGTAAAGAATAAATGTCGATCAAAGATAAATCAAAGATAAAATAAAAGGTGAAATAGACTCAGGGAGTCTATCAGTATTCGCGTTATCGTTTATAAAGTTGTACGATATGTAGAAAATATATAAG
>Ga0169931_10007207_pt1 | contig 16549 bp, 13 predicted proteins | sample Kivu_15m_20L_FD_129675 | JGI IMG/M metagenome (GOLD analysis project Ga0169931, IMG submission 129675) | Freshwater microbial communities from Lake Kivu, Western Province, Rwanda to study Microbial Dark Matter (Phase II) - Kivu_15m_20L... | ecosystem: Environmental > Aquatic > Freshwater > Lake...
CAGCCACCTGAGCAACATAAGAGGCATGAGAGAAGTAAACACTAAAGCCCTGTGAAACATCTTTCTTTTTTCCCCATCCTGATTTTTCAGCGGCCATCTTGATTACGCCTTCCATCCTGCTGATGTCATATCGGATATCTCCTACCGGTGATTTTTTTGCTTTGGCCAATAGATCCAACCTGAACTGAACAGGATCTTTTCCGGCTGCCAGAGCTACTTCATCTAAGAATGCCTGTTCTGCAAAGGCCAGAAAATTGGTAATTGGAGCACGCCATGCACCGGTTGTAATTGCTGACTTATGCTCTACTGAGTCAATCAGCAGGTTATCCACAGCTCCAGAAGGGAAATTATGCTCCCTCGTTGGATTACCTGAATTGATTCCAACACCTCTTAATTTATACCCCGTAAGGTTACCGGAAGAATCTAATGCAGCTTCGAAACGATAGCGGCATGCAGGGCGATAAGTACCGCCAGTCATATCATCTTCTTTAGTCCATATCAGTTTTACGGGAGCCTTGATGATACTTGACAATTCAGCAGCTTCGGTAGCAAAATCATTTTTCAGCCTTCTACCGAAACCTCCTCCCAAACGGGTAAGTTGAAGGGTAATCTTATCCTCAGGAATTTTGAGTAATTGTGAGACTTCGGCCCGCGCTCTGGCAGGCGTTTGGGTCGGACCAACAAGTTCAACACCATCCGGACGAACATGTGCAAAAAAGTTCATGGGTTCCATCGGACTGTGCGAAATAAATGGACATTGATATTCGCCCTTTATTACTTTGGCTGCACTTTTGAATGCAGCATCCACATCCCCGTCCTTCCTTCTGACAGTAGCCTGGCCATTATCCATCAAGTTCATGAATAACTTGTCATGGTCTTCGGTACTTTCAAGATCAAACTCTTTTTCATATTCGATCTTGAGTAATTTTCTGGCTTTGAGTACTTGCCAGGTCGATTTACCAACCACAGCTACGTTATTCTTGAAAGAAACTACATCAATTATTCCGGGCATAGCCTTAGCGATGGATCCATCAAAAGATTTCAGTTTCATCCCAAACTGCTCAGGACGCTGAATCATCGCATAAACCATTCCCTCACGATAAAAGTCTAATCCAAACAAAGGCTTTCCGGTAACGATTTTAAGGTTCTCTACATTTCTTACTGATTTTCCTATCAGTTTAAAGTCTTTACGATCCTTTAACTTGACTGTGCTGGGAACAGGAATTTTTGAGGCGGCTTCAGCGAGTTCACCGTAACTTAATTTCTTACCACTACGGCTATGTATCACAAAGCTGTTTGCTGCAGTACATTCCGAAGCCGGTACAGACCAAATTTTAGCGGCTGCTTCAATCAGCATGAATTTAGCAGTTGCTCCGGCATTTCTCAATAACTTCCAGGAATGAGGAACTGCACCACTCCCACCGGTAAGCTGCCTATCAAATTTATTATCCAAATTGGCTTGTAAAACTTTTACTTTTTTCCAATCAGCTTCCAACTCCTCTGCTACCACCATTGGAAAAGAGGTAATAATATTTTGACCCAATTCAGGATTAGGCGACAGGATGGTGATTGTACCCTCGGTAGAAATAGAAAGGTAGCTGTTGAATCCGACATCTCCAGCACCTATGCTCGAGAACTTCACCGGGGCATTTGCTTCAGCGCTGAACCAATTAAATCCCAGTACTAGTCCCCCACCGGTAATAGCCGTCATTTTTAAAAAATCACGTCTGCTGTTTGTTGTTGTACTTTTCATAGGAATCAAATTTTAGAACTAGCCAGTTTAACCGCTTCACGAATGCGATGGTATGCGCCACAGCGACAAATATTTGCATTCATGGTGACTTCAATCTCATCCATGCTCGGCTTTGGATTTTGCTTAAGTAAAGCTGCAGCAGTCATAATCTGACCGGCCTGACAATAACCACACTGGGCAACATCAATTTCATCCCAAGCCTTTTGTAGGGGATGATCACCCTGCTCAGACAAGCCTTCAATTGTAATAACTTGTGAAGTACCTACTGCTGATACAGGATACACACACGAGCGTGTGGGCGATCCATTCACATGAACGGTACAAGCTCCACATTGGGCTATACCGCAACCGTACTTGGTTCCAACCAGACCAAGGTGATCGCGTAATACCCATAACAATGGGGTATCCGCTTCTACATCAGCCTGCAGGGTTTTTCCGTTTACCTGTAGTTTGTAATTGGCCATAACTTTATTTTGATTTTTAGCTAAATTAACTAAAAAAGAAGCAACTAAAAAAAATATGGAATGAGATATTTTCAAGCATTTCGTAAAAAAAGTATTACAAATTCGATTGAAAACTCAAAATTTAAATCAATTTTCATTTAAAAATTAGAATTAAAAGTTGGCAGGCATTGCCGTCGTCAATGGGTAGGCTAGCTGTTTACCGGACTGAAAGCCATTTGAAGGTATACCGAACAAATACATTTTCGCGGTAATTGTTCTTTTCGAACAGAATACCTATATCACCATTCTTCATAACCACAAGATCAGAATATGCTGATGAGCCTGAAAAAATAGTACGCCCGGCAGTCCAGCTCTTCCCTTCATCGGTACTAACTTTGAGCGTTAAATTTCTCCGGTCATCTCTTGAAGCGGCATTGACGAATAATAAACAGTTCTTTCCCCGATGCCGATACCGAATTATGGCTGCGTTACAAGAAGGATCGAGCAAAGCAGAATCTTCCTTACTTTCCCAACTTTGGCCCTGATCTTTAGAAAGAGAGACATATCGCATACCAAGCTTATTCAATCTGGAATTGACCATCCAGATTCCGTCTTGAAGTTCAATTATCTTTGATTCATCGGCATTTTTAATTGGATTTTCTTTTAAAAACCAGGTTTTGCCATGATCCTCAGAACCGAATATAAAGACGCCATACTGAAGATTAACCAAGGTATGTAACAAGGTCCCTGAAGCTGTCTGAGTACCTTTACCTGAGGTTATGAATTTAAAATCTTTTTTCCATTCCGGTTTAGTGATCTGTGGGGTAATATCTTCCGGCTCAGACCAGGTTTCACCATGATCAGTACTTTTTATCAGATGTAAATAGTAGGTATTTTTTTCTTTAAATCTATCCATGTAATTATAGAAAAGGAAAATTGTTCCGGTTTCCTCATCCAAAATAAAAGATGGATCGGATGCTGATTGCCCTTCCGGATAATCCACCAGTGTACGAATTGCTGACCAGCTGAGCCCCTTATTTTTGCTTGTTCTCATAACGATATTGATGTTATCGTTACCATTCAAATCAGCACAAGAATTAATCCGCTCATCAATGGCTGCAAGCAAGACCCCGTTTTTGGCGGAAAGTAAGGCAGGAATCCTGTAACATGACACTCCGGGTTTCATAGTGGTGTTAAACAGATCTTCAGAATGTATAACACCTTCTATTTGGGGTAGTTGAGCAAACCCGGATTCAATGACAAATAAGGAAAGGATAAACAGAAATTTATTCATGACAATGTTTGAAGTGACTAAATGTAATGAACTTGTTATGAATATAAAATCATTTTAAAAAAAGCCTTAAATCAGATATTCAGGTCAATTTTTAAAAAAAATAAAGAATTGATTGTTAACCTTAAAAATCTTGGTTTATATTGGGGAATAATTTACAATAAAATAAAAAATGAAAAAAAACAGCCCAATTCTTAATTTATTTGGCACTCTGATTCTATTTTTAGTGTTCAGCTGCCCAGCATCTTATGCCCAGCAAATTGACCTTCTCCTTAAAGGCGGCCAGGTAATTGACCCTAAGAATAAAATAAACGCTAAAATGGATGTGGCCATTGCCGATGGAAAAATTGTTCAGGTGGCAGCTAATATTCCTGCAAATTCAGCAAAAAAGACAGTGGATGTGAGTGGTTTGTATGTCACTCCGGGTATAATCGATATGCATGTGCACGTATTTCAGGGAAATGATTTGGGATCATACATTGCGGATGGCCAAACAGCGGTTCCTGCAGATGCCTTCACCTTTAGAGCCGGTGTGACTACAGTAGTTGATGCCGGATCATCGGGCTGGAGAAACTTCCGTAAATTTAAGCAGCAAAATATCGATCGCTCGCAAACCCGAATATTGGCCTTGTTAAACATTGCCGGTACAGGCATGTATGTCGTTTTGAGGAACAGGATAAGGCAGATTTCAATCCTGAAATGACTGCCTACATGATTACCAAGATGTTTCCAAAAATTATTGTGGGTATCAAATCCGCTCATTACTGGGGTGATTTTACACAGGTAGATCGTGCAGTTGAGGCCGGAAAATTGGCCAATGTACCTGTTATGGTTGATTTTGGTGAACATCAACCCACTAATTCCATAAAATCTTTATTTCTGGAGCATCTTCGTCCGGGTGATATTTTTACCCATACTTTTGCTTATGGTCCAAAAGATCTAGAAACTGTAGTGGATGATAATGGTATCGTAAAACCATTTATTTTTGATGCTCAAAAAAAGGGGATAATATTTGATGTTGGCCATGGAGGTGGAGCTTTTTTCTGGCGTCAGGCGGTACCTGCAATCAAACAAGGATTCAAACCAAATGTGATCAGTACGGATCTTCACTCTGATAGCATGAATGGTGGAATGAAGGATATGGCCAATGTGATGTCTAAATTTCTGAATATTGGACTCACGCTGGAAGAAGTTATTGAAAAATCCACTGCAAGTCCGGCCAGAGTAATCAACAGACCGGAATTAGGTAACCTGAGCGTTGGGGCCGAGGCAGATGTTGCGGTATTTAGCTTGAAAAAAGGCGAATTCGGTTTTACAGACGTTCGTAGAAACACCCTTAAAGGAACCCAAAAATTAGATGCAGAACTGACCATCCGTGCGGGTAAGATCGTTTGGGATTTAAACGGGCTTAGTGGACCGATTTGGGATTCTCCACAGGCAATTTCTAGATAAATACATTATGGACCAAAAAAATAAATCAATGCAAAATTATTTCAAAACAGCAAAAAACCGAGTGCTTGTACTATTTTTCGCACTGTTAACCTTAAATGTTAGTGCTCAGGAAATTGACCTGCTGATCAAAGGGGGTCATGTGATTGATGCTAAAAACAAAATCAATACTAAAATGGATGTAGCCGTAAAAGACGGTAAAATATTTCGGGTAGCGGCAGATATCCCGGCGAGTTCGGCTAAAAAGACGGTCAATGCAAATGGGTTGTACGTAACACCGGGATTAATTGATATCCATGGGCATGTTTTTCATGGAACTGAGCCTGATAATTACCTCAGCAACAGTCAGGATGCACTTCCTCCGGATGGATTCACTTTCCGTGCGGGGGTGACAACCGTCGCAGATGCCGGAGGTGCAGGATGGAAAAATATTGATTTATTCAGAAAAAATGTTGTTGATAAATCTAAAACCCGTGTACTTGCTTTTATGAACATTGTGGGTGGAGGTATGCGCGGAGTGGATACTTATGAGCAGGATAAAGCTGATATGGATCCTAAACTTACTGCAGCCTCTGCAAAGAAAAATAAGGATTTCGTAATAGGAATTAAGATAGCGCATTACATTGGTCATGACTGGGACCCAACAGACTTTGCTGTAGCAGCAGGAAAAATCGCAGGAATTCCGGTCATGGTGGATTTTGGAAAGGCGCTACCTCCCCTTCCATTGGAAGATTTGTTATTAAAGCATTTGCGCCCGGGGGATATTTTAACTCATGCTTACCGCTACGATCAGGAATTCGACAAGAGCGGAAAAATGATTGAGCATAAACAAGCAATTGTGGATGTCAATACCAAAAAATTAAAACCCTACGTTTGGGATGCACGTAAAAGGGGCATCATTTTCGACGTAGGTCATGGTGGTGGAAGCTTCAGCTGGGGTCAGGCGATTCCTGCAATGGAACAGGGATTTCATCCGGATGTATTAAGCTCTGATCTACATACCGGAAGTATGAACGCAGGTTTCAAGGACATGGCTAATCTGGCCTCTAAATTTTTAGTTCTGGGAATGCCGTTAGCGGATGTGATTGCCGCATCTACTTGGAATCCTGCCAAAGTGATTCAACGTCCCGAGCTGGGTCACCTCAGTGTGGGTAGCGAAGCGGATATTGCCGTTTTCAGACTCAGAGAAGGGGATTTTGGATACATTGACGCAAGTGGAATGTCAATTAGAGGAAAACAAAAGCTGGAAGCCGAACTGACCATCCGTAATGGACGGGTGGTATGGGATTTGAACGCCTTGAGTTCTCCATCAGTCAAATAAACATGAACGGAAATTGTTTTATTCAAACGGGCAGAACTCTTGTTATTGGGATCTGCCTGTTTATTTCGACCCAGTATGTAGCGGCCCAGGAAATCGACCTGTTACTTAAAGGCGGGCATGTTATTGACCCAAAAAATAAGATAAGTGCCAAAATGGATATTGCCATCCATAAGGGTATCATCCAAAAAATTGCCTCAAACATTTCTGAAAAAGGAGCAAAAAAAGTAGTGGATGTGAGCGGGATGTTGGTGAGTCCGGGATTAATTGATATCCATACCCATGTGTTCACCGGACCAAATGCAGGATTCGGACATGGTTCATCCAGCGTAAAGCCCGATGATTTTACCTTCCGCGCCGGTATCACTACGGTTGTTGATGCTGGAACCTCAGGTTATAAAACCTTCCCCCTCTTCAAGGAACAAATCATCGACCGTTCACGTACTCGTGTGCTGGCCTACCTGAATGTTTTTGCTCCGGGTATGGTTGGAACTGCTGCCGAACAGGAAGATATGCAAGCTCTAAAAATAGAGGAGGCTGATCAAACGATTAAAAAGTATTCAGATAATATCGTAGGAGTCAAAATTGGACACTACTCCGGAAAGGACTGGAAGCCTTTTGATGCTGCCGCCGCTTTGGCTCATGCCAATGGTCGCCCCCTCTTCGTTGAGTGTCATATTACTGAGTTTTCTCTGGAAGATCAACTTAATCACATGAAGTCCGGTGATATCATTACCCATGCCTATGAAAACGTTTCTGAGCGTATGCCGGTAGTAGATGAAAACGGAATGGTCCGCCCCTTTGTTCTGGATGCCCGAAAAAAGGGAATTTTATTTGATGTAGGTCATGGTGGCGTTGGCTTTTGGTTCAATCAGGCTGTACCTTCTGTTCAACAAGGCCTCGAGCCCGATACTTTCGGAACCGATATGCACCATAACAGTGTCAACGCGGGCATGAAAGATATGCTGAACCTGATGTCTAAATATCTGAATATGGGTATGCAGACTGAGGATGTCATCCGACGTGCTACCTGGGGCGCGGCTAATGTGATCAAACGCCCTGATCTGGGAAACCTGAGTGAAGGTTCGGTTGCCGATATTGCAGTAATTCAGGTGCTTCAGGGGAATTTTGGATTCCTGGATGCAGCAGGATTTAAATTGAAAGGGGATAAAAAATTTCAGGCTGAACTGACCATCAGGGCAGGAAAAATTGTTTGGGATTTAAATGGAATGGCAGGTGTGCCGTGGAGTAAGGACCTGAAATAAAATGGAATGGAAAATTTAGAAAGGCTTCAAAACAATGCTGCTCACCTATAATAAAATTCAGTTGGCTTAGTACTCTAAAATATTGTCTTTCATTCATTATCTATCCTATTTTGTTATTTATTGAAAGTCGGCCTTAAAAAAACACGTCGGGCCTTATCAAAACTCAAATATGAAAAAGAAAATTATTTTTACACTTTGTTTACTTACCGGCCTTATCATGATTAACGCCGGAATGAACAAATTCCTGAACTATATCCCTTTCCCCGAGGATTTACCAGAAAACATGAAAAGAATGAACAAAGCATTCATGGAAATGGGCTGGCTCCTGGCACTGGTTGGTGCTGCAGAAATATTTGGTGGGATTCTTTTTATGATACCAAAAACCAGTGCATTAGGTGCTTTGATACTTTTTCCGGTGATGGTGGGAATATTATTGACACACATAATCTTTATGCCATCGGGTTTAGTCATGGCTCTCGTATTGATGGCAATCAATCTTTGGGTAATTTTTGAAAACAGGGAAAAGTATATGACCATCATTCGCTAAGAATAGCAGGGGATCTGTAAAATAACCTCGGTTCGATCTTAGAAATTATCCTTTTGATGGATGCCCTATTGCTCCGGACGCCTATGATTGGTTTTTGGAAAGCAACACCTGCCTGTTATCGCTTCCTGCAGTCCTTTCCTACGGAGTATTTCCGGCAAGGAATACTGCTTGATTTCAAATGATTCGTAGCCGGAAGATACCTCCTTTGGCAAGGTTTAGTTTACCTAAAGTTGTGTTTCATCGGTACGGACAGTCCGGTAATAGAAGCACAAACCCGGGTGGCAGCTCTATCTTTTTTGCCTTACTGAATTTTAGGAAAAGGATTTTATTTCCCGCAAAAAAATAGGGCAGAACACGGGATCGGAATAAGCCAAGAGCAACAGGTCCTGCTTTCCAAAAAATGAGAAAAAATAATCAGGCCCCGGCAAGATCTTTTATCAATCTCACCTAAATTAGATTGTTTATATCGAACTCAGGTTAAAATAAATTAATCAAGCCTATTTTTATATCCTTCCCTTATTTTTAGCGACCGTGAATTCATTCGAAAAGCTTCAGGATTACCATAATGAGCATTTTTTACAAGTCAAGCAGAATTAAATTCAAACCAAGAAATTGCTAGAAAGTCGGGTTTATGCCACATTTAAACAGATTCTTTTAATACCTTAGACCCAAATCTGGATAAAAGATATGAATTCAAAGTCAGTCCTAAGCTTTGGCTCCTCTTCCTTCAAGGAATTTTTTGAACTGTGCTACTGGAAAACGGTGAAGCTATTTTCTAAAAATCTTTCCAACAATTCTCATTACAAATATTTTTACACTGAAAATTTTTCTATCCCGGAAGAATTTTATGAAAATAAAAGTATTCTGGATATCGGTTGTGGCCCAAGAGGTTCTCTGGAATGGGCGGATATGGCAAAAGAGAGGATAGGCATGGATCCACTGGCTGATCAATACCTCAAAATGGGTGCACGTGAACATAAAATGACCTATTTAAGAGCCTATGTTGAGGACATCCCCTTTCCGGACAATTATTTCGATGTAATTTGTTCATTCAATTCATTAGATCATGTCGAAAACATGGAATTGGCCTGCAAGGAAATTCGCAGAGTTCTAAAACCCGGTGGATTATTTTTGCTGTTGGTAGACATTCATACTAAGCCAACACTTACCGAACCTCAAACCATGAACTGGAATTTTATCGGCGAATTCTTTCCCGACTTCGAAATTTTGGAGGAAAAGCATCTCGAAAGAACTGAAACTTATAGAATCTATACGAATGTAAGAAATGCAAAACCAGTCAACGATGACCTCGTCAGGGGTGTTTTGACGGCAAAATTGAGAAAACAAAAGACTTCCATGGATTAACGCGAGATCAAGTAAATTTTCTCTGAAAATCAGTTCAAATGAGATCCCATCTATCAAAATATCTTCAAATAATTTTCTAAAAAATAAGAATGTCATCAATAATTGCATGAGAAAATCAAATCAGATCGTATTGCAGCTTTTATTGGCTCTGGTTCTGCTAAGTACCAGTCAGACTCCCGGCATGGCTGCTCTAAACCCTAAATTCAAAAACAGCGTTAACTTTTCCCCTGACTCCGTAAAGAATATCGTCCAAAATAATTGGAATGGCTTTGAAATGATTGCCTTTGATTTTAATGGAGTAGATGCCAGAATTGTTTTTCCTAAGAAGGCCAATCCCTTGAAAAATTGGATCTGGCGCACTCAGTTCTGGGCACATGAGCCCCAAACTGATATAGCCTTACTCAACCTGGGCTTCCATGTAGTGTATGTGGATGTGGTAGATCTGTACGGCAATACAATTGCCATCAACAGATTGAATAATTTTTATAATTTCCTGATCAAAAACTTCGGTTTGAATAAAAAAACTGTACTCGAAGGTATGAGCAGAGGTGGGTTGGATGCCTTCAACTGGGCTTCAGAAAATACAGATAAAGTTTTTTGCATTTACGTGGATGCACCTGTTTGTGATATCAAAAGCTGGCCGGGAGGATTAGGTAAGGGTCAGGGATCAAAGAACGATTGGCAAAAGTGTCTCAAAGCTTATAATCTGACCGAATTATCTGTCATAGACTTTAAAGGCATCCCGCTGGTGAACTGTATCAAGCTGGCACAAGCTAAAATTCCGATCATAAGCGTTTGTGGCGACGCAGATACCGTTGTACCACTTGAAGAAAACAGCCTCAAGCTTGCCGAAATTTATCGGGCTGCAGGAGGAGAAATAGAGCTCATTATTAAAAAAGGCATGGGACACCATCCTCACAGCCTGCAAGACCCGAAGCCCATCGTAGACTTCATTGTAAAACATACCGTCAAGTGATGAAACGATCAGATTTACTTGATGCTGAAAAGCTATGTTTCTAAAATTCGAATTAAAGAGGAAAGTTAAATTTCCTATTGCCGCACAGCACTATTTGAATCCTTGTTTCTGATTGTGATGTTTTCGGACCTAACTACTTGATTAAAAAAATTATATTTAACCATAAGTCTAAAATACACATGACCAAGTTATCGATTAAACTGAGATCCCTGCTATTTTTTATCCTGGTTTTAAATAGCTTACCGAGCCTCTTAGCCCAAAACCCTAAGATTGTTGGTCACCGGGGTTTGGAGCAATATGCTCCTGAAAACACCATGGTCAATTTCAAAATCAGCCTTGGCTTGAGTATTGGTATTGAAGTCGATGTTCGTCGTACGAAGGACGGCGTTTGGGTTTGTCTTCATGATGACTCCCTTGACCGTACAAGTAATGGTAAAGGCAGGGTTAACGATTTTACCTTTGATGAACTTCAAAAACTGGATGTCGGCAACTCCATGTCCGCTTATTTTAAGGGAGAAAGAATCCCCAAATTCGAGGATTTACTTTCATTATTAAAAGAACAGGGATCCAAAAATCATTTTCTGGCAATTGATTTGAAAGAACGAGGTTTTAATGCCGAAATGGAATTAGTGACACTGGCAAAAAAATACGGTGTTTTGAAACAATTACTGTTTATAGGTTATTGCATCACGGATCAGGCCATGAGAAAAAACTTTTATGAGGCTGATCAGGAAACTCAGATTGCCATTTTAGTCAATAGCCCTTCTGATTTAGCGATGAGTTTGCAGGATCCTTATGCCAATTGGACCTATAACCGATATATACCGGAAAAAGCAATGGTAGAGAAAATCCATTCTATGAACAAAAAAGTTTTTGTTGTTGGTTCCAGTCATATTATCAGCGACTGGGAAACCGGGGCAAAACAAACAAAAGAAGCCGGAGTAGACGCGGTTTTAACTGATCAACCTTTGGATTGGCAAAGAGTTCTGCACTTAAAAAAATTATGATTAAAAATCGGATTTGCCCGTACCCCAAACTAGCTATGATAGCGGCGTTGAAAATATCTTCCTGTCCTTAAAATGAAGCAAAACAAGGTTTTAAAAAATTCTCCTGAGAGGTCAACTTAGCTGTTCCTGACAAAAAGAGCAAATAATCTGAAAGTACTTCCGGCCCAGCTAAATTCGCTGCAAGCCAAAATAGTATGAACCATCGCCAATAAAATACTGCAGATTACCTCCGTTGACGTTTATCAAGCATTAGGCAGAGGCTGGTAAATCCTGAATCAATATCAGTAATCAGGCTGTTTATTTTCAAGAAATTTCTTACTTTCATTTCCTACATTAATATTGCTATGAAAAGAAGAAAATTCCTGGTGCAAACAGGAACAATCCTGGCTACCACAGGTATGCTAAATCCTCAATCTACGGCAGCTTTTTTAAAGCCGCTCGTTAAAAAACGTATTGCTATGGTTGGTCTTGGTATCAGGGCAACCAGTATGTGGGGAAAATCAGTACTTGAAAAATACGGAAACGAAGTAGAATTTGTAGGCCTTTGTGACATCAATGAGGGTCGTTTAAGATTAATGAAATCAGAACTGGGGGTAACTTGCCCAACTTTTACCAATTTTGACCAAATGATGCGCGAAACAAAGCCGGAAATTCTAATGGTTATGTCGGTAGATAATACTCATCATGAATTCATCATCAAAGGAATGGAAATGGGGGCCGATATTATAACTGAGAAGCCCCTCACAACGGATGAAACAAAGTGCCAGGCCATCTTAGAAGTCCAAAAAAGAACAGGAAAAAGTGTGAGGGTGACCTTTAATTACAGATATTCACCGCACCGGGTCAAGATCTATGAATTACTTCGCTCAAATGCAATTGGCAAAATCACTTCTGTCGACTTTCATTGGTATTTGGATACAAGTCATGGAGCAGATTATTTCAGAAGGTGGCATCGACTGCGTGAAAAGGGAGGTTCCTTGTTGGTTCATAAAGCATCTCATCACTTTGATCTGTTAAATTGGTGGATTGACTCTGATCCTGAAGAAGTTTTTGCTTATGGTTCCTTAGAGTTTTATGGAAAGAATAATTCATTCAGACATACCAATTGTCGTACCTGTCCGCATACCAAACAATGCGATTTCTTCTGGGACATCACTAAAAATCCTGGATTGATGAAGCTATATGTTGAAAATGAAAAATATGATGGCTACCTGAGGGATGGATGTGTTTGGAAAGAAGACATTGACATTTTTGATAAAATGGCGGTGCAGATAAAATATGCCAATAAAGTGCAGGTGAGTTATTCATTAACAGCTTATTCACCATATGAAGGTTATCGAATCTCCTTTAACGGAACCAAGGGAAAATTAGACGCCTGGATTAAGGAAAGACAACCATGGGAAGAAGAGGGTTTTGATGAAATAGAACTAACCAAAAATTTTGGAAAGCGAGAAATCTTCAGAATATCTAATACTGAGGGGGGACACGGCGGAGGAGATGAGCGCATGAAGCAGCATATATTCATGCCCAATCAAACCGACGTTCACAGGCAAGCTGCAGGATTGCGCGACGGAGCTTTGGCCATTCTGACAGGTATTGCAGCCAGAAACAGCATTGACAGTGGTAAACCGATTAAAATTGCCGACTTGACTTCAATTAAGCCCCAGATTAAAAAAGCCTAAGATTTAATTGTTACAAAAGTCAAGAACAGTTTTGATTAATTTTGAATGATCAAGCTACCAAGTTATATGTATTCAACTGGCTTAATGCATTCCATCGATTAAATGATCCGTTTATTGAGAACAGATTCAACGAATAATGATTTTATCAGCCTGGTAAAAAAACTTGATTTATTTCTCGCTGAAAGTGACGGTCAGGAGCACTCCTTCTATTCTCAGTTCAACAGCATTAAGCAAATCAAGCATGTGGTGATAGCTTATAAAACCAAGCAAGCAATATCCTGTGGTGCCATCAAGGAGTATGATTCGAAAACCATGGAAATCAAAAGAATGTACACTGAACCTGAAAGCAGAGGAAATGGAACCGCAGCACTTGTTTTAAGGGAACTGGAGCATTGGGCGACTGAAATGAAGTTTGAAAAATGCATTTTAGAGACCGGCACAAGACAAACTGCAGCAATCAGACTTTACCATAAATGTGCCTATCAAATAATTCCTAATTATGGGCAGTACGCTAACATGGAAAATAGTGTCTGTTTTATGAAGCGCTTAAAATAACAACATTGAACCCAAAAAATAAATCGACTATGAAACTACCAATGACTCATAAAGCTTTTAATAAACCTGTTTATTACATTCTATCCGCTATGCTGGTTGCCAGTATCTTGAGTCTAACTTTGATTAGATATAAGGGCGGACTACGACCATCTGACCCGGGTAATGGCGGACTTAGTTTCCCGGATGGTTTTGAAGCCGTGGTAGTTGTGGAAAGTCTGGGGCCTGCCCGCCATCTCGCTGTAAATGACAATGGAGATATTTATGTAAAACTCAGATTTTCAGATAAAGGTGGCAATGTGGCCTTGAGAGACACTAACAATGATGGAAAGGCTGATATTATCCAGCATTTTGGTAATTATAAAGATGTTGGCAGTTTAGCCAACGGAATGCGAATTCATAAAGGCTATCTGTATTATAGTTCTTCATTGGCTATTTATAGAAACAAACTAACTCCCGGAAAACTAATTCCGGACAGTCCGATGGAAACCGTTTTAACCGATGACCATGAACACGGTGCGCACTGGCATATTACAAAACCGGTATCTTTTGATGATAAAGGTTTTATGTACGTCCCTTTCGGAACCCCGTCTAATAATTGTATGGATATGACAAATACCCCCGGAGGAAAGCCGGGCCAACCCGGGATCATGCCTTGCCCTGAATTAGTGCAACATGGTGGCATCTGGCGTTTTGATGCAACTAAAACCGGTCTGACACAAAAGGACGGAACTTTATTTGCTACCGGATTACGGAGTATTGTGGCCATGGACTGGAATAAAGCCGATAAGAGTTTATATGTAGTACAACATGGAAGAGATAATCTTCATCGTCTCTTTCCTGAACTTTATACCCCTTGGGAAAGTGCAGTATTGCCTTCAGAAGAATTTCTGAAAATTAAGGAGGGGGATGATGCAGGATGGCCGTATTACTATTATGATCAGATTCAAAAGAAAAAATTATTGACCCCGGAATATGGTGGAGATGGTAAAAAAGAAGGAAAGGGTAGAGAACTGGCACAACCATTAATTGGATTTCCCGGTCATTGGGCTCCAAATGATTTATACTTTTATCAGGGTAATCAATTCCCTGAGCACTACAAAAACGGAGCATTCATAGCCTTCCATGGTTCAACAAATCGTGCTCCATATCCGCAAGCAGGTTATTTTGTTGCATTTGTCCCTTTTAAAAATGGAGCACCATCTGGAGATTGGGAGGTATTTGCTGATGGATTTGCCGGAGTTGATCCCATAGTCAACGTTAGAGATGCAAAATTAAGGCCTATGGGTATAGCTGAGGGGCCGGATGGTTCATTATACATCAGCGAAACCGAGCAAGGGAGGATTTGGCGGGTCATGTTCAAGGGGGATCGGAAGAAGTTTGGAAGTGCACAACTTTCTAAAATGGAAGAACATAAGAAGCTTTCGCATATCCGCACCCCCGACAAAATAAAGGATGACCTTGAAAGAGGGAAAATTAAACCTGAAGCTGCACTTTATAATACCTATTGCGCTGCTTGCCACCAGAATGATGGTAAGGGTGATGGTAACAGATTCCCTCCGCTTGGAGGAACAGATTGGGTTACCGGTGATAAAACTAAATTGCTGAACGTCGTACTAAAAGGCTTAAATGGAGAAATTGTGGTTAACGGTAAACCCTACAATGGTTTGATGCCGGCACATAATTTCCTAAAAGATGAGGATGTAGCTAAAATTCTTACCTACATAAGGTCCAATTTTGGGAATAATGCCAGCGCAGTAAGTGTACAGGAGGTCATCGAGTTTAGAAAGGCTACGCAGTAATAATGACCTACTCTTGATCCAAGCTGATGTAACATGAATAGTACTAACAATAGCTTGTATTTTTTGTTGAAGTGCTTAAATTAGAAAATCCTTTAGGGTAAATCTTATATTAAACAAACTTAAATCAAATATTTAAATGAAACGTAGAGACGTAATTAAAGGTCTGACGATGCTACCATTAGCCGGTGGAATTGTTGGAAGTGCACAAGCTGCCATCAATACTGAAGGATCAGGTATGGTAGGAATACTTGATGGAATAAATAAGGCCACAGGCCCAATGAAATTTGGTCCTGAAGTTTACAGATCCCTTGGGGTTGAACCAGTAATTAATTGTCGTGGCACATTTACCATTATTGGTGCATCTACCCTTGTTCCGGAAGCTAAAGAGGCGATGTACAATGCACAATCCAATTATGTACAATTGGATGAACTGGCTATGGGCGTTGGAAAGAGACTTGCTGAACTCTCGGGAGCAGAATGGGGGGTTGTATCTTGTGGTTGTGCCGGTGGAATAAAAATCAGCACTATTGCCGCAGTAACAGGAGGAAATCCTGAGAAGCTCGTCCGCGTCCCAGACCTTACCGGATTCGAAAAATATGAGGTGATCATCCCACGTCATTCACGCAATACTTACGACCACGCGGTTCGTAATGTGGGTGTAAAGGTAATCACTGTGGAAACACAGGAAGAATTAGAAGCTGCAATGAATTCCCGCACGGCTATGATTTATATGATGCCGACTGAGCCCGGCGATCGAGGTCCGCTTTCAGTTTATGCCATCTCTCAAGCCGCAAAAAAGAAAAATATTCCTGTATTCGTCGATGCAGCGGCGGAGGCATTAACCCTAAATCCAAATGTTCATTTGGCGGACGGAGCTAATGTGGTGGCCTACAGCGGAGGTAAAGCAATCCGTGGACCACAAAGTGCGGGACTACTATTGGGAGAAAAGAAATTCCTGATGGCAGCATGGCAGGCAAGCTCACCACACCATGGGGCCGGTCGTGACAACAAAGTAGGTAAAGAAGAACAAATTGGTATGCTTGCCGCCGTTGAAGCCTGGACTAAGCGTAATCACGCGCAGGAAGAGCTCACTTGGACA